>JAEEGK010025716.1_pt1 | contig 12054 bp, 5 predicted proteins | sample 8958771 | NCBI WGS metagenome assembly JAEEGK01 (sample SAMN16246547, study PRJNA631951) | gut metagenome | biome: gut microbiome; feature: rumen; material: SC-attached | host: Bos | place: Iran: Karaj | collected 2018-10 | reverse complement strand
TAATTATTCTAAAAAATAATTTATATAATTAAATTTATATTAATCAAATAAAAAATTAAAATATGGGGATTGGGGATTGGGCCCAATCCCCAATCCCCAATCCCCAATCCCCAATCCCCATAAACTCTATTAAAAATAATAATAATTAAATTTTCATTAAAAAAAACTTATAACATAAATATAATTAAAATTTAATATTAAAATTCAAATATTTAAAATTAATATTATAAATAATAAAACTTAATTTTATTTAATAAACAAAAAATTAAAATTTAAACAATATTTGAATTTTATATTAAAATTCTAACTAATAAAAATGGGTTGTATGTATCAAATGAAACAAACAGAAGAGATAAAAAACGAACTAAATCCAGAACGTGACAATTTTTTAATTCATACATTCACAACTAACCCAAATTTACTAAAATCTCTTCAAAAAATTCAATCTCATTTTCGAGGATTGATTACTCGGAAAAAAATACACAAATTATTAAATTCCCAAATCTTAAATAATTTCCCAATCAATAACTATTCACATTATTCAGAAGTTCAAACAGATAAAATAACAGAAGATGACATTCGTCAATTATTTTTAAAATATCCTTCTCTAGAAAATGAAAATATAGCCGTTAAATTAAAAAACCCAGTTCAATACGACAACAAAGCGATTTATTATGGAGAATGGAATAATGACAACTTTCGTCATGGAAGAGGAATTCTTTGGTTAGATGGAAGCAAATATGAAGGATATTGGAAAAATGATAAGGCAAATATTAAAGGAAAATTAACACATAAAAATGGAGATATATACGAAGGAGAGTGGTTAGATGATAAGGCCGATGGATTTGGAATATATACTAATATCGATGGGGCTCAATATAAAGGGTATTGGAAAAACGATAAACAAAATGGAAAAGGATGCGAAAGTTGGCCTGAAGGAGCTTGTTATGAGGGAGATTATGTGAATGGAAAAAAAAATGGTCACGGGGTGTTTAAATGGAATGATGGCTCTGAATACGATGGGGAATTTTTTAATAATAATATTGAAGGATTTGGGACATATACTTGGGGAGATAATAGGAAATATAAGGGAAATTGGAAGGATAATAAGATGAATGGTAAAGGAGAGTTTATATATCCTGATGGGAGAAAGTATATAGGTGATTATTTTGATGATAAAATGAATGGTAGAGGAATATTTGTTTGGCCTGATGGAAGAAGATATGAAGGAGATTATGTTAATAATAAAAAAGAAGGTAATGGAAGATTTGAATGGAGCGATGGAAGAATTTATGAAGGCGGGTGGAAAAATGGGAAACAAGATGGAGAAGGAAAGTTTTATAATAATAGACAAAAAAAATGGAAAAAAGGGATTTGGAAAGAAGGGAAAAGAATAAAATGGATTGAAGATGATGTTTTAATTTATATGAAAGATAATGAAATATAAAGAAAGTTTTATGAAATTTTATTTATAAATAGAATATGAAGTTTTATATTGTATATTTTTATATATTTTTTGTTGTTATAAATATAGTATGATTATTTTTTACGATTTATTTAATAAATTTATATAAATTTGAAATATAAAATATTATAATTAATTAAAAGAATATTTTTTTCATTTAAATTATTTATTATATAAATTCAATAAATTATTATAAATAAAAATAAAAAAATAAAAATAGTTAAATTATTAACAAATTCAAATAAAAAATAAATATTTTCTTTTTTTTAATTAATAACATTTTTGTTAAAAATAGTAATATTAAAAAAAATAAATAAATTTATAATAATAAATTAAAAATAATAATAATAATAATTAAATTAAAAATAAATAATGTCATTAAACATAAATGATTTAGACAGTGTTTATAATTACATAATAACGACAATTTCAAGCAAAGATTTTCGAAATCCAATAAAAGATTACATAGATGAAAATTGTCAAATTTTTTTTGATGTAACAGAAAACACATTTCAACAAGGAGCTTTATTTAATGAGTTTACTCAATTAGTTGATAATCTTTTAGATAAATTCATAAAATCAAAAGGAATCACAGATGAAATGTTTTTACTTTCAGCAAAAAAAGGAATAGAAAATCCAAATAAACCAAAAGATAAAAAATATTTCGAACAATTAATGGCATTTAACAACTATAATTATTTCAAAAATATGATGACTAAAAGAAATTATCAAATATTAAAAATGATAGAAGAAGAAATGATTAAAAAAGGAGAAGAAAAAAAAATATTTGAAAATAAAGAACAAAAAAAACAATTCAATGAAGAAGAAGTTAATCAAGCTATTCAAATGAGTTTAGCTGAACAAGATCAAGCAAGAAGATTAAAAGCAATTGAAGAAGAAGATTTAAAAAGAGCAATTAAAAGATCTTTAAAAGAAGGAAAAAAAAATAAAAATGTTCAAAGAGAAATTCAAGAAAAAATTATTAATAGTAGTGTTGCTCCGAATGTTTCATATGATTTTAAAAAAAATAAAAATAATGATAATAATCTTAATAATAATCTTAATAATAATAATAATAAAAATGATAATAAAAATGATAATAAATTTCCTGATGATAAAGGTGAAATTAATAATGAAGGAAATAAACCGATTTTTGGAAATATTAAATCTTTAAATTTAATTAATAATAATGATTTTCAAATTAATCCTAATAATGATAAAAAAAATGATTTTAAATTAAATAAAGATTTTGAAAATCTTAATTTTAATAATAATAATAATAATAACAATAATAATAATAATAATTTTAATAATAACAATAATAATAATAATAATAATAATTTTCAAAATCCAAATTTCTTTGATTCAAATCAAAAAATGTATACTAATATAAATTTATCAGAAAATAATAATCCTTCAATAAATACAAATTTATCAAGCAATAACAGTAACAATAATAATAATAACAATATTGATAACAATAATAATAACAATAATAATAATAATAATAACAATAAAAATAGTTTCAATTTAATAAACAGTAATAATAGTGATAATAGTGAAAATATAAAATATCCTTCATTTAACAGTAAATTCAGCAATATCGAAAATAATAACAATAATATTTTTAATAATAACAACAATAATAATAATAATAATAATATTAAAAATGATTTTAATAATAATATAATCTCAAACAAACCTCAAGACAACTTCAATAATAACGAAAACAATACAAATGTTTACGTTCCAATGACAAACATGTTAAACAAAAAAGGAAAAATATCCCTAAATCCAATAAACAAATCCAAACTTCATCAAAAACAACCTCAACCTCAACAACAACAGCAACCACAACAACCTCAACAACCACAACAACAACAACAACAGCAGCAGCAGCAACCAGAAAAACCAAAAGAAGAAGAGCCAAAACCAATAAATTTAAGCAACATTCCAGTAACAAAAGAGCCAGAAATAAAAAAATCAATTCCATCTCAATCAAAAAATCCAGAATCTAAAGAAAAAACAACACCAAAAGAATACGATAATAGCACACCATTTGATGATTTAATAGATGATGACAACGATGAAAATGAATTTAAAACTGATGTTGATCATACTTATTCAGGAAATGTTAATTTTAATTTCAGTGATATGAATCCAAATATTGATATGAAAATGAAAGAAAGTGCCGGAAGCATAATAAAAAATAACATTTTAATGGACAAAGAAAAACAAGAAAAAATGAAAAAAATTCGGGAAGAAATTTTAAAGAAAAAAAAAGAAGAAAGAGCAAATGAAATTGCAGATGATTTATTTGATATTTAATTATATTTATAAAATTTTAAAAATTATTTATAAAATTTTTATTTCGAAAAATTTTTTCTTAATTGTTCACTAAAAAATTCAATTCTCGAAATTTGTTCTTTTTTTTGTGCTTTTGTTAGTTCATTAAAAACAAAAATTGGAAATCTTTCAATAATTAATTTCATTGAATTGTTACAAATAGAACTAAAACTCATTTTTTCATTTAAATAAGCGTTTATTATGCTTTTAATAATTTCACTAAATTTTTCAAAATATTCATTAACAATTTTTTTTTCATCATCAATGTAATTTAAAGCTTTAATTGCTTCAATATTTAAATTAGTTTCGTTATTAAAAATACTTTTCATTGAATTGTAATAATTACTTATTTTTATTTGATTTAAAATTATATTTAAAATATTAAAATTTATTTTACGAATTTCAATATTATTATCATAAACTTCATCTAAAAAAAATTTTTCGAAATTTTTTGTTATTTTTTTTATAAATTCTTTTTCGTCTTTGTTTAAAACGAATAATTTTATTAAATATTTATAATAAATTTCAATGAAATACAAACGCAATGATTCTGCTTCTTCAATGAAAATATTTAATATTTCAATTTTATTAAAAATAAATAAAAAAATATTAATATTATTTTTATTTTCTTTATTATTAATATCAAAATATTTATTATTTTCAAACAATTTTTTTAAATATGTTAATAAATTTCTTCTAATTTCAGTTTTTAATGTTTTTGGATTTTTTGCTTTTTTTTTATCTAATTCTTTTTGATCTTTTAATAAATCAGCAAATTTAAATTTAAATTCTTCGGTCATTATTGTTGTGTAATTTTTTAAAATATTTTCTAATAAATTTAAATATTCAGGTAAATTAAAATAATTTTCTTCAACTGAATTTAAATATTCTAATAATAAAGAAAAAGCATTTAAATGAACATTAAAATTTTCATCTTTTGAATAAATTTTTGAAAATATTTCAAATAATAAATTTAAATTAAATGTTTTTGTATTAATAAAAATTTTTTTGTTTTTTAAAAATAAATAAAGTAATTTATAATTACTATTTTGAAGACTAATAAAATTTTTATTTAAATATTCATTAATATCATTTAAAACTTTTGTGCTATTGCTATTAAAAAAATTAAAATTTTCATCATCAAAAATTTCTTTCATATTTTTATTAATTTCATCTAAAATTTTTTCAATAAATTTATATAAATTAATATTATTAATAAAATCACAATTTCCTAAACAAAACAAAATTCTAATAAAAACAACATTTAAATTTTCTTTAATTTCATCAATTCCATTTTTATTAAACTTCTTTTTATTTTCTTTAATGCATTTAAAAATTTCATTATAAAATCTAATAATTTCAAAAGAAAATTTGCTATCAACATTTTTATCATCAACAACAGAAAAAATTTCTTTAATTTTTCCTTTCAAAAATCCAATTCCATCATAAACACTTTCAATATGACCAATAATAACAAATTTCAATGTAATTAAAGCGCCTCTTTGAATATCAACATAATTTCCATTTAAATCACCTTTCACAGTAGAAAATATTATTTTCATTAATGATTCATAATCACAAAATTTCCCTAAAAATTTACAAGAAATTTCTAATTTATTTTCTATTATTTTATATGTATTAAAACTTTGATTATTATTTGGTAATAAATAATTAAATCTTTCCAAATTTTCACATTCAAAATTCGAATTTTTCGTAAAATTTTTCATAAACATTAATAAAATTCCATCTAAATATTCAATAATTCCTTCTTCTGAATAAATAATACTAAACAACAATAAATTCGCAACTTTTAATTTAATATTTTCATCAATTCCTTCAAATTCAACACTTAAATTTTTAATATATCTTCTAATGTAACTATTGATTATTTTTCTACTTCCTAAAGAAGGTCTTTTTTTAATAGGAAACGGATATTTTAAATCATCAGGATTAATAAATTTCAACCATTGTGAATCAACACCATATTGTTTTTGTTCTCTATAATCTTTTTCATTTTCTTTTTCATGCAATTTCCCAATTTCTTCAAATCTTTCATAAACATATTCACAAATTTCTTCATTTTCATTAAACAACCCAGTTAAAATATAAGGCGTAATTCTAAGTTCAATTTCATTTTTATCTTCACATTTTAACAACCATTCTGTAATAACTTCATAGAATTTTTTTAATACTAATAAATTTTTATCAGAAGATAAAAACGCAAAATAATTAAATTTCGTTGTTGGTTCATAAAAATCTTTTATAGGAACGATTGTAGGATCTCTAAAGCCTATTAATTGTTCCATAACTTCGACGTTTTTTTTATACGGACTTAAATACATTAAATTATCAATTGCATTTAACGCAGCTAATCGCAATTTCGCTTGTTTATGAGACAAAGCATATAAACATCCTCGAGATAAAATCGAATTGAAATAAAATAACAAATCTTTTCCGAATTTTTTACACATTCCAGCAACGAAATTATTAGCGTTTATTACAACATTTGGAGCGGGATCCATACATAAAGTTCGAGTAATATTAACAATGTCATTAACGAATAAACGAAAATCATCGATGTAAGCGTTTTCATTAAAAACTAATGAATTTAAAATTCCGATGTATAAATTTCTAATTTCTTCTACTGATTCTGTTACTTTTATTATTTTATGTGGGTTTTGCGATGGTGTTGGACGAATGTCTTCTGGAAGATTGCCATAACCTTCTAAATCGTTACATTCGAGTTTGTCTGTGAGAGCACTGAAAATAAAAGGGAAAAATTTTGAAACGTTTGTGCAATTTGTGTATAAATGAATTAAAATTTTTAAGGAATTTTCGCGGATTTTGTCGATTGGGGAAAATAAGGAAAGTTTTATGAAGTTTTTGTTAAATTGTATGAGAATTTCTTGTTGTAAATCTGATGGAATTGGAGGATTGTCTAAACATAGAAATTTATGAAGGTAAATTATTGAATTTTTTTTTTGGAGTTTTTCTGAATCGTTTATTAAATTTAAATGATGACGAATTTCACTAAAAATAAAAGGTGGATCGTTACGTTTTAAAATATAAGATTCATTATTAGAAATTTCGTTATTAATAGACATTTTTAATAAATTTAAATAAAAAAATATTTTTTTTTTATTTAATTTTTAATAATTAATTTTTATTAAAAATTATTATTTTTCATATAATAAAAATTAAACTAAAATTTAAATTTTTAAATTTTTATTACTGATATTTAAAGAAAATTAAATTAACTTAAAATTAATTTAAAAATGAATTCTTTAACTAAAAATGAAATCACTGTTGAATCAAATGAAAAAGCTTCAATAAAAAATCAATCTTCAACAACAATCAACGTTTCTAATCAAATTTTTAATAATTCCTTAAACAATTCAAATCAAAATGATAAAAAAAATGCAAATTCTATTTTTGATTCTTATTTTGAAAAACTTTCTTCAAATTCTTTAAACAAAGAAAATTTCATCCAAATTCAAAATGAAATTCTATTTAAAATCAGAGAAAACATTCGAAATAAAAATAAAATTTTTTTATCTGTTGAAATATTAAATTTACTCTCAAATTTAAATTTAAAATTTAACTTAATTTTAGATTTTATAAAATTATTAATTTTGATAAATAATAAAGACAAAGATGAATACATAATAAATCAATTTCATTTAATCATTAATTTCAACGAAAATTTAAACGAATTCAAAGATTTTGAAGATTCTTTATTTATTTTAACAGATTATCTTTACAGAAATTTACAAACCGAAAATTTCAATTTCAACTCAAAAATTTTCAACTACCTTCAAAAAACAATTTATGTCAAAATTTTTACTCTTTTTCCAATTTTTTCTCTTCTTTTACACACATTAAGCAAAAATTCAAATCTTCCTCAAATTAAAATTCTCCTTTCAGAAATGACAAAAAATCATTTAGAAATCAGCACATGCGCAATTAATAATTACATCGATTGTTTATGTAAAAATAATTTTTTAGAAGAATGTCAAACTTTATTTGAAGAATTAATCACATACAAACCTTCTTTAATTTTTCCCTACAATTCATACAATTTTTCTAAATACATTCCTGGAATAGGAATAAACATCGTTAGTTTTGGAACATTCATTAAATATTTATGCAAATCAAACAACTTCGAATTAGCTTTGTATTATTACGACATTTTAAACGAAAAAAATTTACTCAAAGACGAAATAATTTTCAATTTAATTCTTGATGGATGCTCAAAAAAAACTGACATAAACACATTAAAAAAAGTCTATTATGACATGTTAAATAAAAACATCAAACCAACAATAGTAACTTTCAATACAATTATAGACGCATACATTAGAAATAAAGACATTCAAAGCGCATGGAAAATTTTTGAAGATTTAATTAAAAATGAAATCACACCCGATAATTTTACATTAAGCACATTATTTCGCGGAATTCGATTGCCAATTCATAAAGAATATTTATACAAAGGATTTGAATTAATAAACAAAAACGATAATATCGATATTATTTTAATTAATGTTTTATTAGACAGTTGCATTAAATTAAAAGAAGAAAAAATGTTAATTGAACTGTTTGATAAAGTCATTGAAGGAAAAATTAATAATGTCAAACCGGATTTAATAACTTTCAATACGTTTATTAAAGGCTGCGCTCAATTGAATTTGTATGATAAAGTTACTAACGCGTTTGAAACTCTAATGAAAACGGATATTAAACCAAATGATGTGACTTTCAATACATTAATTGACGTTTTCGTGAGACAAAAAAAAATGGATCAAGTTTGGACAATAATAAGTAATATGAAAAAATATGGAATAAAACCAGATAATTTTACTTACAGCACAGTTATTAAAGGTTTAAATAAAAATTGCATAAAAGATGAAAATGATAATAATAATAATAACAACAATGAAAATAATGAATTAGAACTTGCTTTTAAATTATTCGAAAATGTTAAAAAAAATTCCAAACCAGATGAAATTTTATACAATTGCATTATGGATGCATGTTTGAGATTTGATAAAATAGATTTAATGCTCGAATTATATGATAATATGTTAAATGAAGGAATAAAACCTTCTAGTATTACATGTGGCATTGTAATTAAAGCCTATGGAATGAAAAAAAACATATCAAAAGCAATTGAAATATATCAAAACATGAAAAAAGAAAAAATAGAAATTAGTAGCGTTACTTATGGATGTTTAATTAATGCTTGTATTAAAAATAATAAATTAAATAAAGCTTTTGAATTATATGAAGAATTAAAAAAAAACGGATATGAAATGAATACTGTTTTATATACAACATTAATTAAAGCTTACAGTAAAATTAAAAATATAAATAAAGTAATTGAAATATTTAATACAATGAAAGAAAGTAAAAATAATTTACCAAATAATATTACTTACAATAGCGTAATTGATTGTTGTTTGAAATGTAATTTATATGATTTAGCAAATAAAATATTTAATGAAATGATTAATAATAATAATAATAATAATAAAAATATTAAACCGGACATTATTACATTTAGCACATTAATTAAAGGAGAAATTCGAAGGAAAAAATTTCAAAATGCGCTTAATTATTTAAATATTATGTTTAATTTAAATATTTTTCCTGATGAAATTTTATTAAATAGTTTATTAGATGGGTGTGAAAAATGTAATGAATTTAAAAAAGCTTATGATATATTTAATCTATTTAAAACTAAAAATGTTGAACCTACAATGATGTCTTATTCAATTATGATGAAAATTACAGGAAAAATTAATGATTTTGAATATAGCACAGTTTTATTAAATGAAGTTAAAAATAAAATTAAAAATTTAAATTTAATTATTTTTACTTGTTATATTAAAACTTGCTTTAATTGCGGGAAAATTCAAATTGCCATTGAAACTTTTAATAGCTTAAAAAAATATAAAATAAATCCTGATGAAATTTGTTATAGCACAATGATTAATGGAATTACTAATTTTAATAATAATAATGAAAATTTTTGTGATGATGTTATTAATATTTGTTTAGAAAGTATTAATAAAGGAATTTCGTTGAAAAGAAGATGTTATATTAATATTATTAAATATCTTAAAAAAAATAAAGTTTTTGAAAAAATTAAACCATTTACAAATATTTTAGAAGAAAAAGGATTGTTAGAGCCAATTTCAAATAATGAAAAGAAAGAATTTAATAATAATAATAATAAAAATAATGATGATAATTATGAAGATAAAAATAATGAAAATGTTTTTAATAATAATAAAAAAAATCGTAATCCTTTAGGTGAACTTTGGACAAAAAATAATAATTATTATTATAATAATAAAATTTACAGTAATAATAATAATAATAAATATTTAACTTCACAAAAATATAATAATAATAATAATAATTATAATAATAATAATATAAATATAAATAAAATATTTAATGAAAAACAAAATTATGCACCATTTTATCCTAAATATTATAAACAATATAATAATGTTAATAATAATCACATTTCTTACAATAATAATAATTATTAATATTATTTTTTAACATAGTTTTTGAAATTAATTATATATATGCATAAATAAATAACTATTAATATTTTTAATTATATATTAAAAATTATATTTAATTTATAAAAAATAAATAAATAAATAATAAAAAAATAATAAAATAATTATTATAATTTAAAAAAAAAAAATAATTATTATAATAATTTGAATTTTATAAAATTTTTTCGTTTTGAATTAAAAAAATATAAATAAAAATTTAAATAAAAAATGAATAATAATCACCAAACATCACAAAATAATTTTTTCACAACAACAAATAACAATAATAACAAAATTAACCAAAATAATTTTCTTTACAATTCAAACAATCTCTCTTCAAATAACTTCATGTTAGAACAAAAACGTTCGCGTTTTATGTCAACTGATGACATAACTTCAGACATAGAAATGAAACCAATTCAATCATCTCATCCAAGATTTTTTCAATACATTCCAACTTCATCTTCATCAACTTTTTCAAAAAAAATGTCAATTGATTTAACAGACGATAATTTCAATAAAAACATTCAAATCATCGGTTGCAATTGCAAAAATAGCGGCTGCTTAAAACGCTATTGCGAATGTTTCACTAGAATGAAATTTTGTGACGCAAATTGTCAATGCAAAAATTGTTTTAATACTATTGAACATGAAAAAGAAAGAAACGAAAGTATTCAAATTTATTTAATGAAATCGCCGATTAGTTTTAAAAAAAATAATTTAAATATTAATAATGTGACTTGCTCATGTAAAAAAAGTAATTGTTTAAAAAAATATTGCGAATGTTATCAAATTGGAATTAAATGTAATAATAATTGTAAATGTTTTGAATGTAAAAATAGAAATAAAGGTGATAAAAAAATGTTTGAAGTTAATAATATTGAAAATAATAATAATAATAAAAAAAGAGAAAGATATTTTTCTTTTGATGAAATTAGTTTTTTTAATAGAAATGAAAAAGATGGATTATTTTATAATAATTTTAATAATAATAATAATCAAATTATTAGTTTGAAAACTGTTGAAATTGATACAAAAAAAGTTATTATTGATAATTATAATTTTTTAAATAATAATAATAATAATATAAATAATAATATTAATATAGTAAATGATAATAATACTATATTAAATAATAATGAAAATAATAATAGAACTTCTGCTTTTAATACTATGAAAGTAAATGATAATTAATTATGATAAAAAATATGTGAATAGTAATAGTATTAAAATTAATTAATGTATTTTTTATGAGCTTTTATTATTTTTATATAAATAAAATATATATTACAAATATATGTTTTTATATATTATAATTTTATTTATATATAAATATTTTTATTATTTTTATTAATATTTTTATTCATTTTTTAATATAATTTTGTTTAAATTTAAATATATTTTAAATTAATTAAATAAAGAAATTATCATAAGAAGAAATAATAAAATTTAAGAAAATAAAAATAAATAGTAAATTTAAGAAAATAAAAAATAAATTTTTTATTTTATTATTTAATATAATTAATTAATTTTTAAATTTTAAAATATTATTTGTAATTAATAAAATTATGAATAATAAATATAATTAATATTAATAAAATAATAAACTAAATTATTATTTAATTTTAAATAAATTTTATTTAATAAATAATATTAATTAAACAAATT
>JAEEGK010025715.1_pt1 | contig 12055 bp, 3 predicted proteins | sample 8958771 | NCBI WGS metagenome assembly JAEEGK01 (sample SAMN16246547, study PRJNA631951) | gut metagenome | biome: gut microbiome; feature: rumen; material: SC-attached | host: Bos | place: Iran: Karaj | collected 2018-10 | reverse complement strand
TGGAACATATGCATGGAGCGGTCCTAACGGATACACTTCAAGTGCTATTAATCCTTCGATTGCAAATGCTGCCGCAACAAGTGCAGGTACTTACAACGTAACCCTTACCAACGCAGCAGGATGCTCGGCAATGGCAAACACAGTAGTTGTTGTAAATGCAAATCCGACAGTTTCTGCATCGAACACTGGTGCATATTGTGCCGGTCAGACTATTTCGTTGTCGGCAACTTCGAATGCAACATCGTTTGCATGGAGCGGTCCTAACGGATACTCTTCTGCACAACAGAACCCGACAATTGCAAATATTGCAACAACCAACGGCGGTACTTATACCGTAGTTGCAACAAACGCAAACAATTGTACAGCACAGGCAAGCACAGTAGTTACCGTAAATGCTAATCCTACAGCCAATGCATCCAACACAGGTGCATACTGCGAAGGACAGACAATAACCTTGCAGACAACAGCAACTGGCAACTACACATGGAGCGGTCCTAACGGTTATACTTCTAACTTGCAGAATCCTACAATTGCAAATTCATCAGCTTCGAATGCCGGTACATATACTTTGGTAGTTACAAACGCTAACAATTGCTCGGCTTCGGCAAGCACAGATGTTGTTGTAAACGTAACACCTACAGTTACCGCATCGAATGCCGGTGCATATTGTGCAGGACATACCATTTCATTGTTGGCTGTTTCGGATGCAACATCGTTTGCATGGAGCGGTCCTAATGGATTCACATCTACAGAACAGAACCCGACAATCGAACATGCAACAACTAACAATGGCGGTACTTACACCGTAGTAGTAACAAGCGCAAGCGGATGTACTGCCGAAGCTTCAACAGTAGTTGTTGTAAATGCTAATTCTGCAGCAACAGCATCTAACACAGGTGCATACTGCGAAGGACAGACAATCGCTTTGCAGACAACTTCAACTGGTTCGTATGCATGGAGCGGTCCTAACGGATTTACTTCAACCTTGCAGAATCCGACCATTGACAATGCAACTACTGCAAATGCTGGTATTTACACATTGGTAGTAACCAACGCAAACGGATGTATTACCGAAGCAAATACAGAAGTGGTTGTAAACACTAATCCTACATTGACAGCTTCGAATACCGGTGCATACTGCGCAGGTGAGACAATCTCGTTGTCGGCAGCATCGGATGCAGCATCGTTTGCATGGAGCGGTCCTAACGGATTTACATCAACCTTGCAGAATCCGACCATCGGAAACACAGCTACAACAAACGCTGGTACTTACACAGTAGTGGCAACAAATGCTAACGGATGTTTTGTAAATGCAAGCACAAATGTTGTTGTAAACGCTGCTCCTACTGCTAATGCATCTAATACAGGCGAATACTGTGAAGGCCAGACAATCGCTTTGAAGACAACTTCAACTGGTTCGTATGCATGGAGCGGTCCTAATGGTTTCACTTCTACAGAACAGAACCCGACAATCGGTAATGCAACCACTACAAATGCTGGTACTTATACTTTGGTTGTAACAAGTGCCAACGGATGTGCTGCAGAAGCAACAACAGAGGTGGTTGTTAATGCAACTCCTACATTGACAGCTTCTAATACTGGTGCATATTGCGTAGGCGAGACGATTTCGTTGTCGGCAGCATCGGATGCGGCATCATTTGCATGGAATGGTCCTAACGGATTCACTTCGACCATGCAGAATCCAACCATCGAAAATGCTGCAACCACAAATGCTGGTACTTACGCCGTAGTTGCAACAAGTGCAAATGGATGTACAGCAAATGCTAACACTGCAGTAACTGTAAATGCTAATCCAACAGCTAATGCATCTAACACTGGTGCATACTGCGAAGGTATGACAATAACATTGCAGACTACAGCAACTGGTACTTACGCTTGGAGTGGTCCTAACGGATTCACATCAACTTTGCAGAACCCGACTATCGAACATGCAACTCTTGCTAATGCTGGTGTTTATACTTTGGTAGTTTCGAATGCTAATGGTTGTAATGCAGAGGCAAGCACAATAGTTGTTGTAAATGCTAACCCGACAGTTGAACTCGGTGCAAATGTAACAGTATGTTCAGGTGCAAGCGCTGTTCTTGATGCAGGTGCAGGTCTTACATATCATTGGTCAACAGGTGCAACTACCCAGACAATTTCTGCTGTTGCAGGCGACTACTATGTGACCGTTTACAATGCAAACGAATGTTCGGCTACCGACAATATCTCGGTTGCAAATCACCCGCAGACAACTCTTGCTGTAACTTCTACAGCAGAATCGCACAACAATGCAGGCGATGGAACTGCAACAGTAACCCCGACAGGTACATCTCCATTCCAGTATAACTGGTCAAACAATGGAAATACCGCAACAATCAGTGGCCTTGCTGGTGGCAACTACAGTGTTACTGTAACCGACGGCAACGGATGCGAATCAACAGCTATGGTTAACGTTGCAACATCGAATACTCCTCCAGTTGCCGACTTCTCGGTTAACAATACCGCTGTATGTCTTGGTGCAGAGGTAGCATTCACCGATCTTTCGACTAACACTCCAACATCGTGGGCATGGAACTTCGGTGATGGAGAAACATCCAACGTACAGAATCCAACTCACACATACGCATCAGCAGGCAGCTATACTGTTTCGCTTGTTGTTTCGAATGTAGATGGAAGCGACACAAAGGAATATGCTAATATGGTTGTAGTAAATGCTGTTCCTACAGCTAGTGCAACTAACACAGGTGCTTATTGCGCAGGCGAAACAATAGAACTTTCTGTCGCAAGCGACATCGCAACCGAATACCAGTGGGTTGGTCCTATGGGCTTCAGCAGCGCATCGCATAATCCTACTCGTGCCAACGCAACTGCTAATCACGCTGGAACATATACGGTAACCGTAGCTACAGCAGCAGGATGTTCGGCAGTATCGACAACTAATGTTATCGTAAATGTTAATCCTACAGCTGATGCCTCAACCGATGCTTCGTATTGCGAAGGTCAGACAATCAGCTTGCAGACAACTGCAATAGGTTCGTATGCATGGAGCGGTCCTAACGGATATACTTCAACCTTGCAGAACCCGACCATCGACAACGCAGCAGTTTCGGATGCTGGTACATATACCTTGGTAGTTACCAATGAATATAGCTGTACAGCCGAAGCAAGCACAATAGTAGTTGTAAACGCAATTCCTACATTGACAGTATCTGCAGGTGCTGCATATTGTGCTGGTGAAACCGTTTCGTTGACGGCTACTTCGGATGCAACATCTATTGTATGGAATGGACCTAACGGATATACTTCAACCTTGCAGAACCCAACAATCGCGAATGCTACACCTGCAAATAGCGGTACTTATACCGTAGTTGCAACAAGCGCAAACGGATGTATTGCTAATGCAAGCGTAGAAGTTACGGTAAATGCTACTCCTACAGCAAATGCATCTAACACTGGCGCATACTGCGAAGGTCAGACAATAACTTTGCAGACAACTGCAATAGGTTCGTATGCATGGAGTGGTCCTAACGGATTCACATCTACAGAACAGAACCCGACAATCGACAATGCAACTACAGCAAATGCTGGTACATATAATCTGGTTGTAACAAACGCAAACGGATGCGCAGCTGAAGCAAGCACAATAGTAGTTGTAAACGCAACTCCTACATTGACAGTATCTGATGATGCTGCATATTGTGCTGGCGAAACCGTTTCGTTGATGGCAACTTCGGACGCTGCATCGTTTGTATGGAATGGTCCTAACGGATTTATTTCTGCATTGCAGAACCCGACCATTGCAAATGCAACTTCAGCAAATAGCGGTACCTACACAGTAGTTGCAACAAGTGCAAACGGATGTGCAGTTCAAGCAAGCGTAAATGTTACAGTAAGTGCAATCCCAACTGCTTATATTACAAACAACAGCGGAACTACAACATTGACCTGCTCGATGCCATCAATTCAACTTGTAGCAAATGGTGGAACTTCATATTCATGGAACAACGGCATTGCTACTACTGCCGAATACAACGTAACTGCAGCTGGCGAATATACAGTAGTCGTTACAAATGATGGCAACTGTACCGCCGAAGCATCGATAACAATAACAGAAGATGCATATTATCCTACAGTTACAGTTGAAGGAGGTTTGGCATACTGCGAAGGCGGAACGATTTCACTCACTGCAGTTTCAAATGTTCCTGCAACCTATTCATGGAACGGTCCTAACGGATTCACTTCTTCTTCGGCATCAATCACATTGCCGAATGCAACAATGAACTACAATGGTGCATTCGTTGTTACTGCTACACCGGCTAACGGTTGTGCAGTAAATACAACAGCCAATGTGGTTGTATATGCTAATCCAAGTGTTGCAATCTCGAATAATGGTCCAGTTTGCGAAGGCGGACAGGTAACATTTACAGCATCTAGCAGCGAAACATTGTCATATTCATGGAGCGGTCCTAACGGATTTACTTCTACAGTTGCTTCTCCTGTAATTTCAGCCGCAACATTGGACAATGCTGGTACTTATACCCTTGAAGTAGAAAACATCGCTACAGGCTGTGTAAATACCTTCCACACAGAGCTTATCGTAAATGCTAATCCGGTGGTTGATCTTGGTGACGACATTGCTGTTTGTGCAAACGTTACTGCTACACTCAACGCAACTCCAGGTTTCGTTTCTTACACATGGAATGGTGAAGCTGGTTTGCAGTCGTACGTTGCAAACGAAGATGGTGTTTATACTGTAGTTGTAACCGACAACCATGGATGTACAGCAAGCGATATGGTTTCTGTTACTCATTACGAATTGCCAGAACTTTCGTTCGCTTCTACAGCTGAGACAGGAACAGGACAGGCCGACGGTACTGCAAGCGTGGAAATTTCGGGTGGTGTTGCTCCTTATGCAATACATTGGAACACTAACGCAACCACAGCACAGTTAACCGGTCTTGCAGCTGGTCAGTATACAGTAGTCGTTACCGATAATAACGGTTGTGAAGCTAGTGGTTCTGTAAATGTAGGTCTTACACAGACTCCTCCTGTTGCAGCATTTACTCCTTCTGTAACTTCTGGCTGTGCTCCTCTTACAGTAAGCTTCACTGATGAAAGTACCAATTATCCGCAATCATGGACTTGGTATTTCGGAGCAACTACTTCCAACGAGCAGAATCCTACTTTCGAGTTCACTGAGCCGGGTACATATCCTGTATTACTCATGGTATCGAATCCTGATGGTACAAACGTAGCATCAACTACAATAACTGTTTATGCAAATCCGACTATCGAACTTGGCGAATATCCTGCAGCTTGTGAAGGAACTTCGATTACAGTATCGGCAACTGGTTTTGCTTCTTATGCATGGAGCAATGGTTCTGTTGAAAGCTCAATTGATGTTACCGCAGCAGGAATATATACTCTTGTAGTAACCGATGCTCACGGATGTACAGCAACCGATGATGTTGCTATTGCATTCAATCCGCTGCCAGAAATTGAACTTGGCGACGATGTTAATGTATGTAGCAATGCTTCGTCAGAAATAAATGCTGGTGACGGTTATGCTTCGTATGCATGGAGCACAGGCGACGCAACCCAGTCGATAATGGTTTCGGCTGCTGGCGAATATGCAGTAACCGTAACTGACGAATTTGGATGTGCCGCTTCGGATGCAGTAAATGTAACAGTTCTGCAGGCTCCTATATTTGTCTTCAACGACACAACGGTATGTAATAATAGTGAAATTATATTCACTATCGATACCGATGATGATGTATTATGGTTCAGCTCGATTGAAGGCAATACTTACACCGAAACTTATCAATATGCTGGAGATTACTTGTTATGGGTAACTGTCGCTAACGAGAACTGCGAAGCAATTGATACAATAACGGTAACCGTAGAAAACTGCACATCCATAGATGAGTTTACAGCAATGGAAATCCAGCTCTATCCTAACCCAGTACGCGATGAGGCAAACTTCACCGTTACGGGTTACGAAGGCATGGTTACTTATTCGGTTGTTGATCTTAGCGGTAGAGAAATGACTTTCGAAACCGTATCGGTTGACAACGAGTCGGTACATTCTGTTGATGTAAGCAACCTTGTTCCTGGAATGTATATCCTTAGGGTTACAACTGGTACAGAGGTTCACAATCTAAAGTTTACCAAGGAATAATCCATAGTGGTAACAAACAATAAAGGCGGATTTCGGTCCGCCTTTTTTGTTTCTATGGTTGCTGTTTGTCTTTCTTGCCCCCATGCTTTAAGGACATTAAAGTCGTTAAGGCCTTTAATGGCTGGGGGCAAAAAACAGCAATATACTATGCAATTCCTTTTTCTTTCAGCAATGCTTCCATCTGCTTCTGCAGTTCCTCTGCTTTCTGTCCTGCTACTTTGGCAAAATTCTCGGTATTGTCGGCAAAGATTATTCCGCGTGACGAGTTTACTAGTAAGCCGCAGTGGTCGTTCATGCCGTACTTGGCAACTTCCTCGAGCGAACCGCCTTGTGCGCCTACGCCTGGAACGAGTAGGAAATGTTTGGGAACAATCTTACGAATGTCTGCTAGCATATCGGCTTTGGTAGCGCCTACTACGTACATCATCTTGTCCTTGCCAGCCCACTGCTGCGACTTTGTAAGCACTTCCTCGAACAGACGGCGGTTGCCGTTGTTGAACATCTGGAAGTCTTCGGAGCCTTTGTTGCTGGTGAGTGCGAGCAGGATTACCCATTTGTCGTCGTAGGGTAGGAAAGGTGTTACCGAATCTTCGCCCATGTACGGAGCGACTGTTACGGCGTCGAAGTTCATCTTCTCGAAGAATGCTCGAGCGTATAGTTTCGAGGTGTTGCCTATGTCGCCACGCTTAGCATCGGCTATGATGAATATTTCGGGATATTTGCTGCGGATGTAGGCCACGGTATCTTCGAGAGCTTTCAGTCCGGCAGTGCCTTCGCTTTCGTAGAATGCGAGGTTTGGCTTGTATGCTACCGAATATTTTGCCGTTGCATCGACAATCTGCTTGTTGAATTCGAAGATTGGCGATTCTGCGTTGAGCAGGTGCTTCGGCAATTTCTGTATGTCGGAATCGAGTCCTGTGCAAAGAAAACTTTTCTTTTGCTTGATTTGCTGGAATAATTGTTCGTAGTTCATTGTGATGTTTTTTAGATGTGGCAAAAGTAGAAATTATTTACGATTTTTCTCTATTATGTCATGCTGAATTTATTTCAGCATCTATTACTAATATTATTCTCTTTTTTCAGATCCTGCCCTTCGATACTTCGACAAGCTCAGCAAGCCTTCTAGCCCTCGTAAATTCCCTGATTTGCCACGTCTTTGTTCAACTCTACATTGCCAAACTTGTCGGCGATGAGGTCGAGCAGGGATTCTATTTCTTCTACGGTGTTAGCGGTGAGAAGTTTTAGCCTTGTTTCCTTGAAATTAGGAATAGCTTTGAAGTACATTGTGAAGTGGCGGCGCATTTCGTAGATTCCGCGCATTCCTTCCTTGTAATCGACCGACTTGTGCAAATGTTCGCGGGCATAGTCAACGCGCTCGAGGACGGTAGGAGTGGGGAGTTCTTCGCCTGTTTCAAGATAGTGTTTCACTTCGCGGAAAATCCATGGTCTGCCAATAGCTGCACGACCTATCATTAGAGCATCAACGCCGTATGTATTAAAGCGTTCGGCAGCGATTTTCCCGCTGGTGATGTCACCGTTGCCGATAATTGGTATGTGAATTGCAGGGTTATTCTTGACCTTGCCTATGAGCGTCCAGTCGGCTTCGCCCTTGTACATCTGTGCACGTGTGCGTCCGTGTATTGTGAGTGCCTGAATGCCACAATCCTGTAACATAAGTGCTACTTCCTCCACGTTGAGCGATTCGCTGTCCCAGCCCAGACGGGTTTTGGCTGTAACTGGAAAACGTGATACCTTTACGACACGCTCGGTAATCTCCTTCATCAGCGGTAAGTTACGCATCATTCCCGAACCAGCACCGCGACCTGCAATTTTCTTCACGGGGCAACCATAGTTGATGTCCAGAATGTCGGGGTCGGCATTGTTGATGAAGCGTGCGGCTTCTTCCATTGCGTCGGGGATATGACCATAGATTTGCGTGCCAACAGGTCGCTCGTAGTCGAAGATGTCGAGTTTCTTTACTGTTTTCTGTGCTTCGCGGATAAGTCCGTCGGCGGAGATGAACTCGGTAAACATTAGGTCGGCACCGAACTTCTTGCACATATAACGAAACGACGGGTCTGTAACATCCTCCATTGGTGCGAGGAATACAGGCCTGTCGTTAAATTCGGTATTACCGATTTTAAACATTTGCTTTTAGCTCAATGTTGCCTTTACTTCGGTTTCGTCGAATGCCTCAACAATGTCGCCGACCTTAATGTCGTTGAACTTGTCGATGTTAAGACCGCATTCCTGACCGGCAATGACTTCCTTGGCATCGTCCTTGAAACGCTTCAAGCTGCCGAGCTCGCCAGTGTAGATGACAATACCGTCGCGGATGATGCGGACTTTCGACTTGCGTGAAATCTTGCCGTCGGTAACGAGACATCCGGCAACCGAACCAACCTTCGAAATCTTGAATACTTCGCGGATTTCGGCCGAACCGGTGATTGTTTCCTTTACAACCGGCTTCAACATGCCTTCCATAGCATCCTTGATTTCGTTGATTGCGTCGTAGATGATGGAGTAGAGGCGGATTTCGATGCCTTCCTTCTCGGCGGTCTTGCGTGCATAGGTAGAAGGACGAACCTGGAAACCTACGATAATTGCATTCGATGCGGCAGCCAGCATGACATCCGATTCGGAAATCTGACCGACGGCCTTGTGTATGATGTTCACCTCGAACGATTCGGTAGAGAGTTTTATCAATTCGTCCGACAGAGCCTCGATTGAGCCGTCCACGTCGCCCTTTACGATGATGTTTATCTGGTGGAAATCGCCGAGAGCCATACGGCGGCCGATTTCGCCGAGGGTGATATGCTTCTGAGTTCTGATGCTCAACTCACGCTGCAGTTGCAAACGTTTGTTAGCAAGGCTCTTAGCTTCCTGTTCGGAGTCGAGTACGTTGAACTTGTCGCCAGCCTGCGGAGCACCGTTGAGACCAAGTACGAGAACTGGAGTAGAAGGTCCAGCTTCGGTAACCTTCTGGTTGCGTTCGTTGTACATAGCCTTTACACGGCCTGTTGCGCAACCTGCGAGCAGAATGTCGCCTACGTGCAATGTTCCCGACTGAACTATGAGAGTAGCAACGTAACCGCGTCCCTTGTCGAGTGACGATTCGATAACGGTACCAGTTGCGTTCTTGTTAGGATTTGCCTTAAGGTCAAGCATTTCGGCTTCGAGGAGAACCTTTTCGAGAAGTTCCTCGATGTTGAGACCAGCCTTTGCCGAGATGTCCTGCGACTGATATTTTCCGCCCCATTCTTCGACGAGGTAGTTCATATTTGCCAACGATTCCTTGATTTTGTCAGGATTAGCCGTTGGCTTATCTATCTTGTTGATTGCAAATACGATAGGAACGTTTGCTGCAGAAGCGTGGTTGATAGCTTCCTTTGTCTGCGGCATTATGTCGTCGTCGGCAGCGATGACGATGATTGCCACGTCGGTAATCTGGGCACCGCGGGCACGCATTGCGGTAAATGCCTCGTGACCAGGAGTATCGAGGAAGGTTATACGCTTGTCGTTAAGTTTAACGCTATAAGCACCGATGTGCTGTGTGATACCGCCGGCTTCGCCAGCAACAACGTTGGTATGGCGGATGTAGTCGAGCAACTTGGTCTTACCATGGTCGACGTGACCCATGACGGTAACGATAGGCGGACGCGGAACGAGGTCTTCCTCGTTGTCTTCGGTCTGCTTGATTTCGTCGAGGATTTCGGCGCTGACGAATTCAACCTGGAAGCCGAATTCCTCTGCCACGATCGACATTGTTTCGGCATCGAGGCGCTGGTTGATAGAAACGAACAAACCAAGACTCATGCAAGTTGCGATGATTTTGGTTACAGGAACGCCCATCATGGTTGCGAGTTCGTTTGCCGAAACGAATTCGGTAACCTTTATTATCTTCTTTTCGGCTTCGAGACGTTCTTCCTCTTCGGCGCGGCGCATCGAGAACATGTCGCGTTTTTCCTTACGGAATTTTGCGGCTTTCGACTTGTTCTTGTTTGCGGTGAGCTTAGCGAGAGTTTCCTTTACTTTCTCCTGTATGTCCTCCTCGTTGATTTCAGGTTTCTTAGGAGCAGGTTTTCCGCCTTTCTTTTTCTTACCGCCTTCGCCAGCCTGACCCTTCTTCGAGAAGTCGTTCGAGCCGGAAACCTTGTTGATATCGACCTTTATGTTGTCGCGTTTGATACGTTTGCGCTTTTCCTTGCGCTCGGCCTTTTCCTTTTCGCGGTTCTTCTGGCGTTCTTCCTTAGCTTCCTTGCGGGCGCGTTCGGCAGCTTCCTGCTTGCGCTCGTATTCGCTGATGTCGATTTTGCCAATGATGTTAGGACCTTGGAGTTTTTCGACGTGAGTCTTTATGAATTCGGGCTCTGGAGGAGCGACCTTTTCTGGTTTTGCCTCGACTTCGGGTTCTGGTTCAGCGGGCTTTTCTGGTTCTACAGGCTTAGGAGCAACAACAGGCTTTTCTTTCTTAGGTTCTTCGGCCTTGGCCTGCTTTTTGGCTTTCTTCTGAGCTTCCTTGGCAGCCTTCAGTTCCTCTTCCTTCTGCTTTCTTTCCTCTTCCTTTTCGGCAGCGGTCTTACGTTTTGGACGGGTGTTCTGGTTTATTTGGTCGAGATTAATCTTGCCAAGAACCTTTGGACCGTTTTCGTCGGTATCGATCTTGCCTTCGATAGGCTGTATTTCGTGTGGTTTAGGAGTTGCTTTAGGTTCTTCCTTTGCGGGAACTTCGGCTGGTTTCTCCTGAGGTTTAGCTTCTTCGGCCTCTTTCTGGGCCTCTTTCTGGAGACGTTCTTTCTCCTTAGCTTCCTTGGCTTCCTTAGCTTTTTCTGCCTCCTGTTTCTGCTTCTCAAGGTTCTGCTGCTTTTCGATAGAAATGTTCAGCTCCTTGTTTTCCTTAGCCTTCTCGGTATCCTTGATGGCGGTTTCGTTCATGGCTTTCGAGTCCTTGAACTTTTCGTCGAGCAGAGCCAACCATTCGGGTTGTACCTTAGCGTTAGGGTTGTTTTCGATTTCAATACCCTTGCTGGCGAGATATTCCACGATGGTTGAAGTCGCTACATTGTAGATAGCAACTACGGCGCTTAATCTTTTTGGTTTCGTTTCCGAAGTCATATTTTTCTCCTAAATTACCTGTTTCGTTCTTTTTGCGCGTTTTACTTGTTAAATTCGGCTTTCAAGATTCTTATTACGTCGTCGATAGTTTCCTCTTCGAGGTCGGTACGGCGAACGAGTTCGTCCTTGCTGAGTTCGAGTACGCTGAGTGCGGTGTCGCAGCCAACAGCCTTGAGCTGGTCGATTACCCACTGTTCGATTTCGTCGTTGAATTCGTCGAGATCGATATCTTCTTCCTGCGAAACTCTGAATACGTCGATAGTGTATCCGAGCAACTGGCAAGCGAGCTTTATGTTGAGGCCGCCCTTACCGATAGCCAATGAAACCTGGTCGGGGTTAAGGTAAACTTCGACACGCTTTTCTTCGTTTATGATCTTGAGCGAAGAAATCTTGGCTGGGCTGAGTATGCGCTGGATATACAGCGGCATGTTTGTGGTATAGTTTACTATATCGATGTTTTCGTTGTGCAGTTCGCGAACGATGCCGTGGATACGGCTACCCTTCATACCTACGCAAGCTCCAACCGGGTCGACGCGTTCGTCGTAAGATTCGACGGCAACCTTAGCTCTTTCGCCAGGTATGCGGACAATCTTCTTGATAGTGATAAGTCCAGAATCGCCGATTTCGGGAATTTCCTGTTCGAAAAGTCTTTCGAGGAACTTTTCGGAAGTACGCGAAATCTTTATGATTGGGCTTCCGTTCTTGAGTTCTACGCTGGAGATGACAGCCTTGAGGGTGTCGCCATTGCGGTACTTA
>JAEEGK010025713.1_pt1 | contig 12057 bp, 7 predicted proteins | sample 8958771 | NCBI WGS metagenome assembly JAEEGK01 (sample SAMN16246547, study PRJNA631951) | gut metagenome | biome: gut microbiome; feature: rumen; material: SC-attached | host: Bos | place: Iran: Karaj | collected 2018-10 | reverse complement strand
ATGGTGCGCACCGAACCGGAGGATACGGACGGCTTCGTCCGGAAGTGGACAGCCCTGCAGGAGAAGATCTCGGAAACCCTGCCGCTGCTGCCGGTCTATTCAAACCTGTATTTTGACTTCTTTACCCGGGAACTCCACCAGTTTGATATCAGCCGCGGCGCGTCCTGGGCGGAGGCGGTTGTATACAGCTATATGAGCGATATTGAGGAAATATCAGACGAAGAGAAACAGCGTATCCGGAATGGGCTGGAAGAGCAGTACGGGAAATAACGGCGGCCGGAAGAAAAGGGAAAGCGGCGTAAGGCGGCTTTCCTTTTTCTGTAATTGCCGGCTGCCGGCAGGGCAAAGTTGACACGGCCTGCTGATCGGGAGGATAATAGCAAGAGGAACAGGGATTTTAATGAATAAGAATAAAGGATGCTTTGACAGATGAACGTTATTCTTCTCAGCGGCGGTTCGGGAAAACGGCTGTGGCCGCTCAGCAATGAAGTGCGGAGCAAGCAGTTCCTCAAGATTTTCCGCAAGGCGGACGGGACGAAAGAATCCATGGCGCAGCGGATGTACCGGATGATCCGGGAAGTGGACCCGGACGCCGTCATTACGATTGCCATAAGCGAGAACCAGGTTCCCCAGATTCGGTCACAGCTGGGGGAGGATGTGGGAATCAGCGTGGAACCGATGCGGCGGGACACATTCCCGGCCATCGCCCTCGCCTCTGCCTGGCTGAAAGCGCAGGGCACAGGAGCGGATGAAGCGGTCATTGTATGCCCTATTGACACCCAGGTGGAAAGGGGATATTTTGAATGCCTGAAAGAACTGGATGCTGAAGCAGGCAAAGCGAACCTGACGCTGATGGGCATTGAACCCACTTATCCCAGCGAGAAATACGGGTATATCATTCCGGTAATGAAAGACCATATATCGCCGGTATCCGAGTTTAAGGAGAAACCGGACAGGGAGACGGCGGAGCAGTATATCCGGCAGGGGGCCCTCTGGAACGGCGGCGTTTTTGCTTTCCGGCTGGAATACCTCCTTGGGATTTCCCGCGATTTGTTCGGGACAGAAGATTACCAGGCGCTGTACCAAAATTACGGCGGACTGCGGAAGATCAGTTTTGACTATGCGGTGGTGGAGAAAGAAAAATCCATAAATGTGATCCGTTTTCACGGAATGTGGAAGGACCTTGGGACCTGGAACACGTTGACGGAAGCAATGGATGAACCCGTAACCGGGAATGCCGTTGCTGAGGGATGCGAGAACACCCATGTGGTCAATGAGCTGGGGATGCCCCTGATTGCGCTTGGCGTCAAAAACTGTGTCATTGCCGCCACACCGGACGGGATTCTCGTCAGCGACAAGGAAAGGAGCCCTGAGCTGAAAAACCTGGTGGGGAACTCCCGCCCGATGTATGAACGGAGATGCTGGGGCGAATACAAGGTGCTGGATTACAAAAGGCACGGGGACAGTAATACGCTGACAAAAGAACTGGTGATTACGCCGGGGCAGCATATCAGTTACCAGCGCCACCGGAAAAGGACTGAGATCTGGACTTTTACCGAAGGTGCCGGGGAACTGATTATTGAGGGAAAGGTAACGGCCGTGGGCCGCGGGGATACGGCGGTCATCACGCCGGGAACCAGGCATGCCATCAAGGCTGTCACGGAACTGCATATTATTGAGGTGCAGATGGGTGATGAGCTGACAGAGGATGATATTGAGCGGCTGGACTGGAACTGGGAGTAATGGCCGGCTGCCGGTCTTTGGAAAAGGGGCTGAATGTATGCGAATGGATGAACTGACCGTCGGCATGGTGCAGACCCGCTGTTATATCCTGGGCGCGGAAGGCGGACAGGAATGCATTGTCATTGATCCCGGTGATGAGGCGGCGCGGATCCGGAAAGCCGCCGGCGGCCGGAAAATCGCGGCCATCCTGCTGACCCACGGGCACTTCGACCATATCGGCGCGGTGCGTGAACTGATGGAGGCGGATACGCGGCTGGTGATCCACGAACTGGATGCCCCGATGCTGGGCGATCCGGAGCTCAACGCGGGACTCGGCCTGCTGCGCCGGAAAATCACCGCGCCGGAGGCGACGGACCTGGTCCGGGAAGGCGACGAGCTGGACCTGGCGGGACTGAAGATTAAAGTGCTCCACACCCCCGGGCATACGCCGGGCAGCGTATGCTACCAGATCGAAGGGGAGCTGTTCACCGGGGACACGCTGTTTGATTTCGGATGGGGCCGCACAGACCTGCCCGGCGGAAGCGAGGAGCAGATGGCGGATTCCCTGCGGCGGCTGGCGCCCCTGGCCCATCAGATGCCGATCCACGCCGGCCACTGAGGGCAGGGGGCATCATGCGCGGGCGCATGATGCAATGAAAAAAGAAAAATGAAGAATAATCATGTCGTGAGATATGATTATTGATGAGAGATATTGCGTATGACGGAAATAGAGAGCTATCTGGAGACGATTGAGCCGGAGTTAAGGGTTTTAACCCGGCTTTTTGGATTTCCTGAAAGCGTCTGGGAGGAACCGAAGAAGTTTGTGCCCGCTGCAGAAGAACAGGACGGGCAGTTCCGGATCTCCTTTGAGGCGGACGGGCACCGGGTGGAACGCACAGCCGACGCGCCGGACGACCCGGACGAACGGATCCGGACCCTTCACCGGCGGCGCGCGGCCCGGCGCCTGTGCAAGCAGACCCTCTATGACCTCCTGCGGGAGATGACCGGCATCCGGCCGCCCTGGGGCAGCCTGACGGGCGTCCGGCCGACGCACCTGATGCTGGAAGCCCTGGCCGGGGGCCTGGCCCCGGAAGAGGCCGTCGGGCGCCTGGTACGCGAATTTGATGTATCCCCTTCCCGGGCGGCCCTGCTGGCCGAGATCGCGGCTGAACAGCGGAAGCTGCCAGCGCCCGGGGACGGCTGGATGGACGTCTATATCGGCATTCCCTTCTGCACCACCCGCTGCGCTTACTGTTCCTTTTCCTCCGGGGAGATCGGGGACGGCAGCCTGGTGGGTCCCTATATGGATGCCCTGGTCCGGGAAATGCGCGCCTGCGCGGAAATCCTGAGGGAAAGCGGGCGGACGCTGCGCGCCCTGTATGTGGGCGGCGGTACGCCCACCGCCCTGCCGCAGGACGCCTTTGAGCAGCTGCTCGCTGAAACGCTTTCCTGTTTCCCCGGCGCTGTGGAATACACGGTGGAGGCCGGGAGACCGGATACCCTCACGCGGGCTAAGCTCCGGGCCATCCGGCAGGCCGGAATCAGCCGGATTTCCATTAATCCACAGACCATGAATGACCGGACGCTGGAGGTAATCGGCCGGGCACATACCGCACAGCAGGTGCGGGACGCCTACGCCCTGGCCCGGGAGGAAGAAATCCCTCATATCAACATGGATGTCATTGCGGGCCTGCCGGGAGAAAACGAAGCCGACTTCGCCCGTACCCTGGAGGAAGCCCGGAAATTGCATCCGGAAAGCTTCACCGTCCATACGCTGGCCATCAAGCGTTCCTCCCGCATGAGCCTGGAAAAGCATCCCCTGCCGGATGGGGAAATGACCGCCCGTATGGTGGACGCAGGCCGGGAAACCGCCCGGTCCATGGGAATGGTTCCCTACTACCTCTACAAGCAGAAGCAGATGGCCGGTAACCTGGAAAACACCGGCTATGCCCTTCCCGGACATGCCTGCCTGTATAACGTGGATATTATGGAGGAAACCAGCCATATTCTTGCCATGGGTGCCGGCGGCATCTCCAAACGGATCTGGCCGGAAGAAGGCCATATTACCAGGGCACCCAATGTCAGCAATATCCTGGAATATATCAGCCGGACGGACGAGATGATCGGCCGCAAACGGGAACTCTTCCCGCCGGTAAAATAACAAATCAAAAAGAGAAAGCAGATATCTGCTTTCTCTTTTTTCGTTCGCTTTCCTATTTGCCGAACTGCTCTTCCAGTTCCCTGCGGATGCGCTGCCTCTCCTGACCGGAAAGTTCTTCCATATCGCTCATACAGCTGTAAACAACCGCTTCCGCCCAGGATGCGCCCCGGGTAACGTCATACTGATGCAGTTCCCTCGTGTGGAAATCGAAATACAGGTTGGAGTAGACCGGCAGCAGCGCCAGGGTTTCCGTAATCTTTTCCTGCATTACCGTCCACTTCCGGACAAATCCTTCCGTATCCTCCGGCTCGGTCCGCACCATGTCAAGCGCCAGGCTGTATACTTCCTCCCTGGCCCGGGACAGTTCCGAATCTCCGCTGTTTTCTTTCCGGGGTTTCAGGATCTCCGGATCAAAGATCCGGGAAAAGTTTTCACCCAGGTACAGCATGTCATAACCGCTGTCTTTCCCGCCGTCATAGGCTTCCCGGAGCACTTCCATGCTTACGGGCACAACCGTCAGGCGGATTCCGGCCTCCTTCAGCGGTGTGATCAGCGTCAGCTCCAGTTCTTTCAGGATCTCTTCGCTGTCCGGTACTGCCAGGGTCAGTTCCAGGCCTGTCAGGCTCTCTCCGGTCCGCTTGTACCGGACGCTGTCCCGGTAAGAATTATAGGCTTCTCCCTTTTCATTCAGGGTCCAGCCTGCCGCGCCCAGCAGGTGGACTGCCTTTTCCCTGTCCGTTGTATAGCAGGTCAGCCCGGGAAGGGTCAGGCCCTTTTCCGGCAGGGTTTTGGCGTCTCCCGCATCCTCGCCGGCCGCCATGCGGTACATCCATTGACCCGCACCGAAGAAGCCGTCCGACCGCGTCCCGAATCCGCCGGTATACAGGCGGGTAAAAGTATCCCGGTCAAAGCAGCAGGCGATGGCCTCCCGCACTGCCTTTTCCTGGACCTTCGGGCTGGACTCCATAAACCAGATCATGGTCAGGCCCGCGCGCGGCCTTACCTGCATGGCCAGTGTATCCTGTGAAGCCATGACGCAGCGGATGCCGTCGCGGATTGCTTCCGCACCGGTCACCTTGTTCAGCAGGCCTGCTTCCCCCTTTGTCAGCCGGGAAACCATGTTACTGTTATGCTCCGCGGTAAATGTGATCCGGCCGATGCGGGGCGTATATCCGTCCTCTGTGCCCCGGAAATAAGGGTTGGCCGCAAACTGGGCAGTGGTTCCGTCAAAAGATTTCAGCAGATAGGGACCGGACACTTTCTGCGGATGGGACAGATAGCCTGTCGTTTCGTTCAGTACCATCTGTTCCAGCGTCCCGGCTGTCAGCGGACGGGACAGGTACACGCCTTCCCCTTCATCCCTGACCGCGGTGCCCGGTGCAACCGCTCCGATGGGATACGGCTGGATTGCCAGCCGGTTCAGTTCGTAATAATACGGCAGTGCCTCTGCTTTAACCGTCACCTGCAGGATGTTGTCTCCGATCACCCGGACCCCGGACAAAGCCTTCGCCTGCCCGTTCAGGTACGCGTCGCTGCCTTCCAGCCAGGAAAAATCTTTCGGTCTGCCGCCGGTTTCCGCCACCGCAGGATCCATCTGCAGCAGGACGGAGAATGCATAGTCCGCCACGGTGATCCGCGTGCCGTCCGACCAGCGCAGATCCTCCGCCAGTACCATCAGGTAAGTGCGGCTGCCGTCGCTGTTTGTCAGCACGGCGGCGTCCTCCAGCACGCTCCGGTCAAACACAAACCGATTCAGTTTCCCGTCCCACCGTACGGGTGCCGCAGCATGCAGCAGCATCTGCGCGTCCAGGTCACTGGCGGTTCCGCCCCACAGATCCGTGAAAAACCTGCCCTCCATCGGCGTCACGGTTCCCACGGTCAGCCGGGCCCGTTCATCCTGGTACCAGCGGTTCCATATCACCTCATCCGGCAGCTTGTTTTCCGCCGCTGCAGGCATTGCGGAAAGAATCGGCAGGAGGAGGGCAAGCAGGAAAACCAGCATCTTTTTCATCTTTTCCCCTCCTCCGTTATTCCGCGCATATGCCGACCTGGAGATAGACATCGCCCAGGTCTGCCGGTGTCCGCAGATCGTCCATATCCACAGCCCCGATGGTATCCTCCGGCACATACAGCACCGTATAGTTTTCATTCCGGCCGCTGTTCACATCGGAAACCTTCAGCCGCACCGGGCGCCATCCCGCAATTGCAGGGCTTTCCTTCTCAAAGCCTTCCCCGGTCAGGATTTCTCTTTCGTATGCTTCCGCCGCTTCCGTTCCATCCGGATACAGGTAGCGGATCCGCATGGTCCATTTCATCGGCCTGTACCGGACCCTGACCACCGTATCCTCCGTCAGCGTTCCCCTGACGATCTCAATATCTGCCGCATATCCCGGATACTGCGGGGAAACCACATAGTATCCGCTGCCCTTTTGCCTTGTAAACGTCTGATCCGGGAACAGTTCCTCGCCGTTCGCGCCGTAATACTTCACGGTCAGCTTCAGCGTATCCTTTTCCGTCCTGCGTTCGGTCATCCGGCCGAACACCACCAGCCGTCCGTTGGTGTTTGAATCCGCGCAGGTGGACAGGGCCAGGACTTTATCCGCATCCTTCGCGGCTTCCGCGTCCCAGGCCACCACATTTGTCCCGATGCCCGCGTCGCGGCTCCGGTCCCCGGTCAGGAAATCGATCACCTGCTGTGCCCGGTTGCCCATGGTGTAGATTCCTTTTTCATAGGCGTCTGTAACCGTGGCGGCAAAGAATGTCACGTCATAAACTGTTCCGTTCTTCGCGGTCAAAACCGCTGTCTGATGGCTTTTCAGCCAGTCCTGTTCCCGGTATTTGTCCAGTGATCCGAACATGGCACCGTTGTCCATGTGATGACCGTACAGCAGGTTATAGCTGTCAGAGAAGTCCGGCCTGCACGCTGCGGCCTGGTATATGGCTCCCGTCAGGGAAACCTTGCCGTAAACGTCATGGGCGGCATAGTACAGGTCATCCTTTCCCTGGACAACGGGATAATCAATCGGTGTGTCCTCCACCGTAATCCAGGCGCGGTAATCCTTGTTAACCGTTTCCATGGACGGCGCTTCCGCCAGGGGTGCGTCCAATACGCCCGGCTTGTATTTCAGCAGGTCACTGTTGGAACTGAAGGCACTGATTCCGACCGCCATACTGTCAAACAGGACATATCCGGAATAGATGATCAGGACAAGGGCAAGCACCGCCGCGCAGGCGGAAACAAGCCCGCTGCCCATCTTCAGCGCTGTCAGGATGCCGTCACGCTGTTTCCTGCGTTTCATCCTGCGTCCCTCCTTTCCGGATATTTTCCCGAACTGTTTTGTATACTACAGGTTATTTCTCCTGAGGATCGTAATCACGATTCCCCGGATTTCCTCTGTCTTTACAACGCCGAAATAGCGGCTGTCCATTCCGCCGTTCCGCTGATCCGCCAGGACAAAGTATTCTCCTTCTCCCAGCTTCAGCGGATATACTGTCATACCTTCCTCGTAAGACCGGGTAGGATAGAAGATATTGTTCTCAATCACCGCGTTTCCGTTTACGGAAAGCCCCCGCTCATCCGATATTTCCACCGTATCGCCCGGCCCGGCAATCACCCGGCAGACAAAGCGCTGCGTCGCGGGAGCCTCCGGATCCCGGAAGCCCAGCCAGTCCAGTGCTTTGCGCACAAAACCTTTTTCACCGGTCCGCGTATCCGCTTCCGTCTGCTTATCGATCACCACGATATCCTGCGCCTTGAAGCTCCGTTCAATCCGGTAGAACAAAAGCAGGTCTCCCGCGTCGAGCCTCGGATACATATCCCGCCCGGGCATAACGGTCAGTCCTACCAGATGAAAAAACAGGATATAAATCACCAGAAGCAGGCAGCCCAGCCGGAGCAGGAGGAATCGCAGCTCACGCATCCTGCGCCTGTGGCGCCTGTCCTTCGCGGCGGCTTTCTCCTTCGCGTCCGGCTGGATTTCTCCTTCATCCGTCAGGACGGCCGGGACCGTCATTTCTTCCGTCAGTCCCGGTCCGCCGGCCGGTTCTTTATTCTTCTGTTCCTTTCCTCTCCGGAACTCAGCGGTCATTCATCTTCCTCCGTATGCTTCCGGTGCTTTTTCGCCACAACCAGCAGGGCAATACCGGCAATCAGCATCACCGCGTACGGCGCAAAGCGTACCACATAGCCGGTGGGAGAAATCACGGACAGCGTGTTGGTAAACTGGATCGTCGTATCGGTATCTGCTACGGGAGCCGATGCCTGTGCATAGACGGCCGTCGCCCCGTCAGCCATGGTGGCAACCTTGTCTTCATTGGCAAGGGTTGCCGAACCGCCCGTAAAGGCCGCCGCTGTGCCGTCCACTTCCAGTGTGGTGGTATAGGTGGTACCCGTCACATTGTTTGTTTCGGTTACCGCTGCCTTGGTTCCGGTCGGGATACCGATATACTTCACGGTGCCTCCGTTGGCGATGGAAGGATTACCGTCCTTGTCCGCAGTGCCCACCGCGTCTGCGCCGCCGACCTTGTACAGGCTGTCAGCCGCTACGGTCGTTCCGCCCACAGAAGTGGCGGCTGCCTGGGCTGTCCTGGTCACAGTCGCGTTGGTTGCCTCCACCGCGAACTGGAAGGTACCCGTTGCGTCGCCGGCTGTCCAGGCCGCGTCGAAGGGGAACTGATGGCTGTTCATGGTGCTGTCTCCCACCAGGGTCTTGCCAACCGTCAGGTTGAAGGTGTGGTATTCATCGGCCTTCACCGCGGTGCCGTCATTCGTTGCCGCCACAAAGCCGTTGGTCTTCACCGCACCTGCTGTGGTTGTATCCCCGTCGGGCGTGATATCTTCGCTTTCGATGACGCATACATATCCGTAGATCCGCCAGTCTTCCTTGGTGATTTCCGCGGCGTCATAAGCGTCGCTCCGCATCACATACACATCCAGATAACGGGTATGCGTTCCGGTGGTTTCCGTAACGCCGCTGGTCGTGTAGGCGTTGGCAGACTCAGTAATCAGGTAGCGGTACACGCCGGGCTGGGTGAAAACCACGTCGGTGAAATCCAGGGTAAACACCTTGCAGTTGGCGGTACCCGTCTGGGACGCATCCAGGATATCCGCGTTTGTCAAGGCCAGCGTACCCGTTGCGGAAGCGCTGTTTCCGGCAGTTCCTCCGTTCACCTTCACTCCCGTGGTGATGCCGGGCAGGGTCGTGGTACTGGCAGCGATGCCGGAGGAGTGGTCGGAGGTTTCGTCCGTGACGCCCACTGCCGTACCGGGCGTTACCGTATAGGTATAGGTGATCGCCGGTCCGTAAATCAGCGCCTCATCCGGGTTGAAAACGGTGATTTCCTTCTGGATGCTGACTGTTTTGTCGCTGACGTTCGGGGTATCCGGCTCGGTGAACCCGCCCGTCTCTCCGCCGGACAGCGAGGCGGCAAATACCGTGCTCACCGTCAGTGCCAACGCCAGTACCAGCAGCAGGAATCCGGTCTTTTGCAGTTTCTTCATTCTGATTCTCCTCACTTCTGTTTGATTCATTTGCTTTATTTCATATGCTGAAGGGCTTTGTTCCCGTCTCATCTGCCGGGATCACCCCGGCTTTCCGCTTTTCTCATCCCACAGGATCACCCTGCTTTCCGTCTGTTTCCTCCGCCTGTGCGGCCTTTCCCCGCCTGAATTTCCTCATGCGTCCCGGCAGGATGGTCCCGGTGGCCAGCAGCAGTCCCGCCAGCATCATCAGTACAAACGGCGCGGTTCCTGTCCTGACGCCCGTCGGCGCGATAATGGGTTCGCCCGTGTTGGTAAAGACAAGCCGGAGACTGCAGTCTGCTCCTGCTGAATAGGTGTTTTCCTGCGGAGTAAAGGAGGCTTCTACGGCAGAATTCGTTTTCTTACAGGATCTGAAGGTGAAGGCACGCGCTTCCTGGTCAAGATTATAGGTAAACGTGCCATTCACGTCTTCCGCTGTTACTGCCGTTTCATAACCTGCTGCGGCTTCCTCGGAAATCCTCAGGGTATATTTGTAATCTGAAACATAGTTTTTATAACTGTTTAGTTCGCAGTAAATCACCTGGCCGCTTTTGATGACGGTGCCGTTTTCGTCAACCACATCGATTCCGATACCGTAAGCACCGCCCCATTTGTTTATATACGATATCGTCATATTCACCGTATACTGCTGATTGTTCTTCAGCTTTACGGCTACGGAACCCCACCTCCGGGCCGGAGGCCCGACTGTGTTCGAACCGGTTGTAATCTTGCCGTTGACAAGTTCATCCAGCACTTCGATGTTGAAAGTGAACTCGTCGTTCGGATTGCCGTCCACCACCCGTTTCTCCACGGTAAAGGTGTATTGCTGCGGAACGGTTGTACTCCAGGATGTAATCAGCGTCACGCTGGTCATAACCGGCTGCGAAAAATCGAACGTGTTGTTCAGAATGCCGTCTTCGCCGGGAAAATCGGTTGCCCTGGACCGGTATTTATCCGTTGTGCTGTTCTTTTCCAGCCAGGTAATAAAGTTCCATGCAGGATGTTCGGAATGTGGAGACGGATCCTCCGGTTTCAGCGCCCGTTCGCCCTTCGCCATCGACCAGGTAATAAGGCGCTGGTTTTCATCGCTCCTGAAGAAGGTGTAAAGTCCGTCCGTATTTACTGTTTCGGGGCCGTTCCATGTATGAAGCTTGGTATTGCTGTTATAGATCATATCATAGGTCACAGTTACCTTTTCGCTCCATACAGCATACAGGATTTCCTCATACGGCGGCGGCTGGCTGAAATCCCAGAGATACTGCTCCCTTATTTTGTCCAGGACAATGGATCCTGCGTCCGGAGTTATGGTGATACCGCCCCACGTTACTGCTTCCGCCGAGCTGAAATCATTGTGAGCCGCAATATCCGCATTGGTGGTCCAGCCGATGAAAATCCTCTCGGAATGGGTTGGATCCGCAGGACGGTAGGCGTTGTCCTCAATCCGTGCTTCATAGATTGTGTATACGTCATCATGCAGATGGATGTAGTCCTCGGACGTTTCTGTCCATTCGCCCCCGTTCACGTTAAAGATCATCTGGTTATCCGGTTTTTCCGTATAGGTAACAACAATGCCCTCCCGGTCAAACTGCAGCGTTCCGGACCAGGTGACCGTATTGCCGTAAGGGATATCTTCCATTCCTGTGCCGCACGGCTCATCGTTGAAAGTTCCGCTGACGCTTATCTTCCTGCGCGTATGGTCGTTCCATACCTCGGCCGTCAGCACATCCGTCCCGGCTTCCGCGCAGGGAAGAACCACCTTGATCCTCCCGTCCGTGTCTCCGGTTTTCGCCGGGATGATGATCGTCCCCCGGGTTTCCTCCCGGTCATATTCCCCGGTCACCATATTGACTACCCGGACAGTCTCCGTGCCGGCTGTACCGGTGCAGCGGACCGTAATGGGCTGTTCCGTGGTATTGACAAAGGTCACATAGATCATGGGCTCCCACATGGCGTAAAGCGTTTCCTGTCCTTCCCTTGTTACCGCGGCCGCCGCGTCGGCGGCAAAGGCGGGAATATAGGGCGAACCGGTTGTGGGCTGGATGGGATCCTCGTTTTCGTCAAAACCGAGCAGCAGACAAAATTCATCATTCGAGAAGTAACTGGTTCCCTGTACACCGTCATGCGTCTGTTCTGTCGCGTACCGGTACAGGTGCAGCGCCAGGTTGGACTGCAGCAGTTCCTCCGTATCGCCGAACAGAATCTGGGTCGGCCGTCCGCCGCCGTCCAGGTGATCCTCCGTGTTGATCCAGGTATGGCCCGGATGATCCAGTACGGGAAGACCCGTTGAATCCGCGGTGTTCACATATCCGCCGTGGGGATCGTTCGCGTCCAGGATAAGGCTCGTCACATCCGGCCTGCGGTAGGAGGTATCATCCGGTTCATAATAGGCCTGCATATGAATCACGGCGCCGTTGCCCGCAATCTCCGAAACCAGGCTGGAATCAATAATGAAGTCGCTGCCGGGCTGATAGTATACAGCCTCCCCGTTCTCATCCAGCTGAATCGGTTCCCAGGTTTCCCCATTCAGGCGGACCACCCGCCATCCCCGGAAAACCCATCCCGGGGTGATGTTCGAAGGCGCGCGCAGGATATGCGTGGGGGACTGGTCCGCGTACAGCAGCCTGGAGGGATCCTCCGGATCGCTCCATTGCTC
>JAEEGK010025711.1_pt1 | contig 12057 bp, 8 predicted proteins | sample 8958771 | NCBI WGS metagenome assembly JAEEGK01 (sample SAMN16246547, study PRJNA631951) | gut metagenome | biome: gut microbiome; feature: rumen; material: SC-attached | host: Bos | place: Iran: Karaj | collected 2018-10 | reverse complement strand
CTAAGACGTTCAAAATGACAGGAGAGGGAACGCTCGACATGACAACGGCCCCTGTGTCATCTCGACTAAGCGAAGCGCATGGAGAGATCTCAGAGAAGCCGATAATCATCAACTCGGGCTATCGATCGCCACAATTGAATAAGAAGATAGGTGGTGTGGCCGGAAGCAAATTCCTGTTAATAAAAAAGTGGCGAAAAGTTTGGAACTTCGTCACTTTTTTCATACCTTTGCAGGCAAATATCGAAAGAAAGTATGGACAAGACAAAGATAAACGAGACGCTGCGCAGGAATGTGGCGCTGCTGTCGAAGCAGACTGAGAAGGAGGTGGGCATGATGCCGGCCACGGTGGCTCCGCTGCCATCGGTAGAGATGGTGAAGCGCATAGTGGCGCTGGTAAAGAACATCATCTTCCCCGACTATTTTGAGAAGCGACAGCCCGACGAGGCTATACGCGCATACCATATAGGTGTGGCGATGGAGGAACTGACCACGCTGCTGACTAAGCAGATAGCTCACGGACTGCAGTTCTGCGAGGACTGCGAGGCCAACAGCACCAAGGCGCAGGTGTATGGCATAGCCGAAGAGAAGGCACTGCAGTTTATCGATGCTCTGCCCGAGATAAAGCGACTGCTGTATACTGACATACAGGCGATGTTTGACAACGACCCGGCTGCGCCCAACTTTGGCGAGGTGATATTCTGCTACCCATCGATGAACACGATGACGCACTATCGCATAGCTCACAAGTTGCACGAGCTGCAGGTGCCGGTAATACCGCGTATCATCACCGAGCAGGCTCACAGCAAGACGGGTATCGACATACACCCGGGTGCACAGATAGGCGAGTACTTTGCTATCGACCACGGCACGGGTGTGGTTATCGGCGAGACTACCATCATAGGCAATCACGTGACGCTGTATCAGGGTGTGACGCTGGGTGCCAAGAGTTTCAAGTATGACGAGCAGGGCAACATGCTGAACATACCACGTCACCCGATAATCGAGGACAACGTGACGGTGTACTCAAACGCGTCGATACTGGGACGTATCACCATCGGTCACGACTCTACCATCGGTGGTAACATCTGGCTTACGCACAGTGTACCGCCGCACTCTAAGATACTACAGTCGAAAGCTGTAGACGTAGCATTCGAAGACGGTGCAGGAATTTGATAATAAGGCCTACGGATTTTACGGATTATACAGATTATATCTCGCGGATGATTAAATTCGTAAAATCCGTATAATCCGTAGGCAAAACTTTTATTCAGAAGCTTTTTTCTTTCCGAACTCGGGATCTATCTTGAGTAGGGCCGACACGATGTAGGTCATGGCGCAGCAGACTACCACAATCAGGAAGAACGCCTGATAGCCTACCGACTCTTGCAGGGCGCCGGCAAACAGTCCGGGTATCATCATCGACAGAGCCATGAAGGCTGTGCACAGTGCGTAGTGGGCTGTCTTGTGCTCGCCCTGGCTATAATATATAAGGTATAGCATGTAGGCCGAGAAACCGAAACCGTAGCCGAACTGCTCGAGGAAGATACAGATGTTGATGACGAGCAGACTTGACGGCAGAGCGTAAGACAGATAGACGTAGACCAGGTCGGGAATGGTGATGGCCATAACCATGGGCCACAGCCAGCGCTTAAGTCCGTCGCGACTGGCAGCGATACCGCCAAGGATGCCGCCCAGCGTGAGGCCGATGACACCCACGGTGCCCTGAACCATACCAAACTCTACATCGCTAAGACCCAGTCCGCCATTGCTGACCTTATCTACCAGGAACAGAGCCGAAACCTTGGCCAGCAGTCCCTCAGGCATGCGGTAGAACAGCATGAAGCAGATGCCCACCCATACTTGCGGTTTACGGAAGAAGGTGACCAGCGTCTGCCAGAACTCGTTGACGATGTCGGCAGCGGTCTTCTGCACGCGGTTCTGGTCCTCGGCGGGGTGGGGCAGTGCCCAACTGTGATACAGCCATAGGGCGATGAACAATCCGGCTATCAGATAGAACACCAGACTCCAGGCGTAGGCTATGCTGCGTGTGAGCACCTGTAGCACTCCGGCCAAGCCCACTAGCAGTCCTGACGAAAAGATGGTGGCTATGCGGTAGAACGTGGAGCGTATGCCCACGAAGTAGGCCTGCTGGTGCTGCTCAAGTCCGAGCATATAAAAACCGTCGGCAGCTATGTCGTGGGTGGCGCTAGAGAAGGCCAGCAACCAGAAGAAGGCCAGCGATCCCTGCAGCCATAGCGGTCCCGGGATGGTGAAGGCCACGCCAGCCAGTGCGGCGGCGATGAGTATCTGCATCATCAGTATCCACCAGCGCTTGGTGCGCAGCATATCTACAAACGGGCTCCACAGGGGTTTGATGACCCATGGCAGATAGAGCCACGAGGTGTAGAGCGTGATGTCGGTGTTTGACAGGCCGAGACGCTTGTAGATGATGACCGAAATGGTCATAACGGCTACGTAAGGCACGCCTTCGGCGAAGTAAAGTGTGGGCACCCAAGCCCAAGGGTTTCTATTGTTCATTAAAGATTAAACATTAAACATTAAACATTCTTGGCATAGCCGAGCGAAACATTAAACATTCTTGGCAAAGCCGAGCGAAACATTTTAATCGTAGAGGCGCTTGATTTCGGCTCCGCGATAGTAGAACAGCAGGATGTCGTCGTAAGGATGGCCCTGCTCGCCCATCACTGCGGCACCTATCTGGCACAGACCTACACCGTGGCCCCAGCCCTTGCCCTTAAGCACGAACTTGTCGCCATCCTTTTCTACATCGAATGCCGATGAGTAGAGATGGCTCTCGCTGAGGGCGCGACGTATCTCGAGTTCCTTACCGATGGTAAGTGTCTTCTTGGTGCCTACAATCTTAAGCTTCCAGATGCGGCCGCTCTTGCCTCGCTCTACGGGGATGAGGTCGGTGATGGTGCCGAAATCGTCCTTTAGCTTGCGGTTTACAAGTACGGACAGCTCCTGCTGGGTGTAGCTCACCTCCCAGCGATAGAAGTCGGGCGTCTCCTGGTCGAAGTCGTTGAGCACCTGCGACAGGGTGTGCTTGTCGCTGGTGTTGCAGTATGGGTCGTGGAACGACACGAGGTATGGCTTGGGAGTATCTTCCCAGCAGTACTGGAACTCCTCAGTCTCGCCTCCGCAACACTTCGAGAAGCGTGCGTCGCATATCTCGTCGCCATACATCAGCACCTGTCCGCGAGTCTGGCTGATAGCCTCCTCAACATGGGTGTTGTTGGCACGGGTGATGCCCTGATAGCGCTGGCAGTGGTCGTCGGCACAAACGTCGAAGATGGTGTGATCCTCGCGGTCGTACCAGCGGATAAACTCCTGGTCGCTCTTGGTGAACGAGAAGAAGTTGTCGCCTCCACTCTCGTGCTGCTTGCGCTTCTCCATCTGTGCCAGCAACCACGAGCGAGATATTACGGCGTGGGCCTTGAGGAACTCAAGACTCGACGTAGAACTCATCTCGCTGGAGATGACGCTGGTGAGGTACTTTTCTACAGGCAACTCGTTGATAGCTACTATCTTGTCGGCCTCGACCACGATGCGTAGGGTGCCCTCGAAGGTCTGAGTCTCCTTGCGCTCCCAATGGAAGTTTACGCCGATGATTACATCGTTGAGCGAGAACGAGGCGTCGTCGGCCTGAGGTGTGAACGTGAGGTTGCGGTACTGAGTGCCGCGCCACAGTATGCCGCCATCGCTGAACTCAACCACCTGGTCGCCAGTAATCACCTCGCCCTTGGCCATGTAAGACTTGTTGAGGCTGAACGATATGCGCTCGCCGCTGACGATACCCACGGTGACATTGGGCTCTTTCTTCATAGAACATTGACTATTGACCATTGAACTTTTGGTGGCCTGAAGACGGGCGATGACCTGCTGGAGGGCATCGGGTTGGAGTGACACCTCGTTGAGTATGCCTAGGGCAATCTCGGGGGTGATTCGCTCAAAGTCCTCCTTGCGCGGGGTAACGATGAATCCCGCCATGTCGAGTGCTCCCGGCGATATGATAAACTGCTCGTCGCCCTCCTTGTAATAGCAGTCGGGGCGGTGCTTCTGGCGTGGGAATACTACCGAGTAGTAGTCGGCTTCGTGTCGCCAGCTCACGATGTTGAGCATTGGCTCTGGCTCGCCCTCGGGCACCGGCAGCGCCTCGTAGAGGCGGATGAACATCTGCTCGTCGGCATAATCTGACTTGCTGTGGATGAGGAATGCGGGGCAGGGGTACTCCTCGATGAGCGATATGCTCTCCTCGTCGTTAAGACAGAACACTGGCTTAAGGTCGCGCGAGAGTCGGCCCCACGACATCTGCAGTGGCAGTATGCCCGATGTGCCGCCCTGGAAGTGGGCGTGGTCGGGTGCTGAGGCACCGCACTTGGGTCCGTTGTAGAACACCATCATCTGCGGATACTCTGCCAGCAATTTATGTATTTCGCCATACGACTTGCGGATGAGCTGTGGCTCGTGTTTTACCGAAGGTATGGTGAAGTGTATTGGCAATATCGGGAATGGATTGACCAGCAGGTCGTACTGTCCGTCGATGCTCTTCTTGACCTGCTCCTTGGGGCGATTCTGCTCGCACAGGAAACAGGGGCGCTCGGCCAGTGTCTGCTTGTCGATCTTGGCTCCGGTCGATACTATGCGGGCGGGGTTCCACTGCACCTTCATGGTAGATGTACCAACGGAGAGCTCGCGGGTCTTGACGTTGCGCAGGTCCTGATAGCGGCGGCGTGCATCGTCCCACTTCTCGAGCTGGCGGTTGAAGAATCGCATCAGTGGCGAGTCGTTGAGTAGCTCCTGCTTGCCTTTAAGCATCTGCTGGCGGGCCAGAATCTCGAGCGAACGCAACTGGTCCTTGTACAGATTATTGGCATTAACCTTATCTATCGACAGGGCTGCATCGCTGTTTCCGCCCCAGCGGCGACAGAGATAGAGCTCGGTGAAGATACGACCTATGCGATAGTGGCGCGAGAAGATCAGTCCCAGTGCGTAGTCCTCGCCATACGAGGTGTTGGGAAATCCCACCTGGCGCAGCAGTGGTGTGAAGAATGCGCGCGGAGCACCCAGACCGTTTATGCGCAGGGCATTGTTAGGTCCGTTCTCGTCGGTCCACTCGGCGTGGTCGATGAGTCCCGGCGGCAGGGTGTTGAGGTCGAAGTCGCACATGCGATACGAACCTATCACCATGGCTGCATTCTGTTTGTAGAACGCGTCTACTATCTGTTGCAGAGTCTTGGGCGACGAATAGAGGTCGTCGCTATCCAGCTGTACGGCAAAGCGGCCGCAGCGGTCGTCGTTGATGGCTGTGTTCCAGCATCCGCCTATGCCCAGGTCGCGGCGCTCGGGGATGATGTGGATGAGTCGCTCGTCGTGGAATCCCTTGAGGAGTTCGGTGGTGCCATCGGTAGAGTGATTGTCGACCACGATGACATTGAACTTGAACTTACACTTCTGACTGAGTGCGCTGTTTACGGCGTCGCAGATGGTCTTTTCGCGGTTGAACACGGGGATTACCACCGATGCCTCAACATCAAACTCCTGCTCGTTGAAGTCGGGAGTGCGATAGAAGGACGGGTCGATCTTGGCGCCGATGGCAGCCAGGTGGGCAGTGGCGGCACGCTCCATCTCTATCTGTACCTCGCGGTTGCGCGGGTTCACATAGTCGAACTGTTTTTCTCCAGAGGCACGGGTGTCGGTTTCCTGCTCGGTGTAGAGCTTCTCGTTGATGTGGAAGATGCGGCCCTCGCGACTCAGGAACAGTCGGAGTGCATACACACCGGCAAAACGGTAATCACTGTTCTGCTGGGCAAAGGCGCGCAGCAGCGAGGTCTTGACCAGGATGAGCGATCCCAGGTCGAAATCGTCGCGCACGCTACCTATCTGATAGTCGATGACGGGGTGGGGCTGGAGCTTGCCGCCGATAAGGTCGTAATGATCGGCATAGATCATCGCTGCATCCGAATCGGTGGCTATGCGCACCATGCGGTCGAGCGTACCCTGGCCCATCTGTATCTGTCGCGGACGTATCTGCAGCAGTGCGTATTCGGCCTTTGCCTCATTGGCTATCGCCGCCAGAGTCTGACTACTAGTTAGGTCTGAAACCACTATCTGCTGGCAGTCGCTTAGTGCATCGTCGCCCTCGCCAAGAGGGGTGTTTACCAGCAGACAGATATGTTGAATAGTCTTGCTGCCCTTGATTTGCGCCACTACATCGCGCGCTGTTTCGAGGTCATTGCAAGGCAAAAAACAGTCTATTTTTTCTCTCATTCTGTGAAATAATTGTTATATTGCAGGCAAAAGTAGCAATATTTTCCGAGAAAACCATATTATTCAAGAAATTTTTCTACCTTTGCAGGCAAAAAGTAAAGATGAGCGACGAAAAGAAGGTGTTATTAGGCATGCAACCCGCAGAATTGCAGCAAGTGGTGCAGGAGTTGGGCATGCCAAAGTTTACCGCCGCGCAGATAGCTAAGTGGCTATACCAGCAGCACGCAGCTAGCATCGACGAGATGACTAACATATCGAAGGCTAACCGCGAAAAGCTGGCTGCCGGATATCAGGTGGGCTGTATGGCTCCCCTAGATTGTCAGCGCTCGGTCGACGGTACCATCAAATACCTGTTCCCTGTGGCCAGCGGACACTTTGTTGAGACGGTCTACATACCCGATGGCGACCGTGCCACACTGTGTGTGTCGTGCCAGGTGGGATGCAAGATGAACTGCCTGTTCTGTCAGACCGGCAAGCAGGGCTACGAGGGTAGTCTGACTGATGCCGACATACTGAACCAGATATACTCGCTGCCCGAGCGCGACACGCTGACCAACATAGTGTTTATGGGTCAGGGCGAGCCTATGGACAATCTCGACGCAGTGCTACGTGCCACCGAGGTGCTGACGTCAGAGTGGGGATACGCCTGGAGTCCGCGCCGCATCACCGTGTCGAGTGTGGGCGTGAAGAACAAGCTGAAGCGTTTCCTCGACGAGAGTGAGTGCCACGTGGCCATATCGATGCACTCGCCACTGCCCGAACAGCGCAAGATGCTGATGCCTGCCGAGAAGCAGATGTCGATAGTTGAAGTGGTAGAACTGCTGAAGCAGTACGACTTCAGTCATCAGCGCCGTTGCTCGTTTGAGTACATCTGCTTTGCCGGACTTAACGATACCACCATGCACGCCCGCGAGATAGTGAAACTGCTTAAGGGACTGGAGTGTCGCGTGAATCTTATACGATTCCACGAGATACCCGATGTGGATCTGCCCGGGGCCGACGAGAAGCGCATGGAGTCGATGCGCGACTATCTGACTGCCCACGGCGTGTTCACCACCATCCGTGCCAGTCGTGGTCAGGACATCTTTGCAGCCTGCGGTCTGCTATCAACCGCCAAGAAACAGTCAATAGTCAATAGTCAATAGTCAAATATATCTATGGATAAGAAAGTTCGCGTGGCTATCACGCATGGCGACACCAACGGCATCGGATACGAGGTAATACTCCGTGCATTCGAGGACCCCATGATGCTGGATATGTGTACACCTATTATATATGGTTCGCCCAAGACAGCTACATTCCATCGCAAGTCGATGGGTATAGAAACCCAGTTTACAATCATTAAGAGCGCTGAGGAGGCTCGCGACGGCAGAGTAAACCTGCTGGCTGCAGTCGACGAGGAGGTGCCCGTAGAGTTTGGTAAGCCTACCGAGCAGAGCGACCGTGCAGCCAAGGCTGCTATGGCACGCGCCAAGGAGGATATAATGAAACAGCTTTACGATGTGCTGGTGCTGGGGCCTGTGGTGCCTAACCCAAATCCTAATCGCGACGAGAAGGCGCTGACCATTATGCTCAGCGATCGCGTGCGCATAGGCCTGCTTACAACTCATCTGCCCATCAAGGAGGTGGCTCAGGCCATCAACGTAGAAAAAATAGTTGACAAGGGAAAGATATTCTTTAACAGTTTGAAGCGCGATTTCCGTGTGAATAATCCCCGTATCGCAGTGCTGTCGCTCAATCCACAGCCTGGTGCCGAGGAGGAGCAGATCATCGCCCCTGCAATAGAGGAACTGGAGAAGCAGAACGTACAGGCATTCGGTCCATATTATGCTGAGGATTTCTTTGCCGCCAATATGAACGAGGAGTTCGACGGTGTGCTGGCTATGTACGACGATCAGGGCATGCTGCCGTTCAATGCGCTGTCACCTGAGTTCGGAGTGAAGTTTAAGGCTGGTATCACTGCCATCTGCGTAACCACCGACCACGGACCATCGTTCGAAATAGCCGGTCAGGGTATAGCCGACCCGACATCGCTGCGACAGGCCATATACACTGCTGTGGATATGTATCGCCATCGCATAGAGTACGACGAGCCTCTGGCTAATCCTCTGCCAAAACTGTATCACGAAAAGCGCGAGGATGGCGACAAGGCACGTTTTGCCATGCCTAGAGCTAAGGATATATTCAAGTAATCGCCAACACAACTGATGAATAAGAAATATCAGAACGGATTCTTTCTGTTTGGACTGGTGGTGCTGATAATTATGGCATCGCAACTAGACTTTCGCCAGGCATGGCAGGGCATACAGCACGCAGGCTATTGGTTTGTGGCTGTAATTCTGCTGTGGGCATTCCTGTATATGATAAACACCACATCGTGGTATCTCATCATCGACACCATCGGCAACGAAGAGGGAGTGTGCCGTAAGTGTAAGGTGGGGTTCTGGTGGCTGTACAAGATAACAATATCCGCATTTTCACTGAACTACGCCACACCAGGCGGATTGATGGGCGGCGAGCCGTATCGCATCATGTCGCTGTCACCCAAGATCGGCACCCAGCGTGCATCATCGTCGGTGATACTGTATGTGATGACTCACATCTACAGCCACTTCTGGTTCTGGCTGCTCAGCGTACCTCTTTATATTATTACGCAGAAGATGACTCCGCTTACCTACGTGCTGCTGCCGATAATAGCTGGCGTGGCGCTGGTGGCCATCTGGTTCTTCCTGCGTGGATATAAGCGAGGTATAGCCATGACGGGTATGAAGATACTGAGCCACTTCCCGATGGTGAAGAAGTGGGCACAGCCGTTTATCGAGAGCAACCGCGAAAAACTGGCCGAGGTTGACCAGCAGATAGCTGCACTGCACAATCAGAACCCTCGCACGTTTAAGGCTGCGGTGATACTGGAGTTGCTGTGCCGACTGGCATCTACATTCGAGATTTACTTTATACTGCTTGTGATAATGCCCGAGGTTACCATACCGCAGTGTATTCTGATATACGCATTCACCACACTGTTTGCCAATATGCTGTTCTTCATGCCGCTACAGCTAGGTGGTCGTGAGGGTGGATTCCTGATGAGTACCGAGGGACTGAGTATGACAGCCAATGCGGGTATCTTTGTGGCACTGCTGGTACGTCTGCGCGAACTGATTTGGACCGCTATTGGACTGCTTTTAATCAAGTTGGACAAGAAAGTTAAGTAAATTCCGTTAAATTTGTGCCAAAATTGCAGATGTTTCAGAAAAAATATGTAATTTTGTCAGCTCAATGAAGACAAGTGAACTTCAAAACATCAAACAGCGGTACAACATCGTAGGCAATTGCGATGCATTGAACCACGTGCTCGACGTAGCCCTGCAGGTTGCGCCGACCGACCTCAGTGTACTCATCGTAGGTGAGAGTGGAGTGGGTAAGGAGATTATCCCACGAGTAATCCACGACAACTCGCCACGACGCCGCGAGAAGTACTTCGCTATCAACTGCGGTTCTATCCCCGAAGGTACTATCGACTCTGAGCTGTTCGGACACGTTAAGGGTTCGTATACCGGAGCCATCAACGATTCGCCTGGATATTTCGGCGTGGCCAACAAGGGTACGCTGTTTCTCGACGAGGTGGGCGAACTGCCACTGGCCACCCAGGCCAGACTGCTGCGTGTGCTTGAGACGGGCGAGTATATCCCCGTGGGTGGCACCGAGATTCGCAAGACCGATGTGCGCATAGTAGCCGCTACAAACGTGAATATACGTCAGGCCATCAGCGAGGGCCGGTTCCGCGAGGATCTGTACTATCGACTGAACTCTATACCCATCCAGATGCCACCTCTGCGCGAGCGCGGCGAGGATATAGTATTGCTGTTCCGCCTGTTTGCACTGCAGATGGCCGAGAAATACAAGATGGACCGCGTGGTGCTCGACGAAGGCGCAAAGCAGTTGTTGCTGCACTACAAGTGGCCAGGCAACGTGCGACAGCTTAAGAACATCACCGAGCAGATAAGCATACTGTCGCCCGAGCGCACCATCACAGCCGAGGTGCTCAGCCAGTTTATTCCTCAGGATCAGGAGTCGACACAGCTCGCTACCATCCATCGTGAAGGCAATGGCGACCATAGTTTCGAGAACGAGCGCGAGATACTGTATAAGATACTGTTCGAGCTTCGTGGCAACGTGAACGACATGCGCCGCGAGGTGAGTGCACTCAAGAAACAGTTGGACGATGTGCAGAGCTCAAAGCCTACTACCGTAGAGCCTCTGCCTTCACCTACCACATATCCAACACCCATCACCCAACACCCAACACCCGTAGCATCTGTCGAGGATGCTATCGCCGAGGAATACATAGAGCCTGCCCAGGAGCTTGAGAGTCTGAACCTTAACGACATGGGTAAGCAGATGCTTGAGAAGGCTCTTGAGCGCAATCATGGCAACCGCAAGAAAGCAGCCCAGGAGTTGGGCATTAGTGACAGAACCCTTTATCGCAGATTGAAACAATATGGCTTGGATCAGTAAATATATACGTTTTGCACTGGTAGCGGTTGTAATGGCCACCATCAGTGGATGTAAGGTAAGCTATTCATTCAATGGCGCCAGCATCAACTATGACGAGACCAAGACCATACAGATAGCCGAATTCCCTATACGTAGTAGCTATGTGTGGGGTCCGATGGGGCCGATGTTCAACAATCAGCTTAAGGACCAGTTTGCCAATCATACCAAGCTGGAGCAGGTGAAGCGTAATGGCGACCTGAAGCTGGAGGGTGAGATAGTACGCTACGAACAGCGCAACAAGGCTGTAAGCGCCGAGGGATATTCGGCAATGACCGAGCTTACGATGACGGTAAACGTAAGATTCACAAATAATAAGAGACACGAACAAGATTTCGAGCAGCAGTTCTCTGCATCACAGAGTTACGAGACTACCCAGTCGCTCAACAGCGTTCAGGAAGAACTTGTGACACAGATGGTGAAGGACCTCTGCGATCAGATATTCAACAAAGCCGTAGCCAACTGGTAAACCATCTATGGATAGAATAACGGAACTGATACAGCATCCTGAAAGGATGGACCGCGACACGCTCTACGAGTTGCGCTCGCTGTTGGCTCTATACCCTTATTTCCAGACGGCCCGACTGCTGATGCTGCAGAATCTGTATCTGCTGCACGATGCTACATTCGACGAGGAACTGCGCCGTGCTTCGGCTTATATCACCGATCGCCGTGTGCTGTTCAATATGATCGAAGGCAGACATTACGAGTATCGCCCGATGGCCAAGGTGGCAAAACCAGCGCCCAAAACCGAGTCGGCATCAGATCGCACCACTGCACTTATCGACAATTTTCTTGATCAGATACCCGAAGACTCAAAGCCGGATGCGCAGAAACCCAAGCGCAAACCTACGCCAGCCGATGCTGCTGTAGACTATGTGTCGTACCTGCTTGAGGTTGAACCGGATGGTGGTCAGGAGATGCCTGGCGAGATGCCAAAAATGTTCGGACAAGACCTCATAGATTCGTTCATAAATGATGACAAAGGTAAGTTCCAGTTGAACGATACTCCAGAGTATCGTCCTGAGCCTCAACCTGAGCCCGAAAATAACGAAATTGAGGTTGGAAATGAGTTTTTTACCGAAACTTTGGCACGAATTTATATAAAACAAGGCAGATATTCGAAAGCATTAGAAATTATTAGGCGATTAAGTTTGGAAAATCCGAAAAAAAATGCTTACTTTGCAGATCAGATACGTTTCTTAGAGAAATTGA
>JAEEGK010025709.1_pt1 | contig 12058 bp, 11 predicted proteins | sample 8958771 | NCBI WGS metagenome assembly JAEEGK01 (sample SAMN16246547, study PRJNA631951) | gut metagenome | biome: gut microbiome; feature: rumen; material: SC-attached | host: Bos | place: Iran: Karaj | collected 2018-10 | reverse complement strand
GAGGACTCAGTCCTCTCCCGGTCTCCTTGAGGGTCGATCGCCGCCCTTCTTGTCTCGTTTAAAAAAGCTTATGTCGGAATCTCCGCCGCCGAAGCCTCCGTTCATCTGTCCCATGGCGGTTACATCGATTTCCGAGGCATCCACAAAGGCCGATGAATCCGCTTTTTGTTCTTCATCCGTCGAAGGAATCGTTCCGTCAAGCTGTCCTTTGATGCTCTCTGCTCTTAAAAGGATCGTTTTGTAAAGCATTTCCGCTGCCGCTTCATATTCGTCATAGTTGTAAAATGCGGTGGGATCCGTTTCGACAAGCGAATCTATCTGTGATCTTATACGGTTATAGACCGCTTCGAACCTGCCCGACTCAACATATTCTTCGACGAGCATGTTAAGGTATTCATGGTACTTTGCGAGATATTCTTCGTTTTCAAGAAGTACATCAAAGAAATCTGTTGAAGAAAACGGAGTATCTATCGCATCGTTTATCATCTCTTCGGCGTTTGACGAGTTGCCCATTCCCATTCCTCCCCAGGAAAGATTGTAATCCCAGGGGATGATGTTAAGCTGTCCGTCATACTCGTAAATATAATAGTTGTGAGCCATCGTACCGGAAAGTGAATCCATGTTTACGGCAAATGTATGAACCGCCATATATTTGAGCACATTGTCGACATCAAGATACTCTTCGATATCCGTGCCTTCGCTTATGTTTTTAAGTGCGGTAACGACTCTTTTATGATCTTTTTCGGTCGTATTTGTGATCGCACCGTCCCATATGGTCGAATAGTTGTCAAGGTCGTCGCCGTTATAGTTAAGATCGGCTCCGCCTCCGCCCATGGAAAGTCCACCCATACCACCGCCGAATCCTTTTTGGAAGCTGTCTTCCTTATCGGAATCTTCTCCATCAGCGAAGGGGTCACCTCCGCCCGAAGGCGGAGTCATCCCTTCTTTATCGGAGGGGGAGAATTGGAAATCACTGCTGTCATCCGGCATGGACGGTGCAGGCGACGAAGAAGAAGGAGAGGGGAATGAATTGTTATCGCCGCCTATTTCCATGCTGTCGGGCTTATAAAGCTCGCCGTCCTGTGTACCGTAATTTCTGAGCATAAAGCTCTGCTCTACGGCTTCGAGTGCGAGGTATACTCCTATATATTCACCGTTTACGGATACACTCGCGTAATTATACAAAGATGCATCTGCGTCAAGAAACTCGAACATGTCATACACGATCGCTTCTTTCATATTTGTCGCATCCGCATAGTTATTGTTAAGTATTAGTTTGTCAAGACCAAAGCATGTCTGTCCTTTTACATAATGATCGAACTCAAGTTTTAAACTGTAGCGGTCCGTATCCGGATTGGACGCTATCGAAGAAAGACTCGTATTTCCTTTTGGTCTTATAGCAACGTTTTGGATCGTTTCGCCGTTTATCACCACATCGCAGGTGTAATACTCTTCACTCATGGCGTTTTGAAGCATGGTTTCCCAGTCTTCTTCGTCCATTTGGATATCTATCGTTATGATCTCATCGGTATCAAACAGCTTACTCTCGTATGCCTGCGTAACACCGTTTCCGCCCAACAGACCGGTTATCTTGTCCGAAAAAGCCACTGCAAGAAGACAGATGAGAACAGCTATCGAAGTTATCGCTATTATAATACCTGTTGTATGTTTTCCTCCAAGCATACGATACCTCCTTTTTATGACATATAGTCTCCGTTAAAAGTTACCAGTGTGGCACCCGATACTCCGTTAATGTCGTTTATGCGGTTAACGAAAGCCGTTGCTTCATTCTTTACTCTGATCTCTGCCGTAAGTTCGATACCGGAAGCATTCACGGATTTGGACTTTACGACATATTTGTCAACGCTCTTCGAGATAATGTTAAGTGCGTTTTCTTCGGCCTTCTCATCATCACATTCAACTATGAGGATGTAAGGAGTCTTGTGGAACTTGCTGCTTGAGAAAAGAATAAGTATCACGCCGATCACTACAGAACCGATTACCGCAAGAGGGATCATTCCCGCACCGATAACGATACCTGCCGCAAGTGCCCAGAATAAGAACACGATCTCCATGGGCTCTTTAATGGCCGAACGGAAACGAACGATTGAAAGTGCACCGACCATACCAAGTGACAAAACTACGTTCGAAGTTACCGCCATGATAACGAGTGTCGTTACGAGGGAAAGTCCCACAAGTGACATTGCAAATCCCGTGGAATACATGATCCCGCTGAATGTCTTTTTGTAAACAAGAAAAATGAATAATCCCACCACAAGGGCGAATATCAAACCTATAACCGTATCAAGAGCGGAAAATTCCGTTACGCTCTCCAAAAAACTTGATTTAAAAATATCACTGAATGTCATTTATTTATCCTCCTGTATTAACCGAATCTGCGGCATGCGCCGTATTTCGAAAATGCCTGTTGTCTTATGTTTTTTACCTGAACGATATCTTTGATCAAAGACGGACAAAATGCGTCGTACTTAACTTCCATAAACATGTCTTTCGGCGTCTGTGTCGCGCTTATATCGGGCGCCTCACCCGTTAAAAATTTCTTTGAAAAAAGACTTGTTCTTATGTCCGAATCAAATGTCACTCTGACATTTCCGGCTTTGTAGATGTAGGGTTCTCTTACGTAGGAAACGAGCACCCGTGGTTTAAGCCTTTGATAGTTTAACTTCGCGTAAAACTCACGTACCAGTTCGTTTTCCTGTTCTTTCATCCAACCGTAATCGCCGTCCAAGATCTTTTGAAGTTCTTCTTTTGTGATCGTCGCGTCATATTTTAGACACAGATCGTTGATCTTCATTTTCTTTTCCAAAGTGATGAAGGAAAGATCGTCGTTGTAATACCTTATCCTGAACTTTTCTCTCTTCGCGATCCCATCGATCTTTTCTCTTAACGCCTTATCATCAACATTGTCGAAGTATATGCTTCGTATTTGATACCTTCCGTCCTCGTTCACGTGGGAATCGGTCTTCATGACTTTCATAAGCCGCTTTCTGATCGCCAGGTAATCGGCGTACGCTATCTCATATTTCAGCTCGTGCCGATAATGTTTTTCCTGCTCCATTTTCCGCATTCCTTTCTGTATGTTGATGCCATTATAAAAAGTCAACCTGAAATGTACTTGAAGTAAAAAAATAATTCGGTAAAAAGAAAAAAGCCCGACACCCATTAGGTGTCAGGCCACTAATCTTATTTCCAAATAAACTATATACATAATTCTGTTACAACCGTTTCATTAATCGAACCAACCAAGTTGTCTTTTTCATTGATCCACTTTTTGAAACATTTTACGGATATAATGATCAAAATACAAATAAAAAGACAAACATACGTAATAATCAACTTCTTTTTCATCGCATATTACCTCTTTTCAATTTGTCGGAGATAACATAATTCCATATACTGATTCCAAAACAAGCCGACAATTCTGCGAAGATAATCCAATGACACCAAAGCGGTATATCCAGATCCAACCATCTCCATACACCTGTTCCAATCAAGAAGATGCAAGAGAATATACTACTTATGTTTCTGTGTTTTTTGATTCTTTCTTCAAGTGTTTTGTCCATTTTGCCACCTCATTTTTTTAAGAAACTAACAGCTTCATTCAATACAGGATCGAATGTGAGCATATTTGAATAATCACCGGCTGTTCCTTCTTTTAAAAAAATAGCCCTGCCTTCATAGTCTTCTTTATTCCAACTGACATAAATATCCGGTTCAGTTCCACAATAATAAAGTGAATTTCCGATCTCATCACACGGAACGGAAGGATAATAAGTAAACAATATACCTGAATTATTTAATACCTCACATGTCATTGTTCCTGATTTTCCTTCACCGCCTGTAACATCACCAATAATTGTCCCCAGTTTTTTTTCTTTAATAATTCCTACGAAAAAATCTGCTGCTGACCCGGTTTTATTGTCTGTAAGGATTACTACATTTTTATTGTAAGATGAACACCCGGTGCCCTTTATAGTTCTTGAATAGTAATTAAACTCATCGTCGCTTCTCACTTTTTTAATACGATTAATCTTCCTAGTTAGATAATCCTTTTCTATTGAATCTCGTGTTCTTTTCCAGTTTTCGAAAAAAATATCGTCTTCACTATAAAGGTATGTGTATATATTTTTGACTCCGTAATTAAATATTCCTCCCTTATTATTTCTTAAATCTATTATTACGTCGTCATATCTTAGATCAGCTAAGATACTTCTCAATTTTTTTTCATTCTCATCAAAATTTCTAATACGAATATATTCCAATTCGTTTATCTTATCAGAATAATAATATATCGTGTCATGTGGATCTTCTAATGGATAGTAAGCTAATTCACTGTTATACATATAACCATAATTAGCAATGAGTTCGAGCTTTATTGAATAGTATAACTGTTCCGAAAATGTATTTCCTTCCGCATCTTTCCACACTACTTCTATAGGCTCGCCCTCTGCTTTATTAATAAACACACTGCTTCTATAGCTTCTTTTAGCGTTGGGATCATATTGTATACCCACCAAAAAAACGCCTTGCATAAAAAATTCTGCAGGATCTTGTCCATTTATCTCGCTTAATTCTAATCCTGCGTATTTACCGTTTGAATCACTTAAAATTTCATTACCTATATAGTAATGACCCTCCGCTTCTCGTAACAAAAGAAAATCAGATGCCTTATATTTCTGTGACTCTTTTTTTATCTCTTCTTCCAATACATCCTGTTTTTCCTTTATTGAGCGTTTTTTTATAATTTCATTATTATCACATCGAATCGTACTCAAATAATCATATTTGGGAAACAGGATAGACGTATGAAAACTGCATACCTCTCGCCCAATACCCATCATAGCTGCATAAAAATCAATATCTGTTTCTGAAGAACTAATAATATCTTCATATATTTCTTTTCTTGCCAGAAAATCTATTCCATATACTTCACTTGAATCCTCTAAAAAGGGAGTTCTCTCGCAAATTAGATTATAAAACTGCTCAAAATCCTCCAGTTTCTGTTCTTTCGTCAAGAAAACGCGTTTCGACTCTTTCTCATCTAACATAGACCTCGAGAAAGAATCATTTATACACTCCTTAAACGATTTAAATAAAAGAATATATGATATACAAGAAAAAATGCATATTATGCATATTATAATTCCTTTTTTCTTTCTCATTTTCAGGGTTCCCCCAAAATCATCTCGGTTATATTTCTATAACCGAGATATTCTTTGTTTATTATGAATAATCTTGAATAGTTTGAGTATATACAGTCTCATAAATACCTTTATAGTATTCATAAACTTTATATCCCACATAAACTTCTATAGCCAATGCCAGAAGTAATCCTCCGTCAGTAGAAATGGCTTCGTCATTACTTATTTCATTAAAACCTTTCATAGCTGGTCTCCTTTGTTATTTTTTGATAATATACTATCATTTGATCCTTTCAGAAATTGAAACGAAAAAGCATTAAGTTATGGAATCAATCCAAGATCTTGTAAAGCATCATGCTGTGCTTTGTGTTCAATAACAGAAGTAATAATCTCATTAGTTCCCACAGCTATTGTCACTAAACCAGCTACGATACCTACAACAAGTGCAACAGTAGCAAGACCACCGTCCACACTCATCATTTCTTCTGTAGTTAATTCATCAAATCTACTTGCTTCGTTTTGCATGTTTTTTCTCCTTTGCTTTAATGTAATGATATCAAATCATTCTTACTCCTCGGATAATATTAGATTATCTGAAGAACACATAGCACAATCATATAAACAACTCCCCCCTTCGTTTTTCTTAAAGCTTATTTATATGATTATTGCTTTTCAATATAAGTCCCCTCCAATGGTCGTTTTCCCCCCTTTTCGGTAACTAAATCTGTCAATTTATCATAGAGCTTACAATTTTCTAAACTTACTTTTGACCTGGTTATCTATTGATTTCTAAAATAAACCATGCATAAACCCACAGCGTTAATTAGTATGTGGAAAACAATACAAACTATAACGTTCCTTCTTTTCTCATACAAATAGCATAAAACAAATCCCATAGAAAAATATGAAAATGAAGCTATCAAAGCCTGTAAAAAGGCTCCCGCCAATAATTCGCTTATGATATGCGAACCGGCGAAGAATATGATAGAAACTACGAATGCAGGAACCTTACCGATTTTTCTGAACGAATGGAATATAACACTCCTGAAAATCAATTCTTCCTCTATCGGCCCCAGAATCGAAAACAATAAAATACCCAATAATCTGTGTTCCATAAGCATTTTATCAATGCTGGCTTGATTCAATGTAATGATGGATAATTCGGGAATATTCCTTTTTAATATGACCATTACAATCGCGATAATAATCCTTAGCGCAAAATCAATGATCAGTCCTTTTCCGATCCACCCCAATATGCTTTTCAAGTGAGCATTTTTAATATCATTCATGCTCTCTACAATATACTTTCGGAGAACAACAAACAAAAACAGTAGTGATATTGATACTTCAACAATATTTATAATGTAATCCAATAAAGCCGTTGCTTTAAAACTCGGAACCTGCCGAATAATATATCCCAATGCCCAGAACGCCAGATAATAGCACAATACGATGTAAATCCAACATTTATTAAGTACTTTTTTCTCTATTTCTATGAAATTATATTGGTTTTTCCTATTCTTATTATTGTTTAACATTCTCACCTCATACTTTTAATGAATAAGCACCAATACAGTATATTGCAAAACAACTCATGTATGATAAAAGTGAGCAACAGTATCAACAAATAATTGCCGATTCTCTTGCCCACGCTCAAATTATCATCTTTGCATAAGAGTTAATAATACACATGCATTAATATGTGAATATAGCGGTTTTTCTATATCCATCTGCAAATCCCTCGCAAAAGCTTTAAAATATCTCCCATACTGCTGACCAAAATCCACCGTATTACTAATCTGTTTCATTCGATAGATTTCAACAGAAAGTATTCGGATAAAGGAAGAATTATAAGAATCGCGACTAAGATAGAGAAATTTTGAAATCTTAGATTCGGGATAATTTATTTCCAATAAAGATTATTATAATCTATTAAAAATAATCCATAACCGTTCTACTATAAACAACATATCTAATTCCCTTTCTTTTTTCTTTAGTCTATTAAAGTATTTGTCTATATACAACCCTATTCCCCATTAACGGTCGTCTATCCTGATTAACGGTTATATTTTTATACTATTCTGATAGGTTAATTCGCTCCAGAAGATAATCAAATACCTTTTCTTCATCTACTACTATTTTCGCTTGACATGCCATTCCATTTTTTATAATTGCAGTTTTACCTTTGTCAGATGTCTTCTCAGTTTCATTACAATGAACCTTCACAAGATAAAACGCATTTCCTGTCATTTGATCCATAACAATATCTTTTGATATATTATCGATTGTACCGGTGAAAAAACCATATTCTCTCGAAGGAAAAGCAGATATTTCAAATTTCACGACCTGTCCTTCCTTGACTTTTCCAATGTCTTTATTATCTATATATATTTCCGCATAATAATCGCTATCCAGTTCCGGATATATAGTTCCTAATGACATTCCTTCCTGAATGAACTCTCCACACTTTAATTCTTTTTCCGCAAAATAATACCCCGAATTATTGGCTCGAATAAAGCAATTGTTGTTTTGAATATCATAGTTGTTTAGATAATTTTCATATTCTTTTACCTGTTGTTGACATTCTAGGACTTCTGAAGCTATTTTTGCTTTTTCAGAAAGGATAATCGCTGTATCTTTAGTCTCTTCTTCAACATATGAAACTGACCTGTATTGTAGCCCTGCATTTGTATAACTTGTGTTTAATGAAATCTTAGCGTCATTATAATTGGCTATTTGCTGTTCAATTGATAATAGTTGCTGACTTTCTAAATTAGATAATGCCTTTGTTTTTTCTTTATCGAGAGAATCATATTCATTAGACAATGACTCTATCTGTTCCTCTATTGTTTCTTCACTTGTGACGGATTGATCATTGCCGCTTACAGATTCTTCTTCTTTTCGCTGCTGAATATTGCTTAATAATTCTTTATATTCATCTATCTCTTTTTGATACGAAAAAAGCTTGTTGTCATATTGCGACGATAAATAATCATATGAAATAAGATAGCTGTCTACTATACTGGAATAATAATTGTCGGTGCTATCTATATAGTTGTTCCGTTCTCTTATGCTCCGCTTTACTTCATTTAGTTTCCCAATCTTTTGATCATATTCCGAGATAGCTTCAAAATACATATCCATATTTCCCTTGTATAATGACTGCTTTCCCTTTATATCGTCGTCATCTAAAGACATATTTGTGTACAAAAGATTCCTTCTGTTAATGAATTCATCATAAAATTTATTTTCCGAAAGCATCTCCAACTCTTCAATATTTCCATCAAGGCTCTTTTCATATCCTAAAAGTATTTCTAATCGATCGTTTGCTTCTTTAAGATCGTTTTGGTAATTGAATATGATTTCTGATAGTTGTTCTATATGAATGGTATATAAAATATCACCTTCTTTGACATATTGACCGTTAGTAATGTTATTATCCGTTATAGTCCCGGTTACAGCACTACTCACATCATAAAGATTGGTATTACCTTTAAACAATCCATTCCCCTTTACTATTATTTCTTTATTTGAAATAATCGCCCAGATAATAGCTATCAATATCATGAAAAGAATGAAATAGACAGTAAATATCATAAATCTATTAGGCCTTGAATCATATAATTCTTTGCTCTCACTTAAATCTTGAATATCCTCAATTATTGGTTTCATATTTATTAGTCTCCCAGATTAACCTGCTATCATTTGATGATGCACTAAATCAGCGTACATGCCGTCCTTAGTCATCAATTCTTCATGGGTACCAACTTCTATCAGTTTCCCTTTATCTAAAACGAAAATGTTATCACAATTCTTAACTGTACTTATACGATGAGCAATAATGATCACAGTCATTTTTTCCGACAGTTCATTTATTGTCATGTCTATAGCTCGTTCTGTTATCGCGTCAAGATTACTTGTAGCTTCATCCAAAATCAGTATATCCGGCTTTTTCAATATTGCTCTGGCTATAGCAAGACGTTGCCGTTGTCCTCCCGAAAGATTCGTTCCATTCTCTTCTAATCTGGTTTCATATCTGCAAGGCATTTCATTAATGCAATCATGTATTTGTGCCTTTTTACAAGCTTGTATTACTTCCTCCACTGAAACATCGTCCATTCCTAATACCAAATTGTCGTATATGGAACCACTAAACAAAAAGGTTTCTTGTGAAATATAAGCTATCTTCTCTCGTAAGCAATCCAACTTAATATCATCAATATGGTTTCCGTTTATAAGAATATCTCCCGATTCCGGAGAATATAAATGCAGTAATAATTTAAATAATGTAGTTTTACCAGAACCACTTTCACCTACGACACCTATCTTTTGCCCTTTAAATATCTTTAGACTGATATCCTCCAGGATTAGTTTTCTGGTCCCATAACGGAATGATATCTTTTTCATTTCAATATCTCCAAATAATGAATCGGGAGACATTTTACGATTTTCAGATTCTTGCTTTTCAGATTCTAAATCCAATATTTCACCCAAGCGATCTGTAGCAACAATCGCTGACTGCATTTGAGGCTGGAGATTAATAAGATTCTTGATAGGATCCAAAAAATAGACCAGAAGAGAATTGAATGTAATCAACGATCCAATCGTCATTTTACCTTGTATTACATTGATTCCTCCAATCCAAAGTATAACTATACCCCCCACCAATTCAGTGAATATTTTTAAGGAAGATTGTATATTACCGGTTAAACTAAGATTGAAGACGCTGTTTAATAGTTTTATAAATTTATGTTCCGTATTTAGATTTACTTTTCTCTCAGCGTTATACGATTTTACAGTTTGTATTCCATTTAGTGACTCCACCATATAAGCAGTAAGTTGGGCATTATTTTCCATCTGCTGTCGATTTAACTTTTCATATATCCTGTTGAACACAACAACAATAATGAAATAGAAAAACACGATAATAACAGCTATTCCAAAAAGCAAAGCGTTTTGAGCATATAGAATAATTGCCCCCGCAATAGCCATAATCGTATCGATCATAATGGTAAGTGTTGCCCCTGAAATCGCATCTCTTACTTTGCCGGCATCATTAAATCGGGAGATTATCTCCCCTATCCTCCTCGAACCGAAAAAATTCATCGGTAGTTCCAAAACCTTTCTATAATAGCCAAGGAGTAAAGAAATATCCAATTTCTGGCTTAGGTATAACAATAGATGACTACGAAAAGCATTTAATAATACTTTGAATACATTCAGCAAAATAACTCCTACAGACAACGTTGTAAGAGTCTTCATTAAACCATCGGGCAAAATCCTGTCTATTATCTCTCTAAAATAGAATGCACCGAGTATTCCTAAAACCGTATACAATAATGATATTATAAAGATGTGTATCAAAAGTGCTTTTTGAGGTAACAGGAGATGAATAAATCTGGAAAAAATTCCTTTAGTTTCATTCCCCTTTTTGAATGATTCTTTTTTGGATAATATGATTAATATACCTGTCCACTTGTATTTAGGTATGTCCTTTTCATTCAAAGTTTCTCCAAAGAATGAATTGTGTGATAATTTAACAATACCAACACCGGGATCGGCAATAATAATATACTTTCTTGTAATCTTATGAATGACAACATAATGTAATAAAGTACCATCGACAATCATGTGTGCTATACAAGGCACAGGCACTCCGGATAACAGCGCATCTTTGTTACCCTTAACGCCTTTTGCTTCAAAGCCCAATTGCTCTGCTGCCTTAATAAGACCGTAAGCATTAGTTCCCTGCTTATCCGTTCCTGCTATTTCACGTATTTTGGTTATTCCAATTTTATAGCCGTTCTGTTTACATATCGTAGCAATACAAGCTGCACCGCAATCGGTCATGTCATGCTGTTTAATACAATAAAACATTTTGAAGCATCCTTTTTCCAAAAAAATAGACTACTGTCTCACAGTAGTCTATGATTACCAATTTCCTATTTCAATCGCTTTCCCCATCAATGGTCATTAAACCCCTTAAACGGTCAAATACTTAGAATAACTTCTGTCTTAAAAATGCCGTTTTCGGTATTTACAATATAGTCTCCGTTATATCTTTTTATGATCTCCTTTATGCTGAAAATACCTATACCATGATTATCAGAATCTTCTTTACTTGTTATAGGATTTCCGTCCTTATCTACTTGTATGTTGCCACTATATGAATTTTCTACAATAACTCTTAAAAAGTTTTCTCCATTATTTATCTCTACTTTTATATATCCCTTATCCGTTTTGTTTACAGCTTCTACAGCGTTTTTAATTAAATTGCCAAATAATACACAAAGATCTCTGTCTTCCACTGAACAACAATCATCCATTTTTCCGATTACAACAATGTCATACGCACTTTTAATAGGAGCCAAATAATAATTTATAACCGTGTTGACGGTTTCGTTGCCAATATCATAAATGCTTTCTGCTATGCTTCCCACTATTCCGATTTCACGATCTAAATAAGCCAATAGTTGATCATACCGCTTTTTGTTGCAAAAATTACGCATTTCAAGAAAATGATTTATAACTTCATGCCTAAATATCTTTGTTTCCTTTTCTTTATCAAGCAGTTGTTCAAAATAGTTTTTCTGTTGTTCAATACGTACCTCTATAACCATTTCTTTCATTTTAATCTTATTCATTTTGTTATAATAATAGATTAGAATAAAAAGCAAAATGACTATAGCTAACGCCCCAATGGACGAAAGTCTTACCCCGAGTTTTTTCTTAGATTCGTCACTAACTACATCCAAGATCTGTTCAGTAAAAAATGCCATCATTAATATAAGGATAAAAAGGATAATATCTAACACAATCCACAATTTTAGCGGAATTCTTAGAAAATCAGAATCAATTTTTCTTCCGATAAAAAGATACCAAAACCAGACAAATAG
>JAEEGK010025708.1_pt1 | contig 12058 bp, 11 predicted proteins | sample 8958771 | NCBI WGS metagenome assembly JAEEGK01 (sample SAMN16246547, study PRJNA631951) | gut metagenome | biome: gut microbiome; feature: rumen; material: SC-attached | host: Bos | place: Iran: Karaj | collected 2018-10 | reverse complement strand
ACTATGTTGGACGCTATTCTTTTCGGCCATGAAGAGATCAAAAAACTGGTTGCTTTCCAAAAGCAGATTGTTGCTGAAATCGGTAAGGAAAAGAAAGTGGTCCCGTTGATCACGACCGGCGATGATATTAAAGCCGCCGTCCGTGATTTCGCATATGATAAATGTGTATGGACGTTTTCCACTTTCGACCGTAAAGAGCGTCAGGAACGTGAAGCCAAAACGAAGGAAGAGACTGTCGCAGCTCTGATTGATAAATTTCCGGATCGTCAAAGCGAAATTGAAGATGCACTTTATTATCTCAATAAGGAAGTTATGCGTGCCAAAATTCTTAATGAGGGCATTCGCCCCGATGGCCGCAAAGTTAATGAGATCCGGCCTATCTGGTGTGAGGTTGGTGTCCTTCCCCGCACCCATGGATCCGCCATCTTTACTCGTGGACAGACTCAGGCACTGACAGTTACCACGCTTGGTACTGTTTCCGAAGGCCAGACGCTTGACGGCTTAAGCAATGAAGATTTCAAACGTTATATTCATCATTATAATATGCCGCCTTACGCAACCGGAGAAGCAGGACGCCTCAAGAGCCCCGGTCGCCGTGAAATCGGTCACGGTGCTCTAGCAGAGCGTGCCCTTTTGCCCGTTATCCCCAGTGAAGAAGAATTCCCTTATGCCCTTCGTCTTGTCAGTGAAATCCTTTCTTCCAACGGCTCCTCATCCATGGCTTCTGTTTGTGGCTCTACTCTGAGCCTTATGGATGCCGGTGTTCCGATCACCGCCCCTGTAGCCGGTGTTGCCATGGGTCTGATTACTGACAAAGAAAGCGGAAAACTGGCTGTCCTGACTGACATTCAGGGATTGGAGGATTTCCTGGGGGATATGGACTTCAAGGTTGCCGGTTCTATGAATGGTATTACTGCTCTCCAGATGGATATCAAGATTGCCGGAATCAACCGTGCTATCCTCCAGCAGGCTCTTACTCAGGCATTACAGGGACGTCTCCATATTCTGAAGATTATGTTGGACACCCTGCCCCAGCCGAGAGAAGATCTGAGTCCTTACGCCCCCAAGATCATCAATTTTACAATCAATCCTGAAAAGATCCGTGAAGTTATCGGGCCCGGCGGAAAAATGATCAATAAAATCATTGCCGAAACCGGTGTCAAAATTGATATTGAGGATGACGGACGTGTATTCATCTCCACGCCTGATCAGGAAGCTGCCGACAAGGCACGTAAAATCATCGAAGGGATTGCGAAGGACATCGAGGTCGGTGATGTATATACCGGTAAAGTTGTCCGCATCATGAACTTCGGTGCCTTTGTTGAACTGGCTCCCGGGAAGGACGGCATGATCCACATTTCCAAGCTGGACAACAAGCGCGTGGAAAAAGTGGAAGATGTGGTCAATATCGGTGACGAGCTGGAAGTGAAGGTCAGCGAGATTGATGCCCAGGGCCGGATTAACCTGATCCGGAATGACATCACCTATACAGCCGGATCTGATACTGCCCGCCGTCCGGAAGGCGGTTTCCGTCGTCCGCCGCGCCGCACCAGCAACAACTGATCATGTTCAATCCGCCCCCGGTGAATCCGGTCTGCCGAATTACCGGGGGCTTTTTATTGAAAAGGACAAACATGAACGAACGAATTGTTGCCCTGGATATCGGGGATGTCCGGATCGGTATTGCAGTTTCTGATCCCACACGGACGATTGCCTCCCCTGTTGAAGTGATCACAAGGGTTGGATGGGGACCGGACACCCGGAAAATCAGAGCCATCTGTGACCGGTATGAAACAAACATCATCCTTTCCGGTCTTCCGTTGAATATGGATGGATCGGAAGGATTTCAGGCTGCCAAAGTCCGCGACTTCTGTGCCCAGCTCGAAAAAGCCGGCCTGACCGTACTGTTCCAGGATGAACGCCTGTCCACCGTTTCAGCGGAAGACGCCCTGCTCGAAGGGAACCTTTCACGTTCGGAACGGAAAAAAAACGTGGACAAAGTGGCCGCTGCGGTATTTCTCCAGCAATGGCTCGATGCGCAGTAATCCATTTTTCGATTTTTTACAGGAGGAAAAATTTATGTCGGATGAAATCATGAACAATATCCCTGAAGATGAGAATGAAGACCGGATCGTTGAGTTTATTGATGAAAACGGTCAGTCCACCCTTTTCGAACATCTGGCAACGCTTGAATACAATGGTGAAAGCTATCTGGCAGTCTGTGATCCGGAATCCGATGATGAAGATCTCGAAGTCTTTATCCTGAAGATTGAAACAGATGAAAACGGTCAGGATGTATATACCGTTCCGGATGACGATGTTTCTGATGCGGTTTTCAGGCAGCTGCTTGAAATGTCAGATGATCTCGGGGAAGAATAATTTACTTCCCGTTTGAAAAAAGCAGGCTTTTAAAAGCCTGCTTTTTCATTTCTCTGATCTGCTTTCTTCTTTTTTTTCACAGCGTACATTTCTCTGTCGGCCCGTGTCATAAAATAGTCCAGTGTTTTTTCTTCACCGGGGACAGCCGCGTAGATTCCGATACTCGCTGTTACATTATACTCAAGTGGTTCTTCCGCATTGATCCTCATCAGTTCTGTGCGGACGGCATCAGGCAGCGTTTCTGCTTCGGCAGTGCTGTTTACGATTCCGTAAGCAAGATACTCGTCTCCGCTGATATGCACCGGAGTCAGTCCGTATTTTTCCACAATATGCAGCGCCCTGCCCACCCGGCAGATTGCTTCATCACCGGCTTTATGCCCGAATCCGTCATTGATCTGCTTCATGTCATCCATATCGGAACTGAGCACCGTAAAAATACGGTTTTCCTTCCGCGCAAGTTCCAGCACCTCCGGTGCTTTTTCCATATATCCCCGGCGGTTCAGCATTCCGGTCATAATATCGTGCACCGACATTTCCTTGATGGTTGCGGTGTACCGGCGGATGTTCGTCTGCAGGAAAAGGCTCATCAGTGCTCCGTTGAGCAGCATCAGAACAGAATACAGCGCGTATCCGGTTACAGCTCCCATCCGGATGGCTACATATCCGAAATTTCTGTCCCGGTAATAAAGCGGGCAGAACACGAGGCATACGGGTTTGTCACGTTCTTCCTTCATCACCGGAGCCAGCTCGTGTCTGGGAAAAATCTCAGCCGGATACTCTTTCCCATCCCGTATTCCATAAAGGAGCAGGTACATTTCCTCACCTGATGACGCCGTATCCCGGCAGATTCCGGGGTCAACGCATAAGTATAATTCGGGAATTTCCCAGCTTTCCACAAAGTTCCTGATCTTTTCTGCCGCTTCTTTTTCATCACCTACTCCGGCCATTGTTCCGGAGAACATGCTGACCCGGGTCAGGATTCTTTCCATGTTCCAGCGTTCAGTGCCCATTACCCGAAGCTTTTCATGAATCTGGTCTATTTTTTGATAGCACCCGCATGATTCCCCGTAAATCGGTATTGTGGACAGAAGCACAGTATTGCTTTCAGGCGGATTTCCATCCATCCATTTTTTCAGGATTTCAACCGCTTTCCGGCTCGCCCGCTCAATAGGACGGTTCACAGTGGTCATACCGCGCAGGACCGCTTCACGAAGTGCGTCAAAACCGGTAACGGCAATATCGCGGGGTACATATATATCATGTTCATTCAGGCATTCAATTACACTGAGCGCCATATCGTCATTTGCGCAGATGACAGCATCGGGCATGTGTTCTGATTTCAGAAGCTGTTCTGCCGCATGCCGTCCGCCGATTCTGGTCCACTCACCGTCAAATATCATGTTTTCATCCAGGTCACAGCCGTGTTTATCGATCACGGTTTTTACAGCTTCCAGTCGTTTTCGGGATACCGTTGATTCCGCCGGTCCTCCGACAAACGCAATTTTCCTGGCGTCGTGTTCCGAAATCAGATGCTCCGTCAGTTCTTCCATGCTGATCCGGTCATCAAAAGTAATCATCACGGCGCCATCCTGGGGAACATCAATGGAAATATGCGGTTTTCCCATTTCCTGCACCGGCCGCAGGATATCCCGCATTTTCTCCAGCGCTATTTCATTGCCCATAGTGGCCGGGAGAGAAATTACACCGTCAAAAGCACTCAGATCAGGCAGGTCATATATTTTGCTTTCTCCGACTTCACTTGTGGAAGAGATGGCAATGTTCATATGCCCCTGAGTATTGAATATGCAGATGTCGATATCGCGTTTCGATGCTGCTTTTGCAAGACCGGATACAAAATCCTGCTGGTACTCACGGTCAATGCTGGCAATCAGCACGGCAATTTTCTTGCGGCTCATCTTTCCTTCCTCTCAGGAATCCCGGAAGAATTTTCCGTTTTTTGCATTTTTGGTTATTATACAGGAAATGTTGGAAAAGCACAATATAATTACACATATTTGTTCATTTCAACAAATACCACGTAACTCTTTTAAGAAAAAAGAATATTTTCTTTCCGTCGATACATATGGTACAATAACGATAATGAAAACGTTTTCCTGAAAGGAGTTTTGAATCATGCTTAACCGCGCTCCTTCCGGCAGTGTCCGGATCCTGCCCGGTCTTTTCAAACGGCGGATGGACCTGAATGAGTCTTATCTGATGGAACTGGATACAGGATGCCTGCTCCAGAATTTCTACCTTGAAGCCGGTATTACGCTTCCCAATATGCAGTCCATCAGTGATCCGGATTCGGTAAAGCTTCATTGGGGATGGGAGGCTCCCAGCTGTCAGCTTCGCGGCCATTTTCTCGGTCACTGGCTTTCCGCCGCTTCTGCGCTGTGTGCTGGCGGAAATAAACCGCAGCTTCGTGCAAAAATCGATTTTATTGTTTCTGAACTGGCTCGCTGCCAGCAGCTGAACGGTGGTGAGTGGGTCGGTTCCATTCCCGAAAAATACTTTGCTTTGATGCGCCCGGGCCGGTATATATGGTCTCCCCAGTATACCATGCATAAAACAATTATGGGTCTCAAGGATGTTTATGACCGTCTGCGGAATGAAACTGCCATTGTGATTCTGGATCATCTTGCAGACTGGTATATCCGATGGGTCGATGAAATGCAGTCTGAATGTCCTGAAGCGGTATTCAGCGGCGAACAGGCAGGTATGCTTGAAGTATGGGCTGACCTGTATGCGCTGACTGGAAATGATAAATACCGTAGGCTGGTTTCTGCATATGAAGGAAATGCTCTCTTTGATCGTCTGGACAGGGATTCGGATGCTTTATCCGATGATCATGCGAATGCCTCTATCCCGGTTTCCCATGGTGCCGGCAGGCTTTACGAAATCACCGGAGACGATATCTGGATGAAGCGAATGGAAGCCTTCTGGAAAACTGCTGTCACCGAACGGGGCATGTTTGCAACAACCGGGTCCAATGCCGGGGAGTTCTGGATTCCTCCCCATGCTCATGCCAGGTTCATCAGCAGCACCGATCAGGAATTCTGCACCGTTTATAATATGGTTCGGACTGCGGAATACCTGTATCGCTGGACCGGCGAAACCAGATATGCGGATTATATCGAACGTGCGGTATACAATGGTTTCCTTGCTCAGCAGAACAGGAATACCGGCATGCCGACCTATTATCTTCCCATGGCTCCGGGCAGCAGAAAAACCTGGGGCAGCCGTACCCGTGATTTCTGGTGCTGCTTCGGTACAATGGTACAGGCGCAGGCTATGTATCCGGATCTTGTATGGTATACTGAACAGAATGCAGTTACCGTCAGCCAGTATTTTCCTTCTGAGGCTTGTCTTTCCCTGGACTGCGGTGAAGTATTTGTTTCCCAGTCTGTCCATATGAAAAATTATGATAATCAGGTGCTTTTTGATGAACATGGCGGCGGAAATACTTCCAGGTGGAGTCTGCGTTTCACTGTCCGTTCAAACGCCGGTAAGGCATGGTCGCTTCGCCTTCGCGTACCCGGCTGGTGTTCCGGTTCTCCTCGTATACTGCTGAACGGAGAGCTTTTATCCCCTGAAATCAAAGATGGATATATCATGATCAGCCGGATCTGGTCGGATGACAATCTGGATGTTTTCTTCCCTTCGGAAGTCCGTTTTGAGCCGCTGGAAGGTGCCCCGGAACTTGTGGCAATGGTGGACGGGCCGATTGTTCTGGCCGGACTCACTGACCGTGACTGCGGTCTTTCCGGAAGTCTTTCCAGGCCGGACCAGATCCTTCTTCCGGAAACACCGCATACATATGACACATATGTATGGCTGCAGAATACCTATCGTACACGTTTCCAGCCTGAAAACTTCCGAATTGTTCCCCTTTATGAGGTAACAGACGAAACCTATACCGTCTACTTTACATGCCGTGCCTGAATGTTTTGGCAGTTCCGCCCTTTAGTGCTTGACGCGCCTTTCCGCAAGATGTTATACTCACAGAGCTTGCGGATGTGGTGGAATGGCAGACACCGGGGACTTAAAATCCCCTGCCCTTACCGGCGTGCGGGTTCGACCCCCGCCATCCGCACAACCCCCTGCAGAAATGTTCTGCAGGGGGTTTATCATCCGGGTAATATACCGCATGTCTTTTCCGGTTATTCTATCTCAGGGGCTGCCCGCTTTTCAGTTTTTTCGCTTTTTTGTCTTCATACATCCGTTCATCAGCCAGGGTAAAAACATCCTCCAGGTTATATCCGGGTGCACCGTAGGCAAAACCGCACGCAATGATACACTGAACCCCGTCATCTTCCCGGTTCAGCTCTTCGAGTCCTCTCTCCCATTCAGCACGGATTTTTTCTGCTTCCTCGAGGCTTACATGCAGGGCAGTTACAACAAATTCATCGCCGCCTGTCCGGAACGCCATTACATTCCGGTTTTCAATCCTTTTCAGACTCTCAGCTGCTTTCCGGATCAGCCTGTCTCCGGCTTCATGTCCGAAGTTGTCATTCATCTGTTTCAGGTTGTTTACATCCATATTGAATACAGCGATGGTTTCCTGTTGCCGGAACAGGCTTCTTTTCAGTTCCATGAATTTGCCTTTGTTGTACAGGCCTGTCAGTCTGTCCTGGTCCCTTTCATTCCGGAGAGATTTGGAATAACTGCTCATATCCCGGTACAGTCCGGTATATACACTGGTATCCATCAGGTGATGGATTTGTCTGGTTCCGTTTTCTTCATAAGTGGATGTGGTAACCATAAAGGACTTACCGGTATCCGCATTCATCAGATCCCATGTCTCTGCCTTCTGTCCGGTTGCAGGAGGGGGGCAGGCGGCTTTCCAGTTTGTTTTTCCCTTTTTGACAAATGCGGACTTCTTATCATCATACAGAATATTTCCTTCCTGATCTGTAATCAGGATTCCGCCGATATCATCCCTGAAAAACCGTAGAATTGCGCGGTCCGTGTCTTCAGTCCTCATTTTTTGTTCACTCTTCTTTCATCCGTCGTAATGTACAGGCCTGCATGGAATTGTTTACGGATATCTGAACAATGCCGGTCGGGCAGATAACATCAGTCAGCATCAGGATATTTCCGGATCGTTTCATCATTACATGGTCATCCTGTGTTTTCATTATCTGAAATCCGGCAGAATGACTGTTTCAGGACATTCTGCTGACGATCATTATTTTTTTATTCATCTGCAGATAATTTTACCGGTTTTATCCGGAATGTCAATCCCGGGGCATGTTGCTGATTGCTTTCAGCATTTCATTTTGCTATAATCCGTTTGTTGTGAAGGGAGGAAAACTCCATGCTGTACGGAGCGCTGGAAGCCGGCGGTACCAAAATGGTACTGGCCGTAATGAATGAACTCGGTGAACCGCTGGAATCCATATCTGTCCCAACCCGGACACCATCTGAAACAATGCCTGAAATGATTGCTTTTTTCAGCGGGAAAGGGATTGTTTCACTCGGAATCGGTTCTTTCGGGCCGCTGGACCTGAATCCGTCATCTCCCGGATATGGTTCCGTTACTGAATCGCCCAAACTTTCCTGGCGTCATTTTCCGATCAGGCAGGCCTTTGCTGATGCCCTGCGGATTCCGGTTTCGATTGATACGGATGTGAATGCTGCAGCGCTTGCGGAGTATTATCTCGGTGCCGCACGCGGAAAAGACTCCTGCCTTTATGTGACCGTAGGCACAGGCATCGGCGGCGGCCTGATCATTCATGGAAAGCCGGTTCACGGACTGATGCACCCGGAAATCGGCCATATACTTCTTCTTCCGCATCCTGATGATCTTGTACCGGATGGTTTCTGCCCGTATCACCGTCACTGTCTGGAAGGACTTGCTTCCGGTCCCTCTGTCGAAAAGCGCTGGGGGGTCTCCGGCCGGGAATTGCCTGCGGACCACAAGGCCTGGCAGCTGGAAGCACATTATCTCGCTCAGCTCTGTGTAAATGCGATTATGGCTTTTTCACCTGAAATGATTATTTTCGGCGGCGGCATCATGCAGCAGAAACATCTTTTTCCGCTGGTCCGGAAGGAAACCCTTCACCTGTTGAATGGATATATTCCCGAATCCCTTTTCGGTGACGGAATGTCATCATACATAGTCGAACCCGGTCTTGGAACTGCCAGCGGAATCACCGGTGCTTACCTGCTGGCTCGGGGGCGTTGAGTCTGTTTTCTGTATCCGGTTTTATTCGTCTTTTTGCTTAACCAGCGGTTTTGCCTTCGGCATCCCGGCTTTCCGGGGATAGGTGGCCGCTGTTTTTTCTGTTTTTCGGATCGGAAGGATCATATGTTCCCAGTTCCTGCCTGCAATCCGGCATTCGGCCGGCATTTCCAGCTTTCCGCCCAGGAGATGGGCGGCTCTTCTTCCGGCTTCCAGCTCTTCCTTCAATGCCGGTCCTTTCCAGCATAAAGCAGCCCCACCGATTCTGACAAAAGGAAGCAGGTACTCAGTCAGTGTGTTCAGCGGTGCGACTGCGCGGGCAGAGGCAATATCGAATTTCTCACGGAACTCTTGATTCCTTGCGCCTTCCTCAGCTCTCATGTGCACGATCCGGGCATTGGAAATCCCGGTTTCTTCAATGACTGCCTGCAGGAAATTGAGTCTTTTCTGCTGCGCATCCATCAGTGTCATCCGGATATTCTGCCTCGCCAATGCCAGCGGAAGGCCGGGAAATCCGGCTCCTGTTCCGACATCAATCCACTGCGCGTCTTCCGGCACAAGTCCGGTTTTCAGAACTGTCAGGCTGTCCATAAAGTGCCGGTCCAGGATTTCATCCTCCGGTGCATCTGCAATCAGGTCCATTCTGGTATTCCATTCCCTGAGCAGGCGCAGGTAGATATCAAGCCGTTCAGGCAGTTCCGGTAAAAAAGGAATCCCGTTTATCTCGAGCAGCTTTCTGATCTTTTCCCTCATTTATGATCCTCACAGCGGCAGGCGCAGGTATTTCTTCGCCCAGTATTTGCACCATGCCAGGGCTTCCCGTGCATGGTTTTTGACCCAGCGTTCCGGGAGGCACTTTGCACCGAACCCTTCAGCCTCAAACCCGATATCCCTGGCAATGGCCAGTGAACGCGGAACATGATAATCACTTGTTACAATCAGCACACGTCTGATATCCGGAAATCCCTTCAGAAGTTCCTGTGCGTTTTCCAGGTTTTCATTGGTATTGAAGGATTTCGGATCCGAAAGAATAATATTATCCGGAATACCTTTCTGCAGAAGGTATTCCCGCATCGCTTCAGCTTCCGTACATGGCTCGTCCGGTCCCTTGGCGCCGCATACAACAATCGGAACGTTTTTCCTTTGGTATGCCTCAACCGCTGCATCCATCCGCCAAGTCAGCTGGACGCTTAATGTCCTGTTCGGTTTCACCTGGGCACCGAGAACAATGATCGCATCATAATCCGAATCGGATGCAAGCGTTTTCGGTACTTTACCTTCTTCCACGCATATCATTGCCACGATTCCTCCGTAGGCCAGAATGCCCGCCAGCACCAGCGCGGTCAGAACGCGCAGTACTCCGTGATGTTTTCTGTTCTGATTCTTCCCCATTCGATTCTCCTATATCCTGTTCTTGATACGGTAATCGATATCCCCATGTTCAATCATACTGTATGTTGCGCTTCCGGCAACAATAATATGATCCAGCACCAGGATTCCGACACCGTTCAGAAGCCGCTGAAGCTGAAGTGTGGATGCAATATCCTCCTGTGACGGCGCGCATGTCCCGCCCGGATGATTATGGCAGAGCAGTACACTGTGCGCATTGTAATTCAGCGCTGTTTCCATCACAAGCCGGGGATATGCGGACACTTCACTCAATGATCCTTCGGATATGCGCCGTCTTCCAAGCACATTGCACTGGGCATTCAGCGCAATGACGTAAAATCTCTCAGTACGGTTTCCTGCCACAAGCGACAGGCAGTATTTTTCGGCTTCCCGGCTGTTTCCGATCCGGTCGGGTTTTGTCATGGCACATCGGTTCCAAACCCGCGTAAGCGGTACCACCATGGAAATCAGTGTAGCCGCCTGCGGACCGATCCCCTTCACGGTGGACAGCATTTCCGGCCGTGCTTCAAGTACCCCTTTCAGCGATCCGAATGTGTCAATCAGCTCATGGGCAATCGGATTGGTATCCTGCCTGGCATTTGCGTAGAACAGAAGCAGTTCCAGGATCTGGTGATCTTCAAAATGATCAAATCCGCCTTCCCGCATAAACCGGTTCCGCAGGGCTTCACGATGGCCCTCATGCATGTTTTTTCCGTTGCCTGAAACCGTATCATATCCGGCCGGGCCCGTTCCGCAGTTTTCTTTTCCTTTGTCATGCATGGAGATCCCGCCTTTCTTCTTATTTTGCATTATAGTATTTCCAGATATCCAGGCAGGCCTGTCGCTCTGCATCTTCCGGCGGAAGAAGTGAACGCACATATGCGTTACGTATATCAGCCCTGCTGAGTTTTACCGGATGATTGGCAAGTCGTTCCGGGTTAACCGATTCGGTCAGTATTTCCAGTGTCTCATCATCCGGAAATGAAGGAAGGGCAAGATTCAGGTCAATCATGATACCGCGCAGCAGGCGGGGAACCATCAGCGGATCACCCAGTCTCATCAGGCGGCTCAGTTCCTGCAGTACCGGGGCTGTATTTTCATCTTCTGCCAGCATTTCCCACAAAACCGGGAGAGTCAGCATAACTGCATGTCCATGGGCAATCCCGAATTTCTTTGTCATCTGATAGCTCATTGCGTGGGCGGCGGTCGTTCTGGTAATCTGGATCGCTTTTCCGCTTTGGAAGCTGGCATCCAGCATTTCATCTGCCGCATGGGGATCACCGGCCAGATATGATTTCAGGTTGTCGAGTACGCCAAGAATGGCAAGGTAAGCATGTACCCGGCTGTCATAATTTGCTGCTGTGCACCAGTAGCTTTCAATTCCCTGGGCCAGTGCATCCATTGCGCAGCTTTTTTTATGATATTCAGGCAGGCTGTCCAGAAGTTCTGCATCCAGCAGCACGCCTGCCGGCCGCAGATCCGGATGGCTGAGGCCTGCTTTCGTCCCGTTGACATACACAACTGCGTTTTGCGTTGCTTCCGCACCGCTTCCCGCTGTACCTGGTACAGCGATATGAGGAAGTTTCATTTCCTCAGGATATCGGCCTTTTATGATTTGCTGCATGTCTTCGGAAAACAGGAGGGTTTGAACAGCCTTTCCTGTGTCGATGGCTGATCCGCCGCCAATGGAAATGATTCCGTCACAGGCATTTTTCCGGTACATTTCAGCACCGGCCTGCGCATCATTCAGATCCGGATTCGGATGATATCCGCTGAATACAGGTGCGGTAAGTAGAGCCGGCACCCTTCTCATCAGTCTGAAAGTCAGTGTGTTTCCGCCGATAATCATCGGTCTTTTAATTCCCAGTTTTCCGGCAAGCTCAATGATCTTGTTCAGGCTTCCGCGTCCGCGTATAACATGTTGAACTTCTGTCATTTGCTTGTTTCCTCTCATTTCCCCACACAGAAAGTGGAAAAAATCCGGTCCAGCAGTTTTTCATCCGCCTGGTCGCCGGTTACTTCCGCCAGCGCTGCCTGGGCCGCCTGCAGATCAGTTGATGCCATATCAGGCGTCAGGCTTCCGATTGTTGCAAGTGCGGATTT
>JAEEGK010025704.1_pt1 | contig 12060 bp, 4 predicted proteins | sample 8958771 | NCBI WGS metagenome assembly JAEEGK01 (sample SAMN16246547, study PRJNA631951) | gut metagenome | biome: gut microbiome; feature: rumen; material: SC-attached | host: Bos | place: Iran: Karaj | collected 2018-10 | reverse complement strand
CTTTTATCATCTGATGATGATGAAAAAACCCAATCAAAAAATATAGGATTAACTCCATTTTTTGTTTTAATTTTTTTAATAATAACTGGAGGAGTAGGATTATATGTTACATATGAAAAAATTAGAAGAAAATCTCTTGAACTTGGAAATTATTCAACTAAAGCTTTCATTACTCATGATAACATAAATAAAATAAATAATGTTTTAATTGGTTTAATAAATAAAAAAAAAGAAAATGAACAAAGAATTTCTTCTTTTTTATCAAAGCAAAATATTTTAAAAAAAAGTATTGACAATTCAAAACAATTAAATTTTAATTATTCTAATCAAATAAAAAAATGGGATGAAAAAATACAAGAAGATAAAAAATTATTAGATGAAACAATTCAAATAAATGAAATTTCCAAAAAAGAAACAGTTAAATTATATAAAAGTTTATCTAAATCAATTAAAAAATATAAAAGTTTACAAAAAATAAATTCAGAAATTTTAGATTCTGATTCAGAAATTGATTTAATAGAAAATTGGTTTGAATCAGAAGAAAATAAATTTAATTACACAGCAAATAAATGTTATGAATTTTTAAATGAAACATTAGATTTTAATAAAACTTTAAAAAAATATTATGAAAATTGTATTGAAAAGAATAAAAATATAAATGGTTCATTATTAATATTATATCAAACAATATATTATAATAGAATAGGAGCTTTTGTAAAAAATAAAGGTTTACATAATGAACAAACAAATTTTGTTTTTAATTTAAAAAATAAAATTAAATATGATATTGCTGATAATCTTATTCAAATTAATAATGAAACTTTTCCTTCTTTTGGTCTTTTAGGATCTCAAGGTCCTTATGATATTAGAGTCTTTCATACTAGTGAAAAAAATACTATTCAATTAAATACTACTATTATTAGAGAAGATGAAGTTAGAAATACTAATTTATTACATATTGAAATTTTTATTTTGAGTTAATATTCTTATTTAATTTAAATAAAAGCTTTTATGTTATTTAAATTTTTCATGAAGTAAATTTTTATTTATTTAATATTTTAAAATCCTTTAAGATAATTAATGAATAAATGTTATTTTGAAAAAATGAATAATTATAATTAAAAAATATAATAGTGTATAAGTAAATTTAATGAAAAAATAAAAGCTTAAGTATTTAATTTAAATTAATTTTAAAAACCTAATGAAAAGTTAAATTTAAATTTTTAAATAAAAAAAAGAAAATATAAATAAAATATAAAATAATAAAAACATGCAAATATTATTAGCAATATCAGGTTTAACATCAACGATAGATATAGATCCTGAAATAGATACAATAAAAACAATAATATCAAAATACTTAACAATAGAAATAAATGATTTAGATAAATTTAAATATTCAAATATAGAAATCTCAGATTATAATAAACCCTTAATATATTTTAACATAATAGAAAACACAATAATTTCTTCTAATTTAACGGATAAAGCTTTAAAAAATTTAGGTTATGGAAATACTCCTAGAAATATAGCATTACAAACAGTAAATATATTTAAAATAATACCAAAAACAATAAGTAAATCAAATTATTCATACATTCAAACTGTAAGTTCAATTTCATCTTCAAATTCATCAAGAAAAATAATACTCAATTCAAATAAATTAAAAAATAAAAATGAAATAAGAGAAAATATGATTTTTGAAAGAATAAAAGAAGAAAAAATTGAAAGTGGTATTCCTCCAGATTTAGCTATTGATAAAAGTAAATTTATAGCAATATTAAAATGTGAAATATGCTTAGGAATAATAAATGATCCAGTTTCTTGTTCTTATTGCCAAAAAAATTTTTGCTTTGAATGTATTAAATTATCCTTAAAAACAAATTCAAAAAAATGTCCAAATTGCAGAAATATATTTAATCCTCAAGAAACAGATAGAACAGTTAAAAATTTTTTAGAATGTTTAGATTTTCATTGTATTTATTATAAAAAAGGTTGTAATGAAATTATATCATATAATAATTTTTATAATCATATATGTCAATGTGAATTTGGAGTTTATTTTTGTAAAAGTGAAAATTGTAATTTTAAAGGTAATAAAAAGGAAATTTTAGAATATATTAAAAATTGCGGTTTAAAATTAATTAAATGTACTTTTTGTAAAAATAATTACGAACAAATTATTATTAAGAAACATGAAGATGAATGTGGGAATAAATTTTCTTCTTGTGATTTATGTAATAAAACTATTAAAAATAAAGAACTTGAAGAACATAAAAATTTATATTGTGATATGAAAATTATTATTTGTGAAAATTGTGGAAGTGAGTTTTTAAGGAAAAATAAAAATGAACATACTGATATTGTTTGTTTAACTTCTCAATTAAATTCTGTTAAAAAAGATTTAGAAGAAGAAAAAATTAAAAGAATTAATGCTGAAGAAGAAATTCAGAAATTAATTTTGAAATTTGAGGAATTTGAAAAAAAATTAAATGATAAAGAGAAAAAATAAATTCCTTATTATCATTTAATATTTTATTCATTATTTGGGATAAATATATATTTAAATTAATATTTTTTTTAAGTTAACTTAATGATAAGTTGTAAATTAATTTAATATTTTTTTTAAAAGAAGTTATTAAATATATCATCCATTCTCTTTTTTTCTTCAGTCATTTCATAATCTTCTTTAAACTCACCATTAAATTTAATATAATCAACAAAACTTTTAACTTGATCATCACTTACATTAACTAATTCTTCATTAATATTAATATTTTTATCAAATCCACCATATTTATTATAAAATTTATGATTTTTAATATCATTCATTTTAAATCTTTTATCAGGATTAATATTCAAACAATTAATAATTAAATCTTTTAAATCTGAATCAATATCTTTATCAAAATATTCATTATTAATACCATTTAATATAATTTTTTCAAATTCTTCTTCATTTTTATTATTAAAAGTATAACCAAAAGGTGCTTTTCCATAATAAATTTCATATAAAATTATTCCAATTGAATAAATATCAACACAAAAACCATCATATTCTTTTAATTTATTTTGTTTTGTTAATAATATTTCTGGTGCTTTCATATGAAGAGTTCCACATATTGTTGAAGTTTTATTTGAATCTTTTGGTAAATTTTTAACAAAACCAAAATCAACTAAATATAAATTTAATTTTTTATCTATTATAATATTATTTAATTTCAAATCTCTATATATAAATCTTTCTTTATGTAAATTATCTATCATTGAAATTATTTGAGATGTTAAATTTAAATATAAATGAATATTTGATTTTGGAAAATTAAATTTTAATAAATTGTCATTTAAAAGTAATTGAGATAAATTTAATCCTTCAATAAATGAAATTTCCATATATAAATTTAATGAATCTTGATAGGAATGAATGAATTTTGGAAATTTTTTATTATTATTTTTATCATAAAAATCTCTTTCTCTTTTTAACATTTCATAATCTTTTCCAGATATTGATTTTTTTAAAATAGATTTTAAAATATTTATTTTATTTTCTGGTTCTGTAATATATGAATTAGAATCATTGATTAAATAAATTAAAGAATTTTTTGTTTTATATAATTGTTTTATTATATTTATTCCTGGAAATGATGGTTCTTCTGACATTAATAATTTTATTTTTTATAAAATTTAATATTTAAATTTATTTTAAAAGTTTTAAAATTTATAATAATTTAATCAAAACACAATTTGAATAAAATAAAATAATGAATTTAATATTTAATTAGAAAATACAACCACAAAATTATATTTATAAAATTTAATAATTTTATTTTATATTAATTCACTTAAATATCTTGATGAATAATAAGTTCTTTTAGATTTACTTTTTAAAGCAATTATTCTTAAGATTGTAACAATGATAGTAATACCTAAAGAAATTAATAAAGATTCCCCTAATCCAATTAAATAATTTAAAATCATACTAAATTGACTTTTCTTATATATATTACAAAAGATATATATATAATATCCACATATATTTGCAATTATTAATTCAATGAAGAAATAAATATAAATTCTGATTTGAACTATTCCTAAAATAGATTTAATTAACATATAATACAAAATTTCATCTTTAATTTCCATTCCAATTTGTTCAAAAGCAAAAGAATAATTAGTAAAAGTTTTTACAAATTTCATAATTATATAAGTAATAATATTAGATAAAGAACTTAAAATAAATGAAGTATAAAAAGCTAATTTTCCTTCATTACTATATTTTTGAGACACAACATCATCAGTATACATTAAAGCATTAAATGTAAAATCAATTAATAAACTTAAAATATAAACTGAAATTGTAATAGAATAAATATTAAATGGTTCAGGGAAAAATAAAGTATTAATTAATTCAACTTTAATAAAAAAAATTCCTAAAAAAGTATTTATTAAACCTCTTTTATCATATTGTAATGCTTGTAAATAAGTCATTTCATAAAAATGATGTTGTTCATCTTTTTTTAAATAAACTTTCATATATTTAGAATAAATTTTAATTTGTCTTAAATGATAATCTTCTTCTTTGAAATTTGCATCAGATATAAAATTATCATATTCTGTTCTTCTAGTTGTAGAAATTTTTAAAAAACTTGTTTCAGGTTTATTATCTTTAATTGCCATTATTGAATCTTTATCATCATATCTTTTATATCTTGAATTAATAGAAGCTAAATTAGAAATATGTAAATCTGCACTAAAAACATTATTAACATCTTTTTTATTTGAACTTTTTTTTTTTTTATTTAATTTAAATTTTTTATCAAAAAGTATTGTTTTAGAATTTCTAAATATTTTTGGATCTTTTACATTTTCATATTCATTATTTATATATTCACTATCAACTAATGGTGCAACTGTAATATTATATTCTTTCATATTTGTTTTTTGATCTAAATTTGATAAAAATATTGAAACATTTGTATTTTTTCTTTCATTTAATCTTTTTAATTTTTCTGTTAATAATGAATTATTACGTTTAGGAAGAGACTGAATTGAGTTATTTTTTAATAATAATTTATCTAAATTATTTACTTCAGGTTTTTTTACATTATTATTATTAAAAATATCACTATTTAAAAATGCACTTGAATTTATTCTTGATAAATTATTTTTATTATTATTATTTATATAGTTATTATTTTTATTATTATTATTATTATTTTTTTTATCTTCATTATTACTTGTTTTCTTTAAATTACTTTTTTGAGGAGGAGATGAAGGAAAAGGATTAAGATCATCATTATTAATTGGAGGAGTAAATGCAGATTTAATTTTAGAATATAAAATTTTTCTTCCTGTTATTATATAATGAAAATCACAAATTATAAAAGCAATCATACAAAAAAAATAAAACCAAAAACCAAAATTAAAATAAAACTCACTTAAAAATTTTTTAAAAACAACATAACAAATAATCAATTTATAATTAATTTGATTATTAAAACTCTCAAAGAAATTAGAAGCTTGTTTTTTTTCAACTTCTTCTTGAGTAGTAGCTTCTACTTTAACATCACAATCACATTTAACTCTTTTAGTTTCATTATTATATCCAACATAAGAACAACCACTTTCACAAACTGAAACATTATTATAAATATCATTTTTCCTATCTTTAATAGTAACATCATTTCCATCTTGACTATAAGAAACACATCTCGAATTATAAAAATCAGAACTTTTATCAAAAATATTTAATCCTTGTGAATTAAGTGATTCAACTAAATCAATATTTGCATTATCACCAGTTGAATAATAAATTGAAATACTACTCGAATCACATAAACTCAAATCTAAATTATTATAATTTTGATCATAAACTTTATATTCTACTTTATTTGCTATATTAGATGTTGAAATATCAACTTGTAATATTATTAATGGATCATTTTTACCTAAATTATAATGTTTTTTTAATATATTTTCACATTCTCCTAAATAAATTGATGATAAATTTGTACCTGCATTTACATCTATATCTTCATTTGATGAATTAATTACTTTTATTGAAATATTTTTAGAATTAATAACTTCTCCAGAATCTAAATATTGATCTAAATATGATTCTACATTATCTATTAATTCATCTCCATTTTTTGAATTTTGAATTATTTCAGATGTATTTACTTTTTCAACACAATAAACTTTATAATTATTTATTTTTTTAAAATAATGACCACATTCACATATCATTCCATTTGGAAAATACATTCCTTTACAATTTTCTGAACATAAATAAGAATTTATAACTTGATACATATAAAAAGGACAATTTTCAATACAAGTAAAAGTATTATTAACAATATATTTATGTTCATCATCACATATACTAACACATACTCTAGAATTTTCAATTAAATAAGGATAATTTTTATTATAACATTCATTTCTAGTTAAACAAATTTGTTTATTATTGTTATCAAAATAATAATAATAATCACATTCACATTTTTCACTTATTTCATTATAAGAACTTCCAAGAGGACAACAAAAATTATCTTTTCTATTATAACTTTGACCAATAGGACAACAATTTAAAGTAACTGAGTCAGCATGATAACCATTAGGACAACAAATACCATTTGAATCCCAAATATAATTATCAGGACAACATATATTTCCTGATACATTATAATATGTTCCCTTATCACAACATCTATTCCCTTCTATAAAATATTTTGAACCTTTTAAACAACAAATATCACCTTCAATAAAATAATCATAACCATTTAAACAACAATTATTTGTATTTGTTACTGTATCTTTAGAAGTTCCAGAAGGACAACTAGAATAACATTTATTATTATAAATATATTTATAAGTTGAAGGACAATTTTTAACACATTGATTTAAAGATTCAATTATATAATTATAATTAGTTGGACAAGAAGTTGAAGTCAGAATTATACATGAATCTGTATTCATTGTTGCATCATAATACCATAAATTACTTCCATGATTACAAGTAATACAATTTGTATTTATTGTTCCTTCTAAAACATAATTATATTTACATGATAGACAATTTTGAATACTATTTGAACCACTATCTGAACATGTATTACATGTTGAGTAACATCTATTTTGTAATGGTGTTTTTAATAAACAATTTGTTTCATCTTGTGGATCATAATAATATGATGATTTACATCTTTTTGAAGAACAATTTGAATAAATTCCATTTATTTCAAAATTAATTGAGTCACAATAAGCACATTTTTCATTACAAATATAATAAGTAATTAAACAATCTTCATATAATGTAAATATGTGATTTGTGTCTATTTCTTTTTTAAGTCCTATTGAAAATGTATATGAACCATAATCTTCATTATTATCAAATATAATATATTTTTTCTCTGATATTGAAACTGAAGAATATGTTGTATTATAAATAAATATTTCTTCATCATTTTGGAATGAAGTAAATATTATAGAACCATCATATCTTGTTTTTTCTTGTGAATATGCTTTTATTATATTTGATGAACAATGTTTTTCTGGAATTGAATAAATAAAATATTCTAAAGTCGTTGAAACTACACTTCCTCTTAAAATAATAAAAAATTTCCCATCTCCAATATAAGTACTATAAATTTGGGAACATCCAATATCATTATGATAATAAATTATACCATCTGATTCATATTCTTTATCATCTTGATTTAAATTTAAACTTTCAAAAGAAATTTGATTATTAGTTATATTAAAATAAATTCCTAAAATAAAATTTGGATTTCCTGAATAAGAAATACCATTCCATGTTACATAATCAGGAGGATTTCTTTTTACAATATATCCATGTTCAACTATAATATTTGGATTTGTATTTATAATTGAACAATTTAACAAATTAGTTGAATTAAAAAGATGAGTAATAAAAATATCATTTCCAATATAATTTATTTTAAAATCTTTATAATCATAAACATTAGGATCAACTCTTATTGCTTCTCCATCAATTAATTCATAATTTGAATTTAATTTTATAAAACCTAAATTAACACGAGATGATTTAAAAAAACAACAAGGAATAGAAGTAATATAACAAATAAGATAATATGGATAATTTGTTCTTAATAAACCAATTGTTTGACGCATTGTACTTTTATTAATTAAAGTTATTGTATTTTCATCAATTAAATTATATGAAAATAAATTAAAATAAAGAATACTACTATCATCAATTGTTGAATGACCAATTAATAATAAATTATTTTTATATGCAATTGTACATTTTAAATTTGTTGTTGTTAAATCTATATTTGGATCATTATATGGAATATACTTTAAAATATTTCCTTCTTCTGATATTATTTCTAAAAAATTATTTTGTGTACATGCTGCTAAATATTTTCCTGAGGTAAAAAGTGTTACATCTGTTGAGTTTAAAAAAGATAATGATGTTGTTTTTATTTCATAATTGTCTGAATTACTAGTCGAAAAATCAATTATTCCTAATGATGTTAAAGTAAAAAATACAAATTTTGAATTAGATTCTTTTATTAGAGAAATTAATTCATTTTCATTTGGAATTTGAGTTATTTCTAAGTTTTGAAATATTTGATTGGTTTTAAGAATTTTTGTAATTAATAAAAATATAATAGATATTTCATACATATTTTTTAATTATTAATTTTATCATCATATTTTATTATTTTCGACTTTAATTTTTTATATTTAATGAATATTTTCTATGTACTATAATTAATAAAAATAAAATATATAATTATTTATATTTATAAAATAATATTCTTTTTATTTTGTTTGAAGAAAAAATATTTAATAAATATTTACTAATATTTTTAAGATATGATAACTAATTTATTCAATAATATAATTTATAAAATAATAATTTGAAATAATATTTTTAAATTCAATAAATTAATAATTTTTATTAATTAATTTAAAAAAAAGGCAAGGAAATGGTCAAATTATAATTCTAGGAAGGCAAACATTTCAAAAATTATTTAATGGTTATAATATTAAATTCATACCTAATCTTGATAAATTAATTATTTCAATTCATAAAAAATTATGTAATCTATATGAATCCAAATTTGAATTAGAATATTTTCATTCATTTAACTTACTTAGTGAAAAAAACTCAATACAAGAAATAATTGATTTTATTTTAAATTTAATTGATCAAAATCAAATAGAAATTCAGGAAAATCTAAATAACATTAAATTAATATTAATATCAAATATTGAAAATGAATTGAATGTAGAATTATTAATAAATAAAAGTTCAACATTATCAATTGAATCTATGGAAATATTAATTAATCAAATTGAATTGTTAACTAAGGAAAATGAAGAATTTAAAAAAGAAAATAGATTAAAAGAGGAACAAATTAAAAATTTAAAAACTTTATATGATAATAAAATAAAGGAAATAGAAGAAAAATTAAACAAAATAGAATTATTAAATAATAATAATTTAATTAGAAGAAATTCTTCAAATATTAAAAATGAAAATTTAATTAAAAAAATAAGGTCAAACTCTCAAAATAAAAATACTCTAAAAAAAGAAATTATTAAAGAAAAAGAACAAAAAATAAAATATATTCAATATAAAATTAAAAAAGAAAATACATTAATTGATCCTAATGATGAACATATTAGTACAATTTCAATATTTCCTTGTGGAAATTTAATTTCAGTAACATATGAACAATCAATAAAAATTTATGATAAAAATAATTTCAATATAATTCAATATATTGAAGATAAATATAATGATGATAAAGATTATATTTTAGATATATCAATAAAAGATGATAATAATTTTGTTACTTGTTCAACTGATGGAAGTATAAGAATTTGGAAAAAAAATATAAATAAATATGAAATTAATCAAATTATTAGTAATGCACATGTCAATTATATAAATAAAATTATTTATAATTCGAAAGGAAATTTAATTTCTTGTTCATTTGATAAAAGTATTAAAATTTGGGAAGAAAATAATAATAATTATGAATGTATTAAAATATTAAATCATTCAAATAATATTTGGTCATTATTATTATTAGATAATAAAAATATTTTAATTTCTTCTGGTTTAGATGGTACAAAATTTTGGGATTTAAAAGATATAAAAGATGTAAATTTAATTAAAAATTTTGATAATGTATTTTGTTGTTATTCAAATGCTTTAGAAAAAATAGATGAAAATAAAATTATTATTGGTGGAAATGAAACAAAAAAATTAAAAGTTATTTCAGTAAATGAAAAAAAAGTAATAAAAGAAATTAATTTATCATTTTCTTGTTATGGAATTAAAACAATTAAAAATAAAGGATTATTTTTAGTAGGAGGAACGAGTAATAATATATTAATTTTTAATAATGATAATTTTGAATGTATTCATGTTATTCAAGATGCTCATTTTAAAAATATTTTTGGTTTTATAGAATTAAAAAATGGATTAATTGCTTCTTTTGCATATGATAGTATTATAAATATTTGGTCTTTTAATAATATTAAATAAATAATTAAATTTGTTTAAATAAAAATATAAATTATATAAAAAATTTTAATATAAAGAAAAATAATAACAAGTAATTTAAAATAATATATTTTTTTTGAGAGAATTTAAAATTTATTAGAAATAGAAAAATGTTATTTATATTTAATTACTTTTCTTAAGAATAAGTTCATCAATTACATTTATCTAATTTTTCATATAAAAATAGTTTTATTTAGTTTCAACTTTTAATATAATATTATATTTTACAAATATTTATTTATCAATAATTATTATAAATAAAAATTCATTTATAAAATAATCAAGTCTTTTAATTTATATTATCTAAATATTTTTCATATAATTATAAAAATATTACATCAATTAATTTTATTTAAATGAAAATCAAAAATATTTAATTTTTTTATTTTTATATTTATAAATATTTTTATTTTTTTATATATTTTTTATTGAAAAATTTAATTATTATTTTACAATCTTTTATGAATTGAAAATTTCAAATAAAATAAATAAAAAATGAATTTTTATATTAAATTATGAAACCTCTATTTATAATTTGTAAATTCCAAACATTATTTATATTTCAAATACATATTTTCTAACGATGACATTGTTATTTTTTAATAGATTAATTTTCCAATTAATTATTTTGAAAATTATCAAATAGATATAAAATATATACTTATTAATAGGAAAGCATTCCTTTATAAATAATTCATCAGTTAGAATATAAAATAGTAAACTAACCTAAATTATTTAATGAATAATGCTTTACCACCATTTTAGTTCTGTTTTTCTTATTTGATTGTAATTTAAGAAATTTTAAACTTAATTCCTCCTTTTCATCTATTGATTTATTTTTCCCCCAAGTTTTATTTTCTTTTTCTAAAAAATTTGAAAAAAATTGAGAAAATGAAGATTCATCACTTTGATTTTCTTGAATTTCTTGTTTCTTTTTTATATTGTCATTAACAATATCTAAAATATTAGAATAAACTTTGCTTTTAAAGATTTTATTATTATTTAAATTATCACATGATTTTTCTCTTTTTTTCTTTTTTCTCTTTAATAATTCAATTGAAGAACATTTTTTAATATAATCAGTCTTTTTTATATATTTCAGGGAAACTGATGATTTTGTTTTCATTTTATCTCCTTTTTCTAAATCTAAATTATCTTCATTAAAATCTATTATAATATTTTTAACTTTTTTTCTTAAAATTGGAGTTTTTGAATATTTAAATTCACTTAATTCATCAATATTATCATATTTTCTATCTATTGAAAAGGAAATTTCTGTTGAACAAATTGAAATATTATTTATATTATTATAATCTTTACTAATATTATTCTTTTCATCTTTAATATTATTTATATTATTATTATCTTTATTAATATTATTGTCCTCATCTTTAATATAATTTATATAACTATTATTTTCACTTATAATATTTATATTATTATTATCTTCACTATTATTATTATTTTCATCATTATTTTCAATATTTTTATTG
>JAEEGK010025702.1_pt1 | contig 12060 bp, 9 predicted proteins | sample 8958771 | NCBI WGS metagenome assembly JAEEGK01 (sample SAMN16246547, study PRJNA631951) | gut metagenome | biome: gut microbiome; feature: rumen; material: SC-attached | host: Bos | place: Iran: Karaj | collected 2018-10 | reverse complement strand
AAAAGGATTGAGATTCCGACCCTGGCCCCCATGGAACCCCCCATTTCATCGGTATTCTATATCAAGTCTCCCCCCCCCCCCCGGCGGTTTTGTCAAGAAAAATCCCCTCCGCCCCCGTGCGAAAAAAGCTTCAAAAACTCATGCAAGGCAACACAAGCCAGCAAAAGGCATGTCCTGAGATATTGGGCTCCTCAGAAACAAGCACGTCACACTCGAAAGAATAAGAGTGTGACTTTGCTTGTCTGAGGGGTACCCACCTATCGAGGGATGTGTCTTATTGCTGGCTACGTAATGTTTTATAAAGTTTTTGAAGTTTTTTGAGCGGAAATTGAAGCAATATGAATTTTTTTTCAGTAACTATAGTGGAGACAACTATGGAAAAAGAAGAAAAAGATTATCTGAACCAGGTGGCCAAGGAGCACTTCGGTATACCATACCTGTTCCCCTACCAGCGGCTGGCCATATCCAATGTGCTGGACTGCGCCGCCGACCCGGCCGAGAACAACCCCGCCCAGATAGTGATACTCCCCACCGGCGCGGGAAAGTCGCTGTGCTTCATGCTGCCAGCCCTCCTGACCCAAGGGATAACCCTTATCATATTCCCGCTCCTTTCCCTTATGGCCGACCAGAAGCGGCGGCTGGACAGTGCAGGCATAAGCTCCCTCATACTCCGGGGCGGCCTTACCAAGGAGGAGAAAGAAGAGGCGTTCAACAAAATAAAGAACGGCGAAGTTAAGATAGTGATAGCCAACCCCGAGATTCTGCTAACCCCCGGAGTACTCGCCCGCGTGGCCCAGGGCAACATATTCCACATGGTGATAGACGAGGCCCACACCGTAAGCCAGTGGGGCGACACTTTCCGGAGCGCCTACCTGGAGCTGGGCAAGATAGTAAAAGAACTGAGGCCCCGGGTCACCACCGCATTCACAGCCACCGCCTCGGCAGAGATACTGAGCCGCTTTGCTGAGATCATATTCGGCGGCATACAGCCCAACATAATAAGGGCCGACCCGGACCGCCCCAACATACGCTACGACGCGATACCCTACCTGGCCAAGGATGCAGCCCTGCTGAAGGCAACAAGGGAGGCCGAGAAGCCCCTCATAGTATTCTGTTCCAGCAGGGACGGCGTGGAGATAACCGCCCGTCGCCTTAAGCAGCACATGAAAGGCCAGGATGTCTGGTTCTACCACGCAGGCCTAAGCCGAGAAGAGAAGAAAAAGATAGAGGACAAGTTCTTTGTGTCGGCGGACGGCATACTGGTAGCCACCTGCGCCTACGGCATGGGGGTGGACAAGAGCAACATACGCACGGTTATCCACGCCGACCTCCCCTCCTCGGCCGAGGCCTACCTGCAGGAGTCGGGCCGGGGCGGCCGGGACCGGAAGCAGGCCTATGCGGTGGCGCTGGTACCTTTTGTGCAAGCCCCAGAGGCAGACCCCGATTCTCCCGACGCCCGCCGCCGCGCAGAACTCCACGCCATCTTCACCGGCACAGAATGCCGCCGCAAGGCCCTGCTGCACATTCTGGAGCACGAGACCCAGCTGTGCACCGGCTGCGATGTGTGCGACAGAAAGGTCAGAAAGCCAGAGGGACTTGCCGAGATCCTTGATCTGGTGCGCAGAAACAACCGGCGTCTATCCCCTCAGAAGCTCTCTTCTATATTAAAAGGAAACCTTTCGCCGGAAAACATCCAGAAGCGTCTTTACCGGTTTAAAAGCTGGGGACTTTTATCCTCCTGGGACGAGAAAGAAATCCAGGCTGCAGTGGCTATGATAACCAGAGGGAATTTTATAAAAAATACATATAATAAAAAATTATGTATAAATAATGAAAAATGGGTTGCACTTCAAGATATAATGTGATATTTTGAAAAAAATCGAGAATTACCCCTAAATATGTGGTGGTCGATTGTCGATACTAATATTGGAGATGAGCTGATATGAAGTGCCCATACTGCGGAAGTATAGACGACAAAGTGGTTGAGAGCAAGCAGAATGTGGATGGCTCCGCTATCAGAAGACGGCGGGAATGTCTGTCATGTCATGGAAGGTTCACCTCCTATGAGCATATAAAAGAGAACCCCCTTACCGTAACCAAGCGGGATAAGGGAATAGAGCTCTTTGACATGGCAAAAATTGAGAGGGGAATACGCAAGTCCCTGGAGAAACGCCCGGTTACCGAGGAACAGCTTCAGGCAGCACTTCATGACATTGAGGATGAAGTGTACTACAGAAGCAAGAACTCCACCAGTATTTCGACAGAGGATCTGGGAGAGCTGGTTTTACAGCATCTTTTCCACCTGGATAAGGTTGCGTATATACGTTTTGCTTCTGTATATAAGAAATTCAACAGCGTGGATGAGTTCGTAAATGAGATAGAGAAGCTGAGTGGAAAAGCCTAAAAGGGAGGGATTATGGCTTTTGAGAATAGCAATGACTGGAAAGAGTTCCTGCAGTTGGAGTCTGAGGAAACACCAGCAGCACCATTTGTGGTGAAGAGAATTGTAAAGCGTGATGGTTCCATCGAGAAGTATGACAGATGGAAGATTGCAAGCGCCATCGGCCGTGCTGTAGCAGCAGTACAGGGGATGGAGGACAAGGAACTTACAGAGCGCCTTACAGAGAAAACAGAAGACAAGCTGAGAGAGTTCATGGCAGGACGCCATCCGAACTCTGCACCTGCAGTAGAAGAGATTCAGGACATCGTCGAGATGGTGATGATGGAGTCTGTGCCCAAGATCGCAAAGGCTTACATCCTCTACAGAGCCCAGCACGAGGCTCTGCGCGACAGCCAGAAGATGCTCCTTAACATAAATTCCACTATGGACGGTTACCTGTCCCAGTCGGACTGGAGAGTAAATGAGAATGCTAACGTCAACTTCTCACTGGGAGGACTTATTCTCCACAACTCCGGCACCATAACCGCCAACTACTGGCTCAAGAACATCTATCCTGAGGAGATTGCCAACGCACACAAGAACGCAGAGTTCCATCTCCACGACCTGTCCATGTTCTCGGGCTACTGCGCAGGATGGTCCCTGCGACAGCTGATCCAGGAAGGCTTAGGCGGCGTTCCTGACAAGATCACATCAAAGCCGGCAAAGCACCTTCTGACACTTATCCAGCAGATCGTAAACTTCCTGGGAATCATGCAGAACGAATGGGCAGGTGCACAGGCCCTCTCCAGCTTCGACACCTACATTGCCCCATTTGTAAAGGTTGATAACCTGAGCGAGAAAGAGGTTAAGCAGGGACTCCAGAGCTTCGTATTCGGCGTGAACACACCATCCAGATGGGGTTCTCAGGCTCCGTTCACAAACATCACACTGGACTGGGTATGCCCTGATGACCTTAAGGACAAGCCTGCTGTAGTAGGCGGCAAGAATATGGACTTCACCTACGGCGACTGCCAGAAAGAGATGGACATAATCAACAAATGCTTCATCGAACTTATGCTGGACGGCGATGCCAACGGAAGAGGCTTCCAGTATCCTATCCCTACCTACAACATCACAAGAAGTTTTGACTGGGACTCCCCTAACGCAAAGCTGCTGTTCGAGATGACTGCAAAGTACGGTACACCATACTTCCAGAACTTCATCAACAGCAGCCTTAACCCTGGCGATGTACGCTCCATGTGCTGCCGTCTGCAGCTGGACAAGAGAGAGCTTAGAAAGCGCGGTGGCGGACTCTTCGGTTCCGACGAGTTCACCGGCTCCATCGGCGTTGTCACCATCAACCTGCCGAGAATCGGATACCTCTCCGGTGACAGGACAGAGTTCTTCAACCGGCTGTCAAACCTTATGGATCTGGCAGCTCAGTCTCTGGTAATCAAGAGAAAGGTTATCAACCGCCTTATGACCACAGGCCTGTTCCCATACACACGCCGCTACCTGCACACCCTGAACAACCACTTCTCAACAATTGGTATCTGCGGTATGAACGAGTGCCTCCTGAACTTCATGGGCAAGGACATCACCACCAAAGAAGGCAAGGAGTTCGCAGTGGAGATCCTGAACTTCATGCGGAACAAGCTGTCTGAGTATCAGGAGAAGACAGGCGATCTGTTCAACCTGGAGGCAACCCCGGCAGAGAGCACAAGCTACCGTCTGGCAAAGCACGACAAGGAGACCTATCCGGACATCATAACATCCGGCGAGGAGGATCCGTACTACACCAACTCCACACAGCTGCCTGTAAACTATACAACCGATATTTTCGAGGCACTGGACCATCAGGATGCACTGCAGGTGCTCTACACCGGCGGTACTGTATTCCACGGCTTCATCGGCGAGGCAATCGACGATTGGAACAGCTGCAAGAACCTGGTTAAATCCATCGCCTATAACTATAAGCTGCCATACTTCACAATCACCCCGACATTCTCGGTATGCCCTGTTCACGGCTACCTGCAGGGTGAGCACTTTACCTGCGACAAGTGCAAGAAGGAGCAGGAGGATATGCTTAAGAAGAGGATCGCAGATCTGGAAAAAGAGAAGGCTGAACTTCAGACTGTAAACGCGTAATAAAAAAGGAGATATAAAATGGCTACAAAAAGAACAGTGGAAGCAATTGACAGAGAGATTGCAGAATGCAAGGAAGAACTGGAAAACGTACAGGGTCGCGAGACAGAAGTATACACAAGAATTGTAGGATACTACAGAGCAGTTAAGAACTGGAACAAGGGAAAGAAGTCCGAGTTCAAGCAGCGAGTATGCTTTGAGCCAGATTTTGCCGACACCTCAAAGGCAGAGGCTGCCCCGGCAGCTGCAACAGCAGCTCCAGTTTCCGCAGATGCACCGGCATCCTTCATCTACTTCACCAAGAAGACATGCCCTAACTGCCCTGCAGTAAAAGAGTATGTAGAGAAGCTTGACATCAAGCACACCGGATATGTAGTAGACACTGCAGAAGGCCTAGAGAAAGCACGGGAGTACAACGTATTCGCAGTACCGACTGTAATCTTCTTTGGTGCTGACGGAAAAGAGCTTTACAGAGCATACAATGTCAAGGAGATCAAGGCCAAACTGGAGGCTCCTGTAGCTCAGGCTGTCTGACGTGATTAAAAGCGCAGGCTTTATAAAGACAACTCTTGTAAATTATCCCGGCAAGGTAGCGGCGGCGCTGTTCCTGCCGGGATGTGATTTACGCTGCCCCTACTGCCACAACCCGGAGCTGGTTCTGGGTACTGCCGATGACCTGGTGGACATAGACGAGATACTGGCCTACCTGGAAAAGCGCCGCGGCCTTCTGCAGGGGGTATGCATATCCGGTGGCGAGCCCCTTGTGCACCCTGACCTGGGCGAGCTGGCTGCCGCAATCAAGGGTATGGGCTACTTGCTCAAGATAGACACCAACGGCACATTCCCAGACCGGATACTCGGTCTGGAGCCCGACTTTATAGCAATGGATATAAAGACTGTGCCGGAGAAATACCCTATGCTATCGCCGGTGCAGGACCCGACCCTGCCGGACAAAATAAGAGCTTCCATCGACATAATAAAAAATTCCGGCATAGAGCACGAATTCCGCACCACAGTGGCACCAGGCGTGGTGGACATGAAAGATATCCAGGATATCTGCCAGCTGCTCTCTGGGGCCCAATATTACGTTCTGGCAGGCTATGTGCCGGGCCACACCCTGGACCCTGCTTTTACCCAGGACACATACACAAACGACCAGCTGCACCAGATGGCAGATATAGTGCGCGCCGCAGGAATCCCCCTTAAACTGAGAAATATGGATTAAAGTTATTTGAATAATTTGAGCTTGGACTTATGGTGGTCCGGGTTCAGGTTATAGGCCTTGCGCCACTGTGTCTTGGCTTTCTGCAGCTCGCCCTTGGCCTCGTACACCTCGCCAATGTAGTAGTAAGCGTCGGCAGAACCAGGGTTAAGCTCCAGCACCTTGTCAAAGAACTCTATGGCCTTATCGTATTCCTTAAGCCCCAGCCGCCGCTGCCCCTGCAGAAGGAGCTTCTTCTCCTTGAGCACCGCGTTGTCGGAGCCAGCCTTATCCAGGTAGTAGCCGGCCTTGTCAAAGTTGCCTGCTTTTATATACTCCTGAGCCAGGGTCAGGATAAGGACATCGGAAGGGTTCACTTCCATGGATTTCTCGAAGTTCTCGATGGCGTGGTCAGACATATCCAGCTTTGAATATGCAAGCCCCAGATACTCGTAGATGTCCTTGCTGGTGCAGCCTCTTCTCAATGCCTCGTTAAGGTATTTAACAGCCAGGTCGCAGTAGTAGAAGCCCTGGTGGTAATAGGCCTTGCCCAGGACATACATGACATCGGTATTCTCGCGACCTTCAGTAAGAAGGGCCTTGCGGAGCAGCACCACAGCCTTTTCCATGCAGGCACCCCGCTCCTCCATGTCAAGGATGGAGATGCCCTGATAGAAGTAGGCGTATCCGGTGAAAATAAGGGTATTCCTGTCCATAGGATTTTTCTCGAGCACAGTGTTGCCATACTCTATGATCTGGGCATACTGTTTCTTTTCCCACATCTCGGAGTACGAGACACCCTCGTCTGCGAAAGGAAGGTGCACGGTCCGGTTCTGCAGGCCGATAAAGAAAATCAAAAGACCTATCACTACTGCAAGGGCAATAAAAATCTTTTTCTTCAAATCCTATGCTCCAAAAAATAATAAAGCAGGTCTGTAAGCCGAGTTCTGTCTTGTGTTACCATCTATCTATGAAATCTGTCGCCAGATTCCTACAGCAGCCTACCCGCAGATAAGAGCGAGCAACTCTCTGCTCTTTGGCTTTGCTCCTGATGAGGTTTGCCATGCGGCACCTGTCGCCAGCTGCCCGGTGGGCTCTTACCCCACCTTTTCACCATCACCTGCCTGGAGACCAGACAGGCAGTATGTTTTCTGTGGCACTTTCTATCGCGCTCAAGCGCGTCCAGCCGTTAGCTGGCATCATGCTCTATGGAGCCCGGACTTTCCTCCTGCACTACAAAGTGCAGGCGGTAACAAGACCTGCTGAAATCTTACTTATTCTCAGTCGTCCTCGTCGTCATCATCCTCGTCGGCGCCAAAGTCTGGATCTGGCTCTTCGTCCTCGTCCTCATCCTCATCATCGCCTTCGTCTGACTCTTCCTCGTCCTCTTCATCAGCATTCTCGTCGAATTCATCAGGAGTCTCACCGAACTCAGCTCCCTCCTCGTTCAGGAGCTCGCTTTCCTCTTCTGCAGTCTCCTCGTCAAATACAGCCTCGTCATCCTCGAATACTGCCTCATCATCCTCGCCGTCTGTGCTGATAACATCGTCGTTATCCTCGAATTCATCGATTGCGCTGATATCGTCATCGTCGCCGGAGTCGGCAAATACACCGAAGGATTCGCCTTCTGCAATATCGGCATTGCTGAACTGATCGTTAATCTTCTCGTCAAAGAACAGGATTCTGCTGCAGTATGGGCAGAACATTATGGAGTCCATGCGGTGGACATCGTTTACAAACTGAATAGGAAGAACCATGTGGCATTCGGAGCAGATAAAGGCCTTGATTTTCTCCTTGGCCTTGCCGTCCTCGCCCTCTTCTTCCTTATCTTTCTTATCCTTATCAACCAGGACTCCTACAGAAACAATACCTTTTCCGCGGCTTCTGATTATACGCTCGAACTTGAAAAGAAGCTCCTCGCCGATAGTGGCAGTGTCCTTTTTATTCTCTTTGTCCAGAACTTGCTGAATCTTTGCCTTAATTGCTCCAAGCTCCTGCTTCTTGGCATCGCTGATGCTCTGGGTCTTTTCCTCTTTAAGGCGGATTTCCTCGGCCTGGCCTTCGATAAGCTTCTGATGGCTCTCCACCTTCATGCTCTGCTCAGCTGTCTCCTTCTCTTCCTTCACCAGGTCTTTGCGGAGCTGCTGCTCTTCGGCTGTAGCCTCTTTGATAGCCTTGTCCAGAACCTCGTACTCCTTCTGGGTCTTGGCATCCTCCATATTCTTCTCGTAGTTCAGACGCTTGGCCTCGGCATCCTGCAGCTGGAAACGGATATCTTTAACCTTGAGCTGGCGTTTCTCCAGGATTTCGGTCTCATCCTCAAGCTGTTTCTTGAGTCTTACAAGAACCTCTTTATCCTTAAGAATAGTCTTTGGAATCTCCTCAAGCTCCTGTTCTATCTTATAGCGCTGAACAAGCAGGCCCTGCAGATTCTGAAGCTTCTCCAGGATAGCCTTGACTTTCTTCTGCTTGTCTGTCATCTCTTTCTTTTCTGTTGCTTTCTTGCCCATTTAAATGCTCCTTACTCAGTATAGTCTTCCAGTTTACATCTGCGCTTAGGATGCCGCAGCCTGCGGAGCGCCTTGGCCTCGATCTGCCTTATACGCTCACGGGTTACATTGAAATAGAGACCTACCTCTTCCAATGTCAGAGGGTATCCGCCCTCAAGTCCAAACCTCATCTTGAGAACTTCCTGCTCCCGCGGTGGGATAGTCTCAAGAACCTCCCGGACATGCTCCTGCAGCAGCTTGAACTCGGTACTTGTAGCAGGATTCTCCACTTCCTTGTCCTCGATGAAGTCGCCTAAAAGGGAATCTTCTTCCTCACCTATCGGTGTCTCCAAGGATATAGGCTCCCTTGCCACGTTCTTTACAGCCTTGACCCGTCTTACATCCCAGCCCAGGCGCTCTGCAACCTCCTCGTCGGTCGGCTCCCTGCCCAGTAGCTGCATCATCTGCCTTGACTCGCGCACAACCTTGTTGATCTGCTCTATCATGTGCACCGGAACTCTGATGGTCCGGGCCTGATCCGAGATAGACCTGGTTATGGCCTGACGGATCCACCATGTGGCATAGGTGGAGAACTTGTAGCCCTTGCGGTACTCGAACTTCTCCACTGCCTTGATAAGACCAATGTTGCCTTCCTGCACAAGGTCAAAGAACTGCAGTCCTCTATTAGTATATTTCTTTGCTATGCTTACTACAAGCCGTAAGTTGGATTTTATCAGCTTGTTTTTTGCATTTTTCATCATCTCAAGGCCTTCTTCTATCTCCTTGGACATAGCCATTATCTCGTCGATGGAGTTCTCAAAGTCGGTCTCAATACCCCTGAGCTTCTTGTCGTTAAGCTGAATAATCCGGATTTTCTCCTTGATGTCCTCGGCAGGAAGCCCCAGTTTCTCCTCTATGGCGCGCCGTTTGGAGGCAGTGGCAAGGCTGCGGCCCAGAGTCCTGAGTTCGGCCGGAGTAGATACCTCCAGGCTCTTCTCTATTCTGCTCTGCTCAGTGATGTACCGCTCTATCTTGTGGGAGGTCTCGATGAATTTTTCCGAAAGCCGGTTTATCTCCTCCTGCTGAAGATCCATATTCTTCAGATGGTTCATTATGGTCTTGGCCTTGCGCCTTAGTGCATCGTCCTCCAGAATATTGCCACCCAGGTTAAGGATCTTGTTCTTCTGTTCCATGTAAGCTTTAAGGGAAGACAGAACCTCCTTAAGGGGCTCTTTATAGAACTGGTTGAGCCTGCGCCGCTCGGCCATAAGGTCGGACAGCTCCTTCTTGTTCATGGTCTGTTCGCTTGCATCAGCTTTTGAGAAAACTTTCTGCGAAAGTCTGTATGCCTCAGGAATAATGATGCCTGAATGGCTGATTACCCGCTTAAGGATATTGCCACCCTCTTCCATCTGTTTGGAGAGGATAACCTCCTGTTCTGCGGTAAGAAGGGTTTCTTTTCCAATCTCCCTGAGGTAGAGGCGGATAGGGTCGTCCACAATGCCATCTTTATCCTCAGACGACATTCCGGATGATTTCTCGTCATCATCCTCATCCACATCATCCTCGTCAAAATCCTCTTCAGCCTCTTCCAGAGAAATATTGTTTTTCTCAAGAAGCTCGATAATCTCGTCAAGCTTTTCAGAGGAATTAAGCTCGCTTGGCAGAAGGTCGTTCAGCTCATCATAGGTGATGTGCTTTTTGCTTTTGCCATACTCGATAATTTTTTTAATAGCAGGATCTTTCTGCAATTCCTTCATTAACTTCTCATCCCTTTTAATTTTTCAATTTCGTCGTCGTAATACTGCTTGTCTTCGATAAGTTCCTCCGGCACAGATTCCTGTTCCGAAGCCGCCTTACGGATCATCCGCTCAACCCGAAGCCTCTTGATCATCAGGTTGTTCATCTGGACATTCCGTATACTGTCTTTGATGATAGTCTCAGCATTCAGCTTGAATTCGTCGGAAGATAGCTTCTGTATAATAATCTCTTTGAGTTTTTCGTTCTCCAGGTGATTCAATATCACGTCCTCTGAGAAAACTCCGTTTCTGAAGCATTCTTCCATTGTTATGAACAAATCCCGTGCCCTGCTGTCATAGAAATCATCGGCAGTAAGTTCGTTTCTGACAAGCTCAAAATACTGGCTGTTGGCCATTACTGCAAGAAGCAGGAACAGTTCCGATGAAATTCTGTTCTCCTGCACAGCTGTGACACTGTTAGAATCCTGACCCGTACCCCCTTTTCTCTTGCTGTAGTCGTTATAGACCGACTTATAATCGGCATTTATCTTATCGGCAAGTGCCTTAAGACGCTGTTCCTTGCGCACCTCGGAATCGGAAAGATCGATCAGGGGGAAGACCCGGCTGTAGAGAGCCACTATACCCTGGGAGCGGGAAAGGTCAAGATTCCGAAGGCTGTTTTCCAATATGAAATCAAAGCAATTTATAGGATATTTTAAGCAATTATGCAACGCCTCAGGGCCACTTTTTTTAAGAATTTCCTGAGGATCGTTGTCGCCGGGCAGTTTTACTATGTCGCAGATAAGCCCTTCCTTCTCGCAGATAAAGGTACCGCGCTCAGCTGCTTTTACGCCGGCCGCATCGCCATCGAAGAGCAGCACAACACGGGGAGCGTTGCGTTTTATTATGGCGGCCTGAGTCTCGGTAAGGGCTGTTCCCAGCGGTGCCACCACGTTCTCTATGCCGGCCTGGTGCATGGCAATCACATCCATATAGCCCTCCACTATGTAGCAGAAGCCTTCCTTACGCATAGCCAGCATGGCGTAGTTAAGGCCGTAGAGCTCCTCATGCTTCTTGAACACCAGGGTCTCGGGCGAGTTTATATACTTGGGCTGCTCCTCCTTCTTCATGGTGCGGCCGCCGAAGGCTATCACATTGCCGTGCTTGGAGAACACAGGGTAGATGACCCGGCCGGCGAATATGGAGATCTTGGGATAGCGGGCCGAGAACAGGCCAGTCTTGGCCAGGAAGTCGGGTGTGTAGTTCTTCTTGGTGAGGAAGTTGTAGAGCCAGGTCCGGTCAGCCGGCAGATAGCCCAGCTTGAACTTCTCTATCATCTCCTGGGTTACTCCACGCCCCAGCAGGTAGTCCAGGGCGCTCTTTCCCTCTGGGGTGGAGAGCATAATGTAATGGAGAGCATTGGCCACCTTGTCGTACAGGTCGGTAAGCTGCTGCCGCTCCGAGGAGCCCTGGTAGGTCCCGGCGTTCTTATATTCCTCCAGCGAAATCCCGGCCTCTTTGGCCAGATACTCGGCAGCCTCAGGGAATGTCATCTTCTCCATCTCCATAAGGAATGTGAAAGCGTTACCCCCTTTCTTGCAGCCGAAGCAATGGAAAACCCCCTTATCTGGGGAGACAGTGAAAGATGGAGTCTTCTCGTGGTGGAATGGACAAAGTCCCTTAAGCCGACTGCCGGCCCGCTGGAGAGTCACATACCGCCCGATAAGCTGCTCAATATCGGTTCTTTCTGCTATTTCTTTAATAACTTCGTCTGGAAGGAACATTCTATTTAATATACTAAAAAAGAAGGAAATTGTAAACAAACAAAGAGGATAGATATTGTAAAAAATTTAATTAAAGGTTGCTTTTGTCAGCTTGTTTTGCCTGCTCTGCAGCTTTCTTTTCTGCAGTTTTCTCAATTTTCACCTGCTCCTTGTGTTTCTTATACCACTTTCCGGCACAGCAGGAGAACGGCATCATGATGGCACAGCTTAAAATGACAGCAGAAATAATGGCCAGCCATTTTGACTTGATTTTGAGTCCAGCAAAAATAATGATTGCAATAATTGCAGCAAGGCATACTATCATGCCGAAAAATGCCATATA
>JAEEGK010025700.1_pt1 | contig 12061 bp, 8 predicted proteins | sample 8958771 | NCBI WGS metagenome assembly JAEEGK01 (sample SAMN16246547, study PRJNA631951) | gut metagenome | biome: gut microbiome; feature: rumen; material: SC-attached | host: Bos | place: Iran: Karaj | collected 2018-10 | reverse complement strand
ATCCTGAAAGCGACATAAACAACTATTACAGAGGACTAAAAGCGACCCATTACGATCATATAGAACCTGAAAATACATATATGGTTTATGATGATACATATTGCGATTGTGAGGTGCCTTTTGAACCGATAATTCTTCCACGTCCGCATCCTATTCCAATTATGGGACTTGCAAATGTCAATACAGGCATAGGTGAAATAAATTTATTAAACAGTGAACTTACTATCAAGACAGAAGAACTTGCAAGCAAGATTGACAACGGCAATACCGACATTGCGCTTGCCAAGGCAACAGCAATCACGTCAGTATCGAACATTACAGTCGATGACTTTTGCACCGATGGCTATATTAGCGATACCGTAAGCAAGGTATTGAAGGGCAAGATAGAGGAAAAACCTGTTGCTATTACTTCAGTATTCATTGAGAACTCGCCATTGCCGGCAGAAACATACGAAGAAGTTATGGAGACTGATATTTCGTCGGTCCTCAAGTATGTACTGTCGTATTATCAGAGCGGCGAAACCAAGTGTGCAAGGGACAAGAAGGAAATAGCAAGGATATCACAGGAGATTGGCGCAAAGGAAAAAATATTATATTTGTCGGCCATGTACGACACTACGGAAACGGTACAATATGAGATTGCTGATGTATTTGCAAGCCAGGGAAGTGTGGCGGGCAAATCCAAGGCTTTTGATATTCTGATGAAGAAGGACGACTTTCTGGGAGCAGCCGATGTTCTCTCCGGCATTCGTTCGCTAGGAACCGATGCCGCCAGCAAGTATGCCGATATTGCAGAGCGCTGCATAGAGCTTACCGTTAATCCCGATTCAGCCAAGATTAGGCTTCGTGGCGAACGCGAATTCCTTTTGCAGCTAATAGCCGACAATTCATATCTGTATTCCGGCAAAGCAATGACACTCTATAAATTTGCTTTCGACACAATTTTGCCCGATTATACTCCTATGTTTGAGGATGTTATTGCACCGAAATCTAAATCGGTTGAGGCTCCGCAACTTCCAAATATATTTACCGTATATCCGAATCCTACGACTGGTCTTGTAACCGTTATTATCGATAGGGACGATATTAATGATGAAATTATAGAATTCCTTGAGCATTACGGAATGCAGGACATAGAAGATTGCGAGAATGTTACGGTAAGCATACTCGACATCAATGGTCGCATGCTTCAAACGCAAGAGTTTAATTATGAAGAAGAAATAACCCTTAATATTGGCGACTATGTACCTGGTGCATACTTAGTGGAGATTAGGAGCTGCTTCTCCGATGTATTCTCTACCAAGATAATAAAAATGTAAATATGAAAAGGTACCTGATATTATTTATTGTAATTTATGTGTTCTGCGGAAACTTGTTTCCGCAGAACACATACAACAAGATGTTAAATTTTAATAGAAGCGAAAACCATCTGTTAGTGTCTTTAACACCAGTAAATGGTGACTATCTGATAGTGTGTGGAACTCACACTAATATTGACAATAATAGGAAACGCAGTTCTTTGGTGGTAAAAATAGATTCAGGAGGTAATATAATAAACCATAATTATGTCATAGATAGCATATACGATGTATATGAGGGGAATATAGCTATAAATAATTTCTATATAACCACAAACAACACATATAAGTATGTTTTTGATGGTCATAATCAAAAATTTATTTTATGTGAATTTGATACTGCATTGCAAATTGAGAGAAAGGTTGAATACGAATATAATTTCCCTGGTTTCCGAAGAATTACTCTAGGAGGTTTTTTTGTGCAAGGCAATGCCTATATCACGGGTCAGAAAATAGATTCTTCAGAAACTCTTGTTATGGGAGATTTGCTAAAATTGGATCAAGAAGGCAACTCGTTACAAGAATTGATCGTGCTAAATGATTTAGCCGCAGCGACATTACATTTAAAACAAACTCATGACGATGCCCTGATAATCACAGGGACAAATAATCATTTGACACATGTTATTAAAATCGACACCTCTCTAAATATTATTTGGCAGCGAACATTTGGCAGGGATGGATGGAATAATAATCCATACAATTATATATCACTTTCCCCCGACAGTTGCTATGTAGTAAGCGGACATTATCCAGTATGTGCATCCCATCATAGTATTCATGGCGCAGAAGAATATGCCTCGTGCGTGCGCAAGATAGACGACAACGGCAACCTGCTGTGGGAAAAGATAATAAAGAACTACAACTACGAGCCAGGCATATTTTCCAACGAACAATATTGGGATGTATATGTTGACGACGAAGGATACATTTACTATGTGGGTAACGGATTTAATTTCGATGGTTATGCAGGTTTCCTTACAAAGCTGTCGCCCAACGGCGATATAATGTATCGCCGAAGCTATACGCCAACAGGCAACCATAACGACTATCTTGCCAAGCTTACATGCATAAAGCCAACTGCCGATGGTGGCCTTATAATGGGCGGAACCACCAGTAACAGCTACTACGGGCAGTTTTTCAACGGCTACTACCAGCAGCCCTGGCTAATAAAAACCGACAAGGACGGACTGGATGGCCTGTGCTATACGGAGCTTCCCGAGCTGGATTTTGATGTTTTCATACCCGATACGGTATGCAATATGGAACAGATTAATTGCGTAGTAAACATCAGCGGTCCGTCTGCACCATATACATTGGAGTTCAGCACTGGGCAGGTAATAGACAGCATCTACTACCCAGATGTTTTTGTGCTGAAAACCACAGGCATCGATGTGTTGCTGGCTTCATCGGCCATGTACCAATACACTGAATACATTACCGAGGCTACGCTAAAGGATACATCCGAGAACATCATCGCCAGGCATTATAATATTGCTACCCCCACGCTCCCAGGCGAACAGCAGCTTGCAATAACGCTTACGGATTTCTACGGCAATACAAAGACCATCTACAAGGACATATATGTAAATCCCTGCCACGAGGTGGAAGTGGACGAGAATGAAAATGTTGTGCTGTCGGTTTATCCAAATCCTGCCACAGAATACATAAACATCGCAGGCGAGAATATTGCAGGGATAGAGATTTGCAATTTGCTTGGCGGTGTTGTGTATGAAATGCAACAATGCAATGGCAATAATGTCATCTCCACGGATGGAATGGGTGCAGGTTCGTATTTTGTAAGGGTTACAATGAATGACGGAAAGGTGGTCACGAAGAAGATAATCGTTCTGTAGAATCGCGCCATGGCACGATTCTACAGAACCATTGAACGTTAAACCAGAAACGGGCATTAGCCCCAGAAACGCCGAAGGCATAGAACGGCGAAGCCCTCAACGAAGTTAACCTTTAGCTCGCGCAAGCAAACCTAGAAACAGCGCTAGCCTCAAACGGGCGCCAGCCCCATAAACGGCGTCAGCCATTGAAACGGACGTAGCAAAAAAGGGTTAAAAGTCGAATAGGCTAACAGCCAAAGTCGTAATAACGTTCTGCTCGTTATGGCTTTAAGCCTGTGAGCCTTCGAGCCTGCAAGCCCCAAACCCAGAAACGGCGTAGCCTCCTCCTTACCACGCCCAGACGAGCAGTCCGCCACAGATTATTATTCCTGTTACAACCAAATCGATAATGCAGAATCCCATGATGTCCTTTGCATTAAGCTTTGCGATGGCAAGCGCAGGAATTGCCCAGAACGGCTGAATGAGGTTTGTCCATGCATCGCCCCACGAGATAGCCATGCCTGTAAGTCCAGGATCTACGGCAAGATTGGCGCCTGCTGTAAACATTATCGGAGCCTGAATTGCCCAGTGTCCTCCGCCCGATGGCACAAACATATTGAGTACTGCAGCACAAAGGAAGGTTAATAGCGGATATGTCTGCGGTGTGGAAACCGAAATGCAGGCATCGCTGATGACTGTGCCGAGGCAAATTCCCGATTCACCAACGCCAGTAATAATACCCATAATGCCGGCATAGAACGGGAACTGAAGAAGTATGCCCGCTGCACCTGTCGCCGACTTTGTGAAAGCACGAACATACGACAATGGCGTTCCGTGAAGTATAATGCCTAGGAACAAGAAAAGCATTATCACCGAATTAAGGTCAAGAGAACCACCACGGAAAAATAGCTTTATGACAAGATAAGTAAGTCCCAATGCAGCAATTACCCAGCTCAATATGCGGCTGTTTTCCATCTTTTCGGCAGGTGTGTTGCCTTTTTCTATCTTGACAGGCTCGTCGTCGCTGAGCAATTGCGGATTTATTGCAACAACCTTTTCGGGCTTCGGGTGCATAAGTGCATTTACAGCGACAAGCGCAACTATTATCAGGGCTACAATCACAATGTTGTATGGGCTTAGTACGGTGTCGGTTATTGGAATGGGATTTTCCAATGCACCTCTGGTAACCTCTTTGAGTCCACTGCCCTGGGTCGCCATGGTAAGAGGAATGGACCCCGACAGACCGGCATGCCAAACAACAAAACCACTATAAGCCGAGGCTATCAGCAGGCGGTAATCGACGCCTTGCAGTTTCTTAGCTATTTCCTTTGCGAAGATTACACCGACAATAAGTCCGAATCCCCAGTTTAGCCAGCAGGCAAGCGATGAAATAGCCGTTACTAAAGCAATTGCACCCATAGGTTTCTTGGGCAGAGATGCAAGCCAGCTTATTCCGTGCTTAATAAGCGGCGCCGATGCAAGCGTAGAACCGCAGACAAGGACAAGTGCCATCTGCATGGCAAAGGCAAGTAGCGACCAAACTCCATTGCCCCAGTTCTCGACAACCTCGAGAGGTGTCTGATGGCAGACCGGCATTGCGATAGCGAAAGCTACCACGGTAAGAGTCACAGCAAAAATGAATGGTTCGGGCAGTAGTTTCTGCACCAGCTTCACACAGCCATTTATTATTTTCTGAAACATTTCCTGATATTTTGGTGCAAAAGTAAGAAAACTATTGCTAACTGGTATAAACAAAAAAAGAGGATGCGAACATCCTCTTTTTCGTTGTTATTTAAATATGGTACTATTTTTCGGGGACAAGACGAACCTTTACGTAGCTATCGAACTTGAAGTACTTTTCGGCAGCCTTTGTCATCTGAGCCTTGTTGATGCCATTAATACGTGCATCTTCACCGTTTGCCTCTTCTGGAGTGATGTCACCCTCTACAAGATCAATTACAAGGCTTCTCCAGTATCTGTTTTCCTTGACTTCGGTTTCGTGTTCACGTTTCTTCTTTTCGATAACCTTTGCAATTTCTTCATCGTTGATGTCACCCTTCTGGATTGACTTTATCACGTCAAAAATCTTTTCCTTGAGTTCGGGTTCTCTTGCAGGGTCGCAGCTGTAGAAAATCTGGACAGCATATCTTCCTGTAGGTTTGTTCGAAGTCATAGGATATGCACCTATAGAATATACGCCGCTTTCCTTTTCACGAATCTGTTCGAGGAGCTTGGTGGTGAGAATCTTGCAGATAGCATCGATTTCGGTGTTGTTTTGTGCGTTGTATTCGAAGTCGCCGTGGAACAATATGATTTCGATACACTTGTCGTCCTTGCCTTTTCTAACATCCTTTTCTACGCCACCCTTTGGAGGACGGATTCCGAGGTCAACGAAAGTTTCTGTACGTTCAACCGTTTCGAGCGAACCCAAGTATTTTTCAATCAACGGTTTTGCCTTCTTAACATCAAAATTTCCAACAAAGTAGAAAGTAAAGTTGCATGGGTCGTTGAAACGCTGCTTGTAGAACTTGCTCATATTCTTGAAGTTAACTTCGTCGAGCATAGCTGGAGTCATAGGCTTGCGGTATTCGCTGTAGTTTGCCATAATCCATCTCATTGAGTCCTGCCATACGCTCTGCGGGTCGAGGCTTGCATTTTCGAGCATACCCTTCTGCTTTTCGACATACGACTTGAAAGCGTCCTCGTTGAACTTAGGCTGTGTGAAATAAGCATTTACGAGTTCAAGCATCGTCTCAAATCCTTCAACATCGCAACTACCAGTGAATCCTTCTTCAGTTTCACCTATGTAAGGCGAAACGCGTGCATTCTTTCCAGAGAGGTATTTCTGGAGTTCGGTTGCATCATAGTTTCCGAGACCGCTTTCGTCCATTACATCAGTTATGCACTGAATAGTGAGAGCGTCCTTTGCATTGTACTTCGAGTAACCTCCATCGCTCTTAGCAGTCATTGTGATTTCGTCGGCCTTGAAGTCGGTGTGCTTGATAACAACCTTAACGCCATTGCTCAAAGTCCATGTTTCGTAACCGAACTGCTTGTTTACAGCCTTCTTTGCAACCTTTCCCTTTGGTCCGAGAACGTCAACGATAGGCTTGTCGGCAACCTTGTCAATGTATGGTTCTGTCTTTGCTTGGTTGGCTTCCTCGAAAGCCTTTCTAATCTGAGCTTCAGTCGGGAGCTTGAAACCGTCCTTTTCTGGAGCCATAACGAATACCACGCAATTGTCATCGGTAATCATCGTTTTAGCATAATTGTTTACATCTTCGAGGGTAATTTCGGGAATGTACTTGTTGTATAGCTGATGTTCATATTCTGCGCTCATAAATGCTGAGTGAGGCGGCATAAAATGAGCCTTGTATTCGTTTATGAAGCTTTCAGATTTTTGTTTGTCGCGTTCGTTGTACTGCTTGTCAATCATCTTGAGCATGTCCTTCTTTGCGCGGTCGAGTTCGGTCTGTGTGAAACCATGCTGAATCATTCTCTGGTTTTCGGTAGCAAGAACCTTAACAGCGTTTTCAATCTTGTCGTTCTGAAGCATAGCAAAGTTCATGAAAGCATCCTTTCCGCCCAAGAAGGATGAATATGCGCCAGCACCCTGAATGAATGGTGGGTTGGGAGCCAATGCTATTTCGGAAAAACGAGCCGAAAGCATCTGTGACATAAGCATTGATACCATGTCGCGACGAGCATCAGCTACTGTAACGGTCTTGGTCTGTGGGTGCTTGTAGAAAATCTCAACTACGGTTGCCGGACATTCGGGATCGCTCGAAAGCTTTACAACGGTTTCCTTGTGGTCGGGGATGATTTCGGTTGGACGTGGTTTTGGATTTTCTGGTTTTGGAATCTGCGAGAACTGCTTCTTAATGCGGTTTTCCATGTCGGCAGGGTCGAAGTCACCAACAACGATAACAGCCATAAGGTCTGGACGATACCATGTCTTGTAGAAATCCTTTATTACACTCAATGGACCGGAATCAACAACACTCATAAGTCCGATAGGCAAGCGCTCTGCATACTTCGAACCGTTGAAAATAGCGGTAAGCATGTCGTTCTGCAGACGAGTTTGTGCGCCTTGGCTCAAACGCCATTCTTCGTGGATGACACCTCTTTCTCTATTGAATTCCTCTTCGTCGAACGAAAGTTCGTGAGCCCAGTCGTAAAGAACGAGCAAGCCCTTGTCGATGAATTCGCTGTTGTCGGTCGGAACCTTAATGCCATATACGGTTTCGTCGAAGGATGTGTAAGCATTGACCTCGCTACCGAACTGCATACCTATTGATTCCATGTATTTTACGAGCTCGTTCTTTTCGAAGTGCGTACTTCCGTTGAATGCCATGTGCTCGGTAAAGTGAGCCAAACCGCGCTGTTCTTCGGTTTCGAGAACCGAACCTGCATACACTGCAAGCGTGAGTTCTGCACGATTTTCTGGAATTGAGTTTTGTCTAATGTAATAGGTAAGCCCATTGTCGAGTTTGCCTACAATTACCTTTGGGTCATTGGGCAACTTGTCGGAAAGTGCCATGCCCTGTGAAAATGCTGCTCCGATACTTAAAACGGCAAAGAGTAGCAGAAATGATAATCTTTTCATTTGTATTTAATTTTAATTAATTTTCCTGACGGCAAAAATAAATGATAACCGATTATGTCAACGTGAAAGATTTCTTAAACTATCGGTACCGATGAGTTGCACTTGTTCTATGACTTTTCCTTTTTCGTATACGACTTTTAGAGCTTCTGTTCCATCTTCGAGGTAGAATGTCCAGATGCCTTCGGCGGTGTCGTTTACATATTTTTTGTTGTATTGTACTTGACCGTTAACATAATATACCTTGTTTTCGCCATTGCGCAAACCGTGAGAATAATCGCCGGTGCTCCAAATTTTTCCGCAGTCGTACCATGCTATCCAGCGACCGTCGCGAAGGTTGTCGCTGTCGAGTGGACCTTCCATGCAGATGTTGCCGTTTTTGTAGTAGCGCTTTTCGTACTTTGCCGTAGTGCTGTCTGCCTTGTCGAAGAATCTTATGCGGCGGGTTTCTCCACTGTCGAAAGTATCAGTGACAGAGTAATCATACACAGTTGCAAGCGTATCGGCTGTAAGCACTGCTGGAAGTGGTTTTTCGTTTTCGCCTGTGCACGATAATAATGCGTAGGCTGTTGCGAAAGCAAGGATGATGAGTAATTTTTTCATTTGTCGTTTTTTTCTTTTGAAACGCGCCATGGCGCGTTTTTACATTGTTAAGTGGCAACGAGGCATTTCCCGTTACCACATATTATCCATTTATTATTCCGTTTTTTCTCCGAATGCCAAATCGCCAGCATCGCCTATTCCGGGGACGATGTACGATTTTACGGTGAGTTCGTCGTCTATGGCGCCAGTCCACACTGTAACCATACTTTCGGGCAATACCTTTTCAATATATTCAAGGCCTTCGCGACTTGCAATCACAGCTGCCACATGTACATGCTTTGGTGTTCCATATTCAAGCAAGCCTTTGAACGCCAGTTCGATACTGCTGCCGCTTGCAAGCATTGGATCGCATATTATTACATTTCTGTCCTCTATGGAAGGTGAGGTGATGTAGTCGATTTTCACTTCGAACTTGCCGTTTTTCTTGTATTTGCGGTATCCAGCTATGAATGCGCTGTCGGCGTGGTCGAAGAAGTTGAGAAAGCCTTTGTACATGGGTAGTCCTGCGCGGAGAATTGTTGCCAATACTGGCTGTTCCTTGAGTGTTGGTACTGTTGCAATGCCTAGAGGCGTGATGACATCCTCGTCGGAAAATGAAAGTCGTTTGCTGATTTCGTATGCCATTACTTCGCCTATGCGTGTGAGGTTGTTGCGAAAACGAAGTCTTTCCTGTTGGATTTGTACGTCGCGTATTTCTGACATAAACTGGTCGAGCAGACTGCCCTTGCCACCTAAATTGATAATTTTCATAATTCTATTCCTTTTATAATTTCGGTTGTAAAGATAAGGCTTTGCTTTGTAATGGGAAATACTTTTTTTATTTTTTGCATTGATAATTAAAATGGAAACAAGGTACATGATATTAATGTGTTGATTGTTAGTTGTTTGTGTCTGATAGTCTTTTTTGCTACGATTATTTGTGCTTTAATTCTAAATATTTTTATAATAATCGATTTGTTCTTGTGATTATGTAAAATATATAAATATTATGCATTTGGTATAATCGTTAAAAAAAATGCTTGCGGGTATTAGAATATGATATATTTTTGCATCCGAATCAAATGAGCGAAATGCTCGGTTGATTCCTAAAATTGCCCTCATATTATCAAACTTTATTTTAGCCTCCGTTAGAATCCCAAGCTTTCGGAGGTTTTTTTATTATTAGCGTTTGACAAATGAGGAAATACAATTCATTTTATAAGTCACGATGTTTAAATGTCCATCTTGCCGATTAATGAAAATAATTCCTCAAGACTTACTTGCTGAGGTATTTCAAAGTTGAAACCTTCGTCCTTGATGAACATATTTAGCAGGTTTACATTAATAACACGTTTTTTTAGGTCTGTTTCGATTTTTTCGTACTTGTCGCCGTGAACGATGAAATATCCCTTGAAATATCCGCCAGATGTTTTGCATGCGCATGTTTTCATCTTGAATTTAGAAACGGCGATATATAAGTTTTTGCCTGCGATATGCTTGACGAAGCCATGCGATTCCATCCCGAACCGTTCTGCATCGAAGAAAAGCGATTGATATTTGAAATTATTGTTGGCTACCAATTTGACCGAATCAGGAGGAAAGATTATCCTGCGTTCTTCGAGTGAATATTTTGCTCTGAAGAAATTGTAGTAGGAAAGAGGCGATGCGTAAACGTATGCTTCTTTTTCGGTATTGTCGTTGAATGTTATGGTAGCCTTTTCCCACTTTTTTTGCGGGATACACGATAGCAATGTCGTTGTCGACATCAAAATCAGCAATACAATCTTTATTTGGTGTATTATGATATTTTGTTTTTTCAAAAACATTATTTATAACAAATAGTCATTCCGCAAGTCAGAACAATAATGCGATACGGAACGGGGGAGCATAGTATTGTTCGACTGTGCGGAATCTCCTTCACGAAACGAAGTGAGTAATCTCCATTGTGCACTGATTTGAGATTCCGCATAAGCAAACTCACAAGGCTCGTTCCTACGCCTGTTCGTTCTGCTTTGTGGAATGACGTTATAAAACTTCATTTTTTAGGGTAAGCATTTTCAGTGCTGCAGCAGCAGCTTCGGTACCTTTGTTGCCAAGTCGTCCACCTGAGCGGTCGATTGCCTGTTGCTGGTTGTTGGTGGTAAGCAATCCGAATGCGACAGGTGTTGCATATCTGGTGTTCACGTCCATGATGCCTTGTGTAACGCCCGAGCAAACATAGTCGAAGTGCTTGGTGTCGCCCTGAATTACGCAGCCGAGGCATATTACTGCATCGCATTCTTGGTTTTCGATGAGGTATATTGCACCGAGTGGCAGTTCGAAACTTCCAGGAACGCTACGCAAAACGATGTCGGTATCGTTGTATCCGTATTTCTTAAGGGTTTCGATAGCACCTTTAGCGAGGTTGGCTGTAATTTCCTGGTTCCATTCGGAAACGGCAATACCAATTCTATATGGATGTTCTGGATTTTGCTTTGCTATTCCAGTTTCGTTGTAGATTGATAGGTTCTTGAGTTCGCTTGCCATAGTCTAATATTAAAAAAATGGGGGACAAGTCCCCCGACAAAAAATATGAAAGATAATGTGATTTACTTGTTAAGATGCATTTCTGCACGCTTGATGTACTTTTCGATGTTTGTCTTGTCGTTGCGTTCAAGTACATTGTAATATTCTTCCTGTACTCTTGTGTATGTGTCAAGAGCTTTCTGGTATTCGCCCATAAGTTCGTAGGTGTTGCCTGCCTTAATGAGGAAGAGAGGAGTAAGGTAGTCGTTGTTTGCTTTGTCGGCAGCCTTTACATAGTTTTTGGCAGCCTTTTCGTTGTCACCGAGTTCCATGTGAGCATCTCCGACAAGAGCAACAGCCATAGGACCAATCATTGGGTCGTCGCTGTCGAAACCTTCAAGGTATGAAATAGCATCTTCGAATTCACCAAGTCTCATGCAGCAAACGCCAGCGTAGTAGCGAGCAGCATTTCCCGATGGAGTTCTGCCATAATCTTCAACGATTGCAGCGAAACCGCTGTATTCGCCATCGATTCCGTTGAGTGCAAGATTGAAGCTGTCCTGTGCAAAAGCAAATTCAGCCTTGTATAATTCGGTCATTGCTTCGCGGTTCTTAGGTTCGCGTACAAACTTCATGTATGCGATGATTCCCAGTGCTATTACAACGATAGCAGCGAAAATTATGATAATGATCTTCTGATTTTTTTCGAACCAGTTTTCTGTGCGGTTCAATGCAGATTCAACATTCTGCATACCTTCTTGCTGTGTAGTTTTCTCGTTTGACATAATCTGTTCTTAAAAATAACATTACAATTTGAGGGTGCAAATTTAACGCTTTAAATTGAATTGGCGGAAAAAAATCAATTTTTTTTAATTGCGTTGATTTTTGTGTGGTTATGGAAAGGGAAGTTGCGTGTAATGTGCTGGGTTGTAATAGTTTATATGAAACACTGACTTTGTGGCAGCGAGCTAAAGGTTGCTGCTTAGGGCAGCGAGCTAAATGTTGCAAATCCAAAATGACATTTGTGACATCTGCTGCTATTTCTTTTTGTTGAGTGCAAGATAGTAGCCAACACTCGCTCCAAAATAAAACATTGGTTGTTTAAAGTAGCCACTATTGTAAGGAGCATAAAGTTCGAAACTGCCGTAACTATTCATCATTGGCGAATATGTCACAAA
>JAEEGK010025699.1_pt1 | contig 12061 bp, 9 predicted proteins | sample 8958771 | NCBI WGS metagenome assembly JAEEGK01 (sample SAMN16246547, study PRJNA631951) | gut metagenome | biome: gut microbiome; feature: rumen; material: SC-attached | host: Bos | place: Iran: Karaj | collected 2018-10 | reverse complement strand
CAAGGCGACGAAGACCTCAGGAGCCTGCCGTCGATACTCCCGGTGGAGCACGCACAGGTGGACCTTATATATTATGGATTCGGCAAAAAGCTCGACCCCATCTACAAGACCCCCAAGATGCACAACGGAATCGACATCGCCGCCAACACGGGCACGGAAATCCACGCCACGGCAAACGGCACTATTGAGTTCATCGGCGACATGAGGGAGCACGGCAAGCACATCATCATCAACCACAACAACGGCTACAAGACCCTGTACGCGCACGTGAGCGAATACATGGTGCGCCGTGGGCAGAAGGTGAAGCGCGGCGAAGTAATTGGTCTTGTTGGCAATACGGGCAAATCGCTGACCCCGCACCTGCACTACGAAGTGCAATACAACGGCAAGGCAATCAACCCCGTCAACTACTTCTTTGCATCATTGCAGCCACAACAATGGCACAAAGTGGCTAAGATTGCGGAGACCAGGGGACTGGCGCTGGATTAGGCAATTGTTGAAGTAATTGAAGTAATTGAAGTGATTGAAGTGATTGAAGTGATTGAAGTGATTGAAGAGCAATTATAATTGTGATTGAGAGCAATTGTAATTGAAATTGTAATTGAAAACAATATAAAACACTATATATGGAAAACGAAGCTATCACATTGACTACGGATGAGGAGATGGAGAAGATAACGAGGGAGCAGATTGACAAGCTCGACAAGCTCTACTACTCCATCGGCGAAGTGGCGAAGATGTTCAACGTAAACACCTCGTTGATAAGGTATTGGGAGAAGGAATTCCCGATCATCCGCCCCAAGAAAAACCAGAAGGGCAACCGTCAGTTCACCAAAAAGGACATCGAAAACATCCACAAGATACACTACCTCGTCAAAGACCGGGGCATGACTCTCGAGGGCGCCAAAAACTACCTCAAAAACAAGAACGGCGTCTCCAACTTCGAGCTTGTCAAGACACTCCAAGGCATCAGGGCGACGGTAATGGAGCTCAAGGAATACCTCGAAGACAAAAAAGAGGACGAAAAAAATTAACCGGCGGCAACCGTTTTTGCACGCCTTTTGCTATATATACTGCGTAACATAAACCAACATACCAAGACCATGAGCACAAAGAATCCCGCAATGGAACTCGACATAAACTTCATGCACAATGTATTGGCCCTGTACGACGAGCTGATAGAGAACGGCATATCTGTGGTGTACATCGGCAAATTCACCCACCAGGTGGTGAAGATGTTCACCGAGAAAAACGAGGCCGAGATGGAGCAGAACAACGAGGAGAAGCAAGTGAAACGCCGCGTGCACCACTCCCTCGTGGAAATACTCCAAAACATGCAGAAACACAGCACGGAGTTCCAGACGGAGTTCAGCCTCATCAACGGTCTGTTCATGATCGGGCGCAAGGACGGCATATATTATATAATGACCGCCAACAAAGTGTCCAAGCACGACATACTGCACCTCACGCAAGCCCTCGACTGCGTCAACAACGCCACCAAGGAGGAGCTCAACGCAATGTACAAGAAGCAGCTCAAGGAAGGAACAATATCAGCAAAAGGCGGCGCAGGCCTCGGACTCATCGACATCGCGCGCAAGACCGACGGCAAGCTCGAATACCTCTTCATCCCAGTCAACGGCACCGACTACTTCATCCTCAAAGTGGAAATTTCAGGACAAGGCAACGAAGAATAGACAAAAATCAGCCGGAATCAACAAAAAAACACGCCGACTGCAAAAAAAATTTTGCGCGTAACAAAAAAAATTATAAATTTGCCCCGAGCAAAGTTTAATAAAATCCCAAAAATATGGAAACACAGTCGGTAATAATATTCAGCGGACTCGCCATAGACGTAAATATGGTGAAAAAACTACTCCAGAGCCACGGCATTGACTCATACGCCAAAAACCGCAACGCCGGCGACAACGAAAACGGATGGGCAGAACAGGGATTCGACCCATTCGTAGAACTATATGTGACCAAGGACCGCGCTGAAGAAGCGACGGCGATAATTGACAAATTCCTTAACACGAAGGCAGAATAACCAACCACCAATCGCAGACAATGAGCAACATAGTAGCCATAGTAGGATGCCCAAACGTAGGCAAATCCACACTTTTCAACAGACTTACACAGACCCGCGAAGCAATTGTGCACGAGACAGCGGGCGTAACACGCGACCGCCATTACGGCAAATCTGACTGGAACGGCAAAGAATTTTCGGTAATTGACACCGGCGGTTACGTCAACAATTCAGACGACATATTCGAAAACGAAATACAAAAGCAAGTCCACCTCGCCATCGACGAGGCGGACGTAATATTATTTATGGTGGACACCATGCTCGGCGTCACCGCAGGCGACGAAACCATCGCCGAGATGCTCCGCAAGTCGGGCAAGCCCGTATTCCTCGCCGCCAACAAGTCGGACAACCCCGAACTCTACTTCGAGACTTCAGTATTCTACAGCCTCGGCATGGGCGACGTATTTTCCATCTGCGCCAATACAGGCTCAGGCACGGGCGAGCTGTTGGACGCCATCACAAGCCACTTCACCGACGATGGAGTGGACGACGAGGAAGGCATCCCCAAGATAGCCGTAGTAGGACGCCCCAACGTGGGCAAATCGTCACTCATCAACGCACTCACCGGCACGGAGCGCAACATCGTGACCCCCATCGCCGGCACCACGCGCGACACAGTCAACACACGTTATAATAAGTTTGGACACGACTTCATCCTCGTGGACACCGCCGGCCTCCGCAAAAAATCGAAGGTGACGGAAAACATCGAATTTTACTCCACGCTCCGCTCCGTCCGCGCAATAGAGCAGGCTGACGTCTGCATCCTCATGCTCGACGCCACACAAGGCATCGAATCGCAGGACATGAACGTACTGCGCATCATCCTCGAAAACAACAAGGGTCTCGTGGTGTGCGTCAACAAGTGGGACCTCATCGACAAGTCGGAGGACAATGCCACCAAAAAGTTCGAGGAGTACATCAGGAAGGAGCTCCAGCCGTTTGACGACGTGCCGGTGGTATTCACATCCACGGTGACCAAGCAGCGCATACTCAAGGCGATGGAGGAGGCAATCCACGTCTATGAAAACCGCACCCGCAAAATATCGACCTCCAAGCTCAACCAGTGCATCCAGCAATACCAGGAGGACAACAAGCCGCCGGCATGGAAGGGCAAGTTCATCAAGATCAAATACGCCACGCAGTTGCCGACGTACTACCCGACATTTGCGCTATTCTGCAATCTGCCGCAGTACATCCGCGACCCGTACCGCCGTTACATCGAAAACAGGCTCCGCAAGGACTTCGATTTCCAGGGCGTGCCAATCAAAATATTCTTCAGGAAAAAATAAATGAACCGACGAGCCAACATATTAGCGGCGTTGATTGTCATAGCCGTAATGATTGCCGCCGCAAGTTGCAGCGACTTGGAGACCTATTCTGAAATTCCGAGGGTGGAATTTCAGAAGGTGTTCCTCGCCGACACCACCGACAAGGAACTCGGCAACAAAGAGAAACTGCAAGAGATCACATTGCAGATAATTGACGGCGACGGCAACCTCGGTCTCAACCGCAACGACAACGACAGCCTCCGCAACCTGTTCATAACGGTATTCAAGAAGGAGCAGGGGCAGTACATACGCGTCAACGACACAATCAACACATACCGCATCCCGTACAAGCAGCCAATCGGTCAAAACAAATACCTCCGGGCGGAAGTCATCGTCAGCATGACCACGCCAATGCAATACATCAACTACGACACGGCGCGCTACGAAATATACATCCAGGATCGCGCCGACAACGTAAGCGAGACCATCACCACCTGCGACATCCCGATAAGGCGCAACGGAACGGTATATGCCGACGGGACAAACGATTTTGACGACAAGAACAACAACGCTTCCAACCGAGGCGACAATTAATATTGAAACATCAAAACAATTAATAAAAACTTTACAATGAAGAAAAGTCCTTTACAAATTGCAAGGGCTGCCTACCAGCCCAAAATGCCGGCGTCAATCACCGGCAACCCCGTAATCGTGGAAGGCAAGGCCACCGAATCAGTGGCTGACCAGGCGGACATCAAGAAACTGTTCCCCAACACATACGGACTGCCCATCGTAACTTTCAAGAACGGCGACAAGGCCGCCGCTGCAAAAGCCATCAACGTTGGCGTAATCCTTTCGGGCGGTCAGGCTCCCGGCGGTCACAACGTTATCTCCGGCATCTTCGACGGCATCAAGGCCATCAACCCCGATTCCAAACTCTACGGCTTCCTCGGCGGCCCCTCTGGTCTCGTGGACCACAAGTACATCGAACTCACCAAAGAAATCGTGGACGAATACCGCAACACCGGCGGCTTCGACATCATCGGTTCGGGTCGTACCAAATTGGAAGAAGAATCGCAGTTTGACAAGGGTCTCGAAATCTGCAAGAAACTCAATATCAACGCCATCGTAATCATCGGCGGCGACGATTCCAACACCAACGCCTGCGTACTCGCAGAATACTACCTCGCCAAGAAGACCGGCATCCAGGTAATCGGCTGTCCCAAGACCATCGACGGCGACCTCAAAAACGAAATGATTGAGACCTCCTTCGGCTTCGACACCGCTACAAAGGTATATTCTGAGGTAATCGGCAACATCGAGCGCGACGCCAACTCCGCCAAGAAATACTGGCACTTCATCAAGTTGATGGGTCGCTCGGCAAGCCACGTTACATTGGAGTGCGCATTGAAGACCCAGCCCAACATCACCCTCATCGGCGAAGAAGTTGAGGCTAAGAATCAGACCCTCGACGATGTTGTTACATACATCGCAACAGCCGTTAAGAACCGCGCAGACAAGGGCTTGAACTTCGGTATTGTACTCGTACCGGAAGGATTGATCGAGTTTATCCCCGCCATCAAGAAACTCATCGCCGAACTCAACGATATGCTCGCTGCAAACCAGGCAGAGTTTGACACCATCCCCGCCGACCAGAAAATCGACTACGTACTCGGCAAACTCTCCAAGGAAAACGCAGAACTCTTCAAGAGCCTGCCCCCCGCAGTTTCCAAGCAACTCGCATTGGAGCGCGACCCGCACGGCAACGTTCAGGTATCGCTCATCGAGACCGAGCAACTCCTCGCCGAAATGGTTGGCAAGAAACTCGCACAGTGGAAGAAGGAAGGCAAGTACAACGGCAAATTCTCCACTCAGCACCACTTCTTCGGCTATGAAGGCAGGTGCGCCGCTCCGTCCAACTTCGACGCCGACTATTGCTACTCCCTCGGCCGCGTAGCCGCATTGCTCATCAATTCGGGCAAGACCGGCTATATGTCGTCCGTAAGGAACACCACCAAACCCGCCACCGAATGGCTCGCAGGCGGTATTCCTATCACCGCAATGATGAATATGGAGAAGCGCAACGGCAAGATGAAGCCCGTAATCCAGAAGGCTCTCGTAAAACTCGACGGCGGCCCCTTCAAGTTCTTCGCATCCAAGCGCGACGAATGGGCTATCGAGACAGCATTCGTTTACCCCGGCCCCATCCAGTACTTCGGACCGAGCGAGGTAGCCGACATCACCACCGAGACTATCAAATTGGAGCACTAATCTAAATGCGGACGGCTCACTGGAATGTGGGCGGCTCGCCCGCAAAACACTAAATAATGTAATTGCCCTCCCACGGAGATTTTTTTCGGGTGGAGGGCAATTATTTTTTTACAATCCCCTACTCCAATTGTTGAGAGTCTTTTCGGAAACGTTCAATTGTATAGCCGCCTCCTTGCGCGAACCGAATTTCTTGATTGCCCAGTCGGTGAGTCGTTGATGAAATTCCTTCTCAATATTTTGAGCGTCATTATCGTCTATTTTCACTTCTATTTTGTCCATAGACGGCGGATTAGAATGATACATTTCGTAGCATTTTTTTGCGTATTCAAACGCCGAAACAGGGATTTTCATTTCGCTGCAAATCTCTTGGCGGGTGGCATCATCAAAATCTCCGAAAATCTTGTAATCTTTGGCAATGTTTTCCAAATCTCGGAAATTGCCCTCCAAAGGTAATGTTTTGATCCATTTGAACAAGTTGTTGTCGATTGGTGCAGGGACTTTGCCATTGTAAAGCCGATCAAAAATACTTTTCCAATCATCCTGCAAATCTTCCAATGTATCTTTAACTGATGGAATTTCAACCACATACTGCACCACACGGTCGTAAAAATCAGGCAACAAAATTTCGTGCAATTCTTCAATTGTACGGTTGGTAGCAAATACCAATTTCACATTTTGAACTATCGTCTCCTCGTTGTCTCCAACCCGTCTGATTTTAAAATTGTTACGTTTGTCGGTTTGAAAAGCCTTCATCAACTTTGCTTGTGTCAGTTTATCCAAATGGTGAAACTCATCCAAAAACAAAACACCTTGTTCAGCATCCTTGATAAGTCCAGTTTTGTCAACATTTGCACCTGTAAACGCTCCCTTTTTATGTCCAAACAATTCAGATTCAGCGATTTGACTATTGGTAAATGAAGCGCAATTCGCTTCAATAAGCTGTCCCGAAAGATGAATTTTTTTTTCATCTTTCAAAGTTCTGATTGTTGAAGATTTGCCAGTGCCACGCCCACCCAAAAGCAATACCGAGAAACCTGAATTAATGAATATTTTGATTTTATTGTTCACTAATTCACGCTTTTTGGATTTTGTGTGTGGATAAAACTTCAACTGCGAACTAATATCATCAATGAGTTTTGTGCTTACAGTCTTGATTGTAAACGACTTAAAATGCTTAGTCGTCTCCTCTTTGTTGTCGTATGTTTTGATGAATTGAGTACTTTTGGGCAGCCAATCATTGGCGGCCAAAATATGCCAAACAGACTGAGGCTCAGGTCCACCGAGCGAAATATTGATGACGCAACTGTCTTCGGGCATTACTTTTTTCGACAAAAAATTTCTGACATTGTCCGCAATTTTCCTTTCGTTGCGAATGTCGTCAATATCGAGTCCAATCACCTCAAATTGGTCTTTGTCATATACATTGTAAAAATTTGTGTATTTTTCGAGCCACTTGATTTGCTCATTAATTTCATAATGCTGAATATCGCGCCACATATATTTCTCAAAATCAGCAAATTGATTCGGAAAATTATCTTTTACAAATTGTATCTCCTTATCAACATCGTAACTTATTTCCTTGCGCTCACGAATTGTGTCATACAACCTTACCAGTTTTTTTTCTTTCAGCACCTCATCATTTTGGTACGAAAGATTGTGATAATGTAACCTTGACGACACTTTGTTGATTACTTCTTGTTTTACTGTAAGATAATATATTTTATCAAATTTTTTGTTGCTACCTTTCTTGTCAAAAATATGGTTGCAATAATCCTGCTCGTATTTTTTCCCTTCCAAAATACGGGCATCTGTGGTGTTATTTTCATAAAAACAACTCAAAATATGCTTCAAATACGCGACACCGTGCGTCGTATAATGCCAAGTGATGTAGATATTCATAAGCTTCATTTAAATTTTGACACAACAAAGGTAAAATATTTCCTATAAAAACCCAAATTTTTCCTAAGAGATTTTTTTATAAATTTTTATTCATTTGATATACAGACACATAAATATTTTTTTTATAAAACGGCACATTTTTCTCTATATATGCCAATAGATAACGAACAAAAAAAACTAAACAATATTATGCGAATACTACAAGTAATCCACGGCTATCCGCCGTATTATATGGCTGGGTCGGAGGTGTACACATACAACCTCGCCCGCGAACTCGCAAAGAACAACGAGGTGTTTGTTTTTTGCAGATTTGAGGACAAGACTATGCCATTGTATCATTATTATGATACTACCGATGACGGCGTAAATATCAGATACATCAACAATTACGAACCGCAAAACGCGACTTTCTACGACAAATATCTAAATCCAAAAATTGACGATATGTTTCGTGATTATGTGCGTGAGATTAAACCCGATGTGGTGCATATCGGACACCTGTCGCACCTCTCCACGCAGATTCCGATAATTGCAAAACGTGAGTTTGGACTGCCGGTATTGTTCACAATTCACGATTTTTGGATGTTTTGTCATCGAGGACAATTGATTAATCCAAAAAATTGGGTGATTTGTCCGCTGCCGAATGTGAAACAATGCACCGACTGCGCAAGATTTCATTACAACAATCCCGCATTTGAAGAGCGTCTGATAGAGGAACGCGACGCACATATCAGGAACGTAATGGAGTGTATTGATGTGTTTTTCGCGCCGTCGCACACTCTCGAACAGTTTTTTATCGATATGGGTGTCGAGAAGGAAAAAGTGTCTTATTCAAAATACGGATTCAACGTTTCAAAAATCCAGAAACACCCGAAGCAACTCCACGAAACCATCACTTTTGGTTTTACGGGAAGGATAATCCACACCAAGGGCGTGCATCTTTTGTGCGAGGCTTTCAGCAAGGTTAATGGTAATGCGCGACTTGTGATTTGGGGCGATGCCGACAGCGAATACGGCAAAAATTTGATGGCAAAATATTCGGGTAAAAACATCGAATTTAAAGGTCGTTATCACAATGATGATTTACAGCAAGTGCTTGATTCATTTGATGTTCTGGTTTGTCCGTCAATTTGGCTTGAAAATGCTCCGCTTGTAATTCAGGAGGCTCAATGCGCCGAACTTCCGGTCTTGGTGAGCGACCGTGGCGGAATGGCGGAACTTGTTCACAATGGCGAAGATGGATTCACATTTTCACTTGGCAGTGCAGACGATTTGCGTGCAAAAATGCAGGATATTGTTGACAATCCGCAGAAACTCTTGGCTCTGAAACCGCCAATTGAAAAAGTGCGTTCAATGCCCGACGATGCCGCTTTTTGTATGCAAAAATACAACGAATTATCTAAAAATCAAATAGTTTATCCGCATCGTCCGAGTCCGTGGCGTGTAACTTTCATCACCAATCCCGACAAATGCAACCTGCATTGCAAAATGTGCGATACATTTTCAGCTGACAACAGACACAGACTCAAAGAGTTGCGCCGTCCCGAACTGGATTTTTCGGTGATTGAAAAAACGGTGAATCTTCTTTCGCCGCACGGTCTCAGGGAGATTATTCCTTCTACAATGGGCGAACCGTTGTTGTACACTCATTTTGAGCAACTTGTGGAATTGTGCCGTAAAAACAACGTCAAAATGAACCTCACTACAAACGGCACATTTCCCAAAGGCGGAGTTGATTTTTGGGCGGACAAATTGTTGGACGTAATGTCGGATGTAAAATTCAGCATCAATGGCATCAATCCCGCTATCAATGAAGCGATTATGTGCGGCATTGATACAGAAAAACAATTGCAAAACATTGAGTATTATTTGAAACAACGCAAAAATCTTGGCAGTAAAAGCACCGTAACGCTCCAATGCACTTTTATGAAATCGAATCTCTACGAACTCGAAACCATAATCCATTGGGCTATCAACCACGGTGTTGACCGCGTAAAGGGTCATCATCTTTGGAAAACTTCTGATTCATTGGATGTTGAGATGCTCAGAACCGCAGAAAATGCTCCGCTTTGGAACGAGGTTTGCGCCAAATGCCACGCCATTGCCGACGGCAAACTCAAGTTGGAAAATTTCACTCCAATCGACCTTGCCGCTCCCGCCATCGATTCCGACGACACATTCTGCCAATTTCTTGGGCAGGAACTTTGGATAGAGTACGACGGTTCGTATCAAATATGTTGCTGTCCGTCAGAGGTTCGCAGAGAATTTGGCGATTTTGGCAACGTCAACGGCCCTTCTCCGTTAGAAATGTGGAACGGCGAAAAATACCGCTCATTTATCGCCAATTGGGGCAACAGTGAAAATTGTAAAAAATGTAATATGAGGAGGAAAAGATAATGAAAACTGCATTTGTAATCAGACATTCCAACCGTGATTCGGTAACAAATCCCAAAAACCACGCTGAGGTGCTATTAAACGCCGAAGGAGAAAAACGCGCACGCGAATTTGGCAAAAAATTGGCACAAGATTTTAAGAAAATCAGGATTTATTCAAGTCCGATTCAGAGGTGCATTCAGACGGGAAAATGTATTCAGGAGGCGTTTGACGATGATTCAGATGTGCAATTGAGCACTGTGCTTGGCGAACCGGGACCATACGTTTTTGGCGATACAGCCGATTTGTTTGTAAAATTTGGCACAGTGGGCATTGTAGAAATGATCGAAAACGGAACACCGCCACCTTTCAACCGCAAAGAGGAAGAAGGAGCAAAAATATTGTTGGATTTCCTGCGTGCCGAAACCAACAAATCTGACGAAAACACCGCCAATGTTTTCATCACTCACGACGCTTGCATTGCACCTGTAATCCATTGTTTTACAGGAGAATATTTCGACAAAAACCATTGGATAGAGTTTCTCGGCGGCTTGAAAATTGAATTTGGCGAAGGATTGTTGAACATCAAAAGGATCTAAATTATGGCAAAACCAACACTCGCAATCTACGGTATCAAAGACCGCAACACCTTTGAATATCCGGCATACGTCCACGACCACAATCTGTGCGTTATGCAGGACGGAGAAATTGTGCAATATCTTCATTTAGAGCGTATTACAAGACGAAAATACGACAATCGTTTAGATGGATTTTTAGAAGATTTAATCGACGAAAAACGATTGGAATTGCCCGAAGAATTTGATTGGGTGTGCGTCAACGATTTTGTTGGCAATGCATTTATTTCCAAAAACGGACGTTTTCATTATGAAGCCGACCATCAAAACAATTTGATTTTTGATGCGGCGCAAGCCAACGGATTTGTTCAGTACGATGGCTGGAATGGCAAACCAGTTAATTCATTTTTGGTGCAGCACGAGGTTGCGCACATTTGTTCCACATTGCCGTTTTGGGGTAATTTCAAGGACAATTCGCTTTTGGTGTCGATAGATGGCGGATCATCGCTTGGCAATTATTCTGCGTTTTTGTATCGCGATGGACAATTTTCGCTTATCGAAAACAATTGGACGGATTTAGGTTTCGCATCCAAGTTTTTCAACAACAATTCGTTCACGTTCAAGATGTTGAATGCATCACCAGGGATGCATTGCTCAGTGCCGGGCAAACTGATGGGCTTTGCAAGTTTGGGAAATTATGATTCCGAAATCGAAATTTGGCTCAAAGAAAACAAATTTTTCAAGAATTATTGGCACAATGAAAATGCGATTTTGGAATCTGCCAAACAGCGTTTTGGAATCGTTGCTGATTTCGACACACACGACATATTTATGCAGAATTGCGCCGCAACTTTTCAAAGAATTTTTGAAAATGCAGTGCTGCAAAAACTTGAATCACTGCAACAAAAATACCGCTGCGAAAACCTCTATTACGGCGGAGGCTGCGCGCTTAATATCGTTACCAACACGAAAATCGTTGAAAGCGGAATGTTTCGCAATGTCTATATCGCGCCGTGCTGCAACGATAGCGGTCTAAGCATCGGTGCGGCTGCATTGTTGGAACGTCAAAAAGGCAACGAAATCAAAATCCATTCGCCGTATTTGAACAATGTTGGACTTGCAATTGACAATGGACAATCTACAATTGACAATATAGATGACAGCACGATAAAAAAGACTGCCGAAATTCTTCTAAACGGCGGAATAATAGGCATTTGCAACGGCAATGGTGAGGCGGGGCCGCGTGCACTTGGCAACCGTAGTTTGATTGCATTGCCAAACGACAAACGACTTTCGCAAAAACTGAGTATGACAGTGAAAAAACGCGAATGGTATCGCCCTGTTGCGCCGATTATGCTCCAAAAAATTGCGGAAAAAATTACAGTACAAAAGATAAACCCGCTCTCAAAATTTATGCTGTCGGATTTTGAAATCAAGCACGAATATGACAAAGATTTGTGCGGTGTAATTCACGCGAATCAGACGGCACGGATTCAGACTTTGGAATCAGAAAACGACAATCCGTTTATGTTTGCATTATTGACGTATTTGTATGAAAATCACGGCATTATGGCGTTGATAAACACATCCTT
>JAEEGK010025698.1_pt1 | contig 12062 bp, 12 predicted proteins | sample 8958771 | NCBI WGS metagenome assembly JAEEGK01 (sample SAMN16246547, study PRJNA631951) | gut metagenome | biome: gut microbiome; feature: rumen; material: SC-attached | host: Bos | place: Iran: Karaj | collected 2018-10 | reverse complement strand
AAAACGGTCGGAGTCTGATCCGTTTCCCTTGACAACCGATCCCGCTTCGTGCTATAATAAACGGGATATCAACGGCAGTCCGTAAGGCAAGCGGAGGAAACAATGAGTTATTTGATGCACGTATCGGTCCCGGTCCACGACACCGACGCCCGGCATATCGCGAGACCCTCGTCGGTCTGGCGCTGGCTGCAGGAGGCGGCGAACCGGCAGATGCTGACCGAGGGTCCCTCCTACGACGAACTGATGGAGCGGGGGCTCTCCTTTCTGCTCTCGCGGATGTGCGTCGATTTCATCCGTCCGATCGAGCAGTACGAGGATCTGACGGTCGAGACCTTCGCGATCCCGTCCCGCGGTTTTTCGTCCGAGCGCGGCTACCGGCTGACCGACAAAACGGGGGCTGTCGTCGCGGCGGGGCTCTCGGTCTGGGCGCTCTACGACCTGAACGCCGGACGGTTGGCGCGCGTGGAGGCGATCGGACGGGGATATACCGGCGGCGACCCCGTCGAGGTGTCCGCCCCGATCCGCTTCACGATCCCCGAGAACGTGGAGCTTGTGACGGCGGGCGAACGCAAGGTCGTCTGGTCGGACGTCGACGTGAATCTGCACGTCAACAACACCGGCTACCCGAATATCCTCTGCGACTTTCTGCCCGACCCTTCGAAGGGGTATCTGACCGGGATGTCGATCTACTACCGGAGCGAGGCGAAACTCGGAGAGACCGTCACGGTCCTGCGCGGGGAGGAAACGACCCCCGACGGGCTCACTCGGTACTGGTTCCGGACGATGGCGGGCGATCGGGTCAACGTAGAGGCGCTGGCGGATTTCCATATGTAACGAAACCCGGAGGACAGAATGAAACTGACCATCGTGATCAACGGTATGGGCGGCGTCGGAAAGGATACGCTCTGCCGCTTCGCTGCCGAACGCTATAAGACCGAGAATATCTCCTCGATCACGCCGATCAAGGAGCTTGCCGCCGTCTGCGGATGGCAGGGAGAGAAGACCGACCGCGCCCGCAAGTTTTTATCCGACCTGAAGGCGCTGACGGCGGAATACAACGACTATCCGACGAACTATCTCCTTGCGCGGTACCGCGAGTTCTTATCGTCGGACGCCGAACTTCTGTTCGTACATATCCGCGAGCCCGGCGAGATCGAAAAGTTCGTCGGGAGAACCGAGGGCGGGGCGATCACGCTCCTGATCCGCGGCGGCGCGCGTTTTTCCCGTTCCGCGTACGGGAACGCGTCGGACGACGGCGTAGAGGACTATCCCTACGACTACGTGTTCGTCAACGACCGTCCGCTCGAAGAGACCCGCCGTGCGTTCCTTTCGTTCCTCGACGGGGTGATCCGCGAACGCGGGAACTGACTTACCCTCACAATTTTACCAAAACGCCGCCGCAAACGCGGCGGCGTAGGTTTAGAGATCGGGGGGAAGATCGTAGAGTTTCGAGATCGCGTCGGAGAGCAGCCGCGAGATCCGCGCGACCGAGAGATCGACGTCCTTCGGCGTGACGTAGAAGCGGTCACGCGGATCGGTCAGCGCCTCGACACGTTCCCCCGTTACCCCGGCGCGTTCAAGACGGTCCGCGACCAGCGTCGCCGCCTCGACCACCGTCGGCACGCCGACCGAGATCACCGGGATCCCGAGCGTCTACCGGTCGAGCGCCGCCCGCGCGTTCCCGATGCCCGAGCCCGGTCGGATGCCCGTGTCCGCGATCTGCACCGTGGTCGTCAGGCGGTCTTCGGATCGGGCGGCGAGCGCGTCGATCGCCAGAACGTAGTCGGGACGGAGCGAACGGCAGACGCCCGCGATCACGGCGTAACTTTCCATCCCCGTATCCGAAAGGACCCCCGGCGCGACCGTCGCGACGGCGGCGCAGCCGAGCGCGCGGAACAGTTCGGGATCCCTCTCCGCCAGATGCGCCGTCGCCGTGATCCTGCCGACCGTTTCGGGACCGATCGCGTCGGAGACGATCGCCCGGTTCCCGAGCCCCGCGACAAGGACCGTCGGGCGCGGCGCGCGGCAGCGGGGAAGCACCGATCCGATCTCTCGGAGCAGGATCGCTTCCAGCGAATCGCGCTCCTCCCCCGAGAGTTCCGGGAGCGGCGGGAACGCCACGGTGAGATACCGCCCGATCGGACGCCCGACGGCGCGTGACGAGACCTCGTCCCCGATCGTGATGCGCGTCACGGTAAAGCGCCCCTCGACCTCCTCCCGGTAATCGGTCCCGGGGAGATAGAGGTCGGCTCTCCTTCGTTCGGTCGCAAGGTCGGTGCGCGGAAAACGGTTCGCTTCGTCCATTCCGGGGTGTCCTCCGAGGTTCTTTTTCTTTCAGTATGCCCGTTTATCTTCGCAATAACACCGCGGGACGCCGACGGAGGGGATCATTTTGCACAAATTCGGGTGGGAATAATTGTGCAAGTCTACGAAGATTCGATTTTTCCTCCCATTCTCATCCGAAACATTGAAAACCGTTCGGAAAAGTGATATAATATACTTGATATGAAATGGGCAAAACCCGATACCAGAGGAGTATAATTATGAAAAAGGTCATCAGTCTGCTTCTGATCCTTGGGATGCTTGCCGGGATGGCGGCGGTCTTTTCCTCCTGCGGAAAGACGAAGGATCCTGCCGGCGGCGGCGCTCAGATCAGCGTTTACCTCGGACCGAAGATCACCGATCTCGACCCGCAGGGGAACCAGACGAGCGATACGGCGCTCTCGGTCATCCGTCTTCTGTTCGAGCCGTTGTTCACGGTCGAACCGGACGGGGATCTGGTGCTTGCCGGCGCGAAAAAGTATAAGATCAATAAGTCCGAGGGAAAAGTGACGATCGACCTGCGCGAGACCTACTGGAGCGACGGGTCGACCCTCGTGCGCGCCTCCGACTACGTTTTCGCGTGGAAGAAACTGATCCGCGCGGATTCGGATAACCCCGCCGCGACTCTGCTCTTCGACGTGAAGAACGCCCTCAAGATCAAGCAGGGGACCGAGCGGCTGGACAACTTCGGCGTGCTCGCCGTCGACAACGACACGCTTGAGATCACCTTCGAGGAGGGCTTCACCGCCTACGATACGTTCCTGCGCAACCTCGCGAACGTCGCCTTGTCTCCGCTCAACGAGAAGATGGTGAACAACCGCGAATCCTTCTGGGGCAAGAGCGTGACCACGATCTCCTCGAACGGTCCGTTCCGTCTGACCGTCCTCGACTATCTGGAGGGGACCTTCCGTCTTGACCGGAACCGCGCCTACCACCGTTCCTCGGGCTCCGACGCGTCGATCGACGCCTACGTCGTTCCCGCGGCGCTGAAGACGATCTGGAACGTCGACGCGACTCTTGAAAACGACGAATACCTCGCCAACCTGATCGACGGGCTGGCGCAGAACACGATCTTCTACGTCGGCGAGATCCCGCAGTCTCTCCGCGAGGCGAAGAGGAGTTCCGCCGTCATCACCGACGCGCTCTCGACCTACACCTACGTCTTCAACTGCGAAAAACCCCTGTTTGCGGACGCCGCCGTCAGACGTGCGCTCTCCGACGCGCTTGACAGGGAAGAGATCGCCCGCATCGCCGTTTACGGAAAACCGGCGACCGGTCTGATCCCGAAGACGGTCAGCGAGGGCAAGAAGGCGAACGCCTGGACCGCGACCAACCCGCTTTCGACCACGGCAACGTCCGCCGCGGCGGGGAGCGGCAGTTTCACCCTGACCTACTACGACGACACGATCAGTCAGGCGATCGCGGAGTACGCGCAGGAGAAATGGGCAGCCCTCGGCTACACCGTGACGCTCGAGGCGGTCACCAGCGAGTATAAGACCATCGACTCCGCCACCGGCGTCCCGGTCGACGCGACCGACGAAAACGCGATGGCGATCTACGAGGACGAAGTGCAGCAGAAGTTCGAGACCGGCGATTTCGACGTTCTCGCGATCGATTACCAGATGTACTCGACCAACGCGCTCGCCGTTCTCTCGACCTTCACCTCCGAGATGAACGGCTCGGGTATGGACGCTGCTCCCATCGTGCCGGGAACTCCGACCTACGAAGAACTGATCAACAACACGAACGAGCCGTCCTACACCCTCCGCGGCAACCGGATGCACTACGTTTCCGCCGCGTTCGACGAGAAGATGGCCGCCGCGTACGCCGAGAAGGACCTCACCGCCCGCAACGCGCTGCTCCACGAGGCGGAACAGATCCTGCTTGCCGATATGCCGGTGATCCCGCTGCTCTTCAACCAGAGAGCGTATCTCTCGAACTCGGAGATCTCTGGGCTGTCGGTCGACCGTTACGGTTTCGTGTCCTTCACCTCCGTCAAACAGAAGAACTTCGAGAAATACTTTGAAGTCGTGACCAAGGCGCCTACCGCCGCCCCCGCAAACGAGGGGGACGACGAGGATTGACGGTCCGTCACGGCGGATAAACGATCCCTGCGGGCGGGGATCGCCCACACCGGTTCCGGTGGGGCGCCCCGCCCCCCGATTTTCTCTGAAACCGAAAAGGAGAGCGTCTTCCTTTTGACAAAGACGCGGGAGTCGATATGAAAAAGAAGAACGAGAGGGAACTCTGGGACAAGACCGACGTTAAGATCTTCATCCTCTTCCTGCTCGACAATCTGCAGTATCCCCTCGATATGGACACCATCAGCCGGATCGTCCACGAGACCGGGTACGTCGGCGGCTTCGATTTCGCGGAGTGCTTTTCCGAGTTGCTCGACGACGGACACATCATCGGGGACGAGGTCGACGGCGTCGCGTATTATCAGGTCAGTTCGACGGGACAAATGGTTGCGAAACAGCTGCAGAGCGAACTGCTTGACGAGATCCGCGAGGAGAGTATGATCTGCGCGGCGCGGCTTCTGTCGCTCAAGGCGCGGAACGCGACCCTGCACACCTCCTCCGAGCGGCGGGAGGACGGACAGTACCTTGTGAAACTCTCGATCACCGATCCCGCCGGGACGGTATTGGAGACCACCTGCGCCGTCCCCTCCGAGCGTATCGCGGAGAAGATCTGCCGGAATTTCGAATACAAACCCGAAAAGACCTATCGCGGGCTTCTCTCGGTCCTGACCGGCGAGATCGACTACCTTCTCCGCTGACCGGGAAAAGAGGTTGCTTTTCTCGCAAATCTTCATCCTGCGTCGTTTTTTAGTTTTTTTTCCGAAAAAACAATAAAAACTATTGACAATTCCGTCAAAAATGATATAATGTTAATATCTATCAAGGTGGGAACATGAATCAACGAGTCGATCCGGACGATCTGGCTGCGCTTCTGAAATCGGTGCGCGAGAGGGAAAACGGGGCGTTTGAAAAGCTCCTTGACCTCTATCGTCCTCTGCTTGTCTCGACCGTCGCTTCCTTCGGGGAGAACGGCGGCGTGATGATGCAGGAGGCGACCATCGCGCTCTATCACGCGGCGCTCGCCTATCGGGAGGATCGCGGTACGACCTTCGGTCTGTTCGCCAAGATCTGCGTCACCAACGCCCTGACTTCCGCCGTCCGGCGGGAGAAACGGTCGGAGGGACCGCTTGACGAGGGCAGCGGGGAAGGACCGGGGACCGATCCGGAAGGCGTGTTGATTTATGCCGAAACCGTCAAGGACTTCTTCCGTCTCTCAACCGAATTGCTCTCTCCCTTTGAACTCAAAACCGTGACCCTGCGCGTTGACGGTTATTCGAACCGGGAGATCGCCGAGATCCTGCGTAAAAGCGAGAAATCGGTGGCAAACGCGCTCGGACGTGCCGTGAAAAAGATCCGCCTGCGGCTTCCGGATTCCTTTTCCTGTTAGATCCATATGCCCAAGTAGCTTAAGGGAGAGCGTTGGTACACAAAGGCGTCGGTTAAAATCCGATCAGGGCAAAAACCAAATCAAAAGCGAGGAAAGAAACAACATGTTCCAGGACAAGACTTTGAAGTGCAAGGAATGCGGTGCAGACTTTGTGTTCACGGCGGGTGAGCAGGAGTTCTACGCTCAGAAGGGCTTCCAGAACGAGCCCCAGAGATGCAAAGCATGCCGGGACGCCAGAAAGAACGCCGCGAAGGGCACGAGAGAGATGTTCGACGCGGTGTGCGCGGAGTGCGGGGCTGCCTGCAAGGTTCCCTTCAATCCGACCGACGGCAAGCCGGTGTACTGCAGCGAGTGCTTCGCGGCCAGAAGAGCCGGCAACTGATCGGATCTTCGTCTTGAGAAAAAATCGGGTGATTTCACCCGATTTTTTCTTTTTTTGTTTTTTGTGAGGGGAGAGCGTCCGTGTGCGCCTCGAAAAAGTTTCCGCGGGGTCTATACAAAAAAGGTAAACCGTGCTATAATAGTTATAATGAGATAACTATCGTCAGGCGGTGACAGTATGGCATACGAGAAGAAAAGATCGGATAGAGACGGATCGAACCGCCGTCCTTTCCGCAAAAACCCCGGCAAACCGGGATCCCCCCGCAGAGACGCGCCCAAGCGCCCGAGGACGGAAACGCGCGAAGCCCGTCCCGCGCCCGCGGAAAAAGAGATCAACGAGAATATGGTGGTCGGCCGCAACGCGGTGCGGGAACTGCTCGCGTCGGGGCGCGATATCGACAAGATCTACGTACAGAAGGGCGAACGCGAGGGCTCGATCATTCAACTGATCGGCGAGGCGGCGGCGCGGAAACTGCCCATCGCGGAGGTCGACCGCTCGAAACTCGATCAGATGTCGGGTTATGCCCGGCATCAGGGCATCGTCGCTTTCGCCGCCGAACAGAACTATTCGACCGTCGACGATATGCTCGCCTTGGCGGAAGAGCGGGGGGAGTCGCCCCTGCTCGTGCTTGCCGACGGCATCCTTGACCCGCAGAATCTCGGGTCGCTTATCCGCGTGGCGGAATGCACCGGGGCGCACGGCGTACTCATCCCGAAGCGCCGCGCCGTCGGACTGACGGCTCTGGTCGGACGGGCGAGCGCCGGCGCGATCGAGCATCTTCCGGTCGCCCGCGTACCGAATATCACGGCGGCGATCGAGGATCTCAAACAAAAGGGATTCTGGATCTTTGCCGCCGATATGGGCGGGACCCCCTACTATGCAAGCGATTTTTCGGGACCCGTGGCGATCGTTCTCGGCAGCGAGGGGGAGGGGATCTCCCGGCTCGTGCGCGAGAAGTGCGACTTCGTCACCTCGACCCCCCTGCACGGAAAAGTGCAGTCCATGAACGTATCCACCGCCGCCGCGGTGATTTTGGCGGAGGCGGCAAGACAAAGAGACCTGAAGAAGGAGTGAGACGATGACTGACGAAACCGGCCGTCATCCCGACGTTCCCGCGTTCGACGACGACGATCTTTTCGCGCCGTCCGCTATCGAATCGACCGAAGCGCCGGAGCCCGCCGAAACCGAATCGCCCGCCGCCGAAACCGAGGCGGCAGTCCCGGTATCGGAAGAGCAGGCGTCCGACGCCGAAACCCCCGCCCCCGAAACCGAGGCGGCGACCCCCGAAAACGGGGAAGCGTCGGAGGAGCCATCCGGCGACGGCGAGGCGCCGCGCTTCGATTGGGGCGAACGCGACTCGCTTGACGAGGACGAACTGTTCGGACAGATCGGTCTGCCCGATCAGGGACCGTCGCCCGAGGAGTCCGACCTGTTCGATAACGACGGACCCGACGCCGATCTCCCCGACGAGGGCTTTTCGGAGTCGCCCGCCGTCTCTCCCTCCCCGTCCGCTGCGGGTGAGGAGGAAACTCCCCGAAAGCAGCCCGAAAAGAAGAAAAAAGAACTCACCGAAGCCGATCTTGACGTCCGCAGAAAATACGCGCTGCAGCGGATCGGGGCGGCGAGGGTGCGTTTCTGCTGCTCGATCCTCTTTACGCTTATGCTGCTGGTCCTCGAGTGCTTCCGCGTCTTCGGATTCGACGTGACCGAGCCCCTCGGCATCAGCCGGATCCCCGGCGCCGCCGCGATGCTGGATCTGCAGTTGATCCTGATGGTCACCTACTGCTCCTGGCGTTCGCTCTACGCCGGGATGACCGCCCTGCTGAACAAACGGTTCCGCGCCGAGGCGTTCCTCATTCTGGGGCTTGCCGCGGTCGTCTGGCTGGATCTCGACGCTTTCTTACGCGGCGGGATCGGGACCACGCTCACCTCGCTTCCGCTCGCCGTCGCGATGACCGCGGCGACCTGGGCGGAACTGCTCGAATGGGAGTCCCGCTACCGCACGCTCGGTCTGATGCTGAATCGCGGCGTAAAGTACGCGGCGCTTGAGACCGACGAGGACGGCGAGCGGCTGGTCCTCGCCCCGGTGCGCTACGTCGACAGTTACGACGAGGAGATCGCCTCCTACCGCGAGGATTCGGGCTTTCAGTTCACCCTTGCCCTGTTCTCGGTCGCCGTCGCCGTCGGCGCGTTTCTCTTGGTCTATCTCCGCACCGACGCGGGGGTCGCGCGGGCGATCTCGGTCTCGGTCTCGGTGCTTCTTCTGACCTGTCCGTTCGCTTCGCTGCTCTCGCGGCGGCTTTGGTTTACGTCGCTCACCCGCGCTTTCCTTGACGGCGGGACCGCCGTGATCGGGGAGGACGCCGCCTACCGTTACGCGCACGTCACGACCTTCTCGGTGGAGGACGGCGACGCGTTTTCGTACGAGGAGACCCGCATCCGGATCGTCAACGTCTTCCGCGACAGCCGGCTGGACGAGATCCTGCTCCTGCTCTCCGCCGTCTACCGCAAACTCGGCGGGCCGCTCTCCCGCGTGCTTGCCGAAACGACGTCGGGCGGCAACGCGGCGCTTGCGTGCGAGATCACCGAGATCGTCTCGGGCGGCGTGACCGCGCGGGTAGAGGGGAAGACCCTGACGATCGGTTCCGGCGAATACCTTGCGCAGAACGGCTATCCTCTGCCCGAGGTCGACGTCGACAAAGTGCTTAAAAACGACCGGATGTGCGTGCTGTTCGTCGCCTACGACGGGGAGGTACGCGCCCGCTTCTACGTCGAATACGTATTGCTCCGTTCCTTTGAAACGAGGGCGGAAAAACTGCGGAAACTCGGCGTCACGACCGAGATCCGCACCTTCGATCCGTGTCTTACCCCCGCCTACTTCTCGCGGATCAGTTACCTGCCCGACGAGGCGGTGAAGATCCGCCGGATGACGACCGCCGATATCGACCGGGGGACCGTGCGCCGCACCGAAACCGGGATGTTCGCGCTCGGATCGCTCGCGACCACGCTCGACGCGCTCCACGCCTTCCGCCGATACGTCCTCGCCCGCGGCTGGCTCGGCTTCTTCAAGTTCGCGCAGTTCCTGATCGGAGCGGCGCTCTCGGCGTTTTTCCTGATCCGCTATCCCGGCACGCCGATCCCGGCGTGGGCGTCCGCGCTCTACGGGCTGGTTTTGATCTCGATCTCGATCGGACGCGGCGCCGCCGCGGAAAAGAGGATCGCGGAGGGGATGAAGCTTGCCCGGAAACAGGAAAGGAAATGACATGGAACAAATGGACCGTCTCGACCGCCTTCACGGCATCCTGAAATCGGTCACCGAACCCGCGGCGTACGTCGGGGGTGAACTCTACGAAGTCAAAAAGGACAAGGCGGACGTCAAGGTCCGCTTTGCCTTCGTTTTCCCCGAGATCTACTCGATCGGGATGTCGAATCTCGGGATGCGCATCCTCTACGAATGCCTGAACGCCGCCCCCGATATCTGGTGCGAGCGGGTATTCGCCCCGGCGCCCGATATGGGGGAGAAGATGCAGACCTACGGGATCCCCCTGACCGCGCTCGAGAGCGGCGATCCGCTGACCGCCTTCGACATCGTCGGCGTGACGCTCCAGTACGAGATGTGCTACCCGACCGCCCTGCACGTCTTCGATCTCGCGGGGATCCCGCTCTACAGCCGGGACCGGGGCGAGGAATACCCGATCATCGTGGGCGGCGGTCCCTGCACCTATAACGCCGAGCCGGTCGCCGATTTCTTCGACGTGTTTTCGATCGGTGAGGGCGAGGACGCGTTGGTCGAACTCTCGCACCTCTACCGCGACATGAAGGCGGCGGGGAACTACACCAAAGAGGCGTTCCTGCACGCGGCGGCGAAACTGCCCGGCTTCTACGTCCCGGCGCTCTACGCCGTGTCGTACAAGGAAGACGGCACGATCGAGAGGTTCACCCCGAAGGACGACGATATCCCGATGACGATCACCAAGCGCATCATCGGCAACCTCGACGACGCGCCCTATCCCCTGAAGCCCGTCATCCCGTACAGCGAGACCGTCCACGACCGGATCGTTCTGGAACTCTACCGCGGGTGCATCCGCGGCTGCCGGTTCTGTCAGGCGGGGATGGTCTACCGTCCCATCCGTGAGAAGACCCCCGACAAACTGTGCGAACAGGCGCGCTGCCTCTACGAGAACACCGGCTACGACGAGATCTCCCTGATCTCGCTCTCGACGTCCGACTACTCGAAGATCGACGAGTTGACCGACAAACTGCTTTCGTGGACCGACAAAGAAAACGTCTCGCTCTCCCTGCCGTCGCTCCGGGTCGACAGTTTCACGAAGGAACTGATGGACCGGATCTCGGGCGTGCGGCGCGGCGGGATCACCTTTGCGCCCGAGGCGGGGACCCAGCGGCTGCGCGACGTCATCAACAAGAACGTGCGCGAGGAGGATCTGCTCCGCGCCGTCGGGATCGCGTACGCGGCGGGGAAGGAGTCGGTCAAACTCTACTTTATGCAGGGGCTCCCGACCGAGACCCACGAGGATCTCGCCGGGATCGCGAAGCTCGCCTCCGACGCAGTCCACGTCTTCTACGAAACGCCGAAAGAGCAGCGCGGGCGCAACGTGCGCGTCACGGTCAGCGTGTCGTGCTTCGTGCCGAAGCCCTTTACCGCCTTCCAATGGGAGGGGCAGGACCCGCTGGAAGTCCTGCAGGAAAAGCAGCTCTATCTGAAGGACCGGATCACCGACCGCAAGGTGGTCTACCACTACCACGACGCCAAAGTGTCGCGGGTCGAGGCGGTACTCGCCAGAGGCGACCGTCGGCTCGCGGGATCGCTCGTTCTCGCCGCCCGCGAGGGCTCGGCGTATTCGGCGTGGAGCGAGCATTTCGACTACGACAAATGGATGGACTACTTCGCCCGTACGGGGGTCGATCCCGCCTTCTACGCCAACCGCACCTTCGGGCTTGACGAGGTTTTGCCGTGGGATCTGATCGACTGCGGCGTGACCAAGGACTACCTCAAACGCGAACGCGCGCGCGCCTACGCCGAGAAAACGACCCCCTCCTGCGCCGAGCATTGCAACGGCTGCGGGGCGGATCGGTTGGGAGGGAATACCAGATGGTGTCCGAAGAAAAAGTGAACCGTCCCTGCGACAACGTCCCGATCCGCCTGCGGTTTCTGTTCCGAAAGGTCGGGCGGCTCCGCTACGTCTCGCACCTCGAACTCGTCCGCACGGTCTCGAAGGCGGCGACCCGCGCCGGGATCCCCTGCTGGTTCACGCAGGGCTTCAACCCGGTGCCGAAGATCGTTTTCGGAACGCCGATGTCGGTCGGGATGGAGAGCGAATGCGAGTTCGTCGAATTCCGCCTGACCGAGCGGATCGACCCCTCGGACGCCCTCGCGCGGCTGAATCAAGCGACCCCGGAGGAGTTGACCTTCCTTGACGCGTACTATCCCGATAACAAACTGACCGATCAATGCTTCGCGGAATACGAGATCCTCGTCCGGACCGATAAGGACGCGGAACGACTCGCGGGATCCTTCCGCCGTCTGCTCTCCGACCCGGATCTCACCTGCCGCAACCTTACCCACGGCAAGGCGACCGAGCGCGTGGTAGGGAAGCAGACCGCCGACGCGAAAGTGACCGTCACGGGGGAACACGCCCTCCGCCTGACCATGACCCTCGGCACCTCGCAGGGAGAGTTCCTCAACCCCGACTACGTGATGATCGCCCTCGACCAAGAGACGCACTTTCTCGACGGCTCGCCGCTCGAAAATACCTATCTCATCCGTCGCCTCACGGCGCTCGACAAGGACAAAAAACCATTCCGATAAGATAAGCCGGATGCAAATGATAAAAGAACAGCAAAAACGATCCACGCTCGATCCCTCGGGGTT
>JAEEGK010025697.1_pt1 | contig 12062 bp, 7 predicted proteins | sample 8958771 | NCBI WGS metagenome assembly JAEEGK01 (sample SAMN16246547, study PRJNA631951) | gut metagenome | biome: gut microbiome; feature: rumen; material: SC-attached | host: Bos | place: Iran: Karaj | collected 2018-10 | reverse complement strand
CCTTTAATATTATAACTTTTAAGTAAATTATCAAAAACTTTTACAGTGAAAAATTTTTGAGGGTCTTTAATAATTTTATCACATATATGAATTGGTTCTAATTTATGTTCTTTTTCTTTTTTATTTTTTGGATGATACTTTAAACCTTTTTTATTATATGTTTCAATTGTTTTAATTAGATTTATGTTTCTATTTATTATTGGACTCATTTCTTTTTTTTTATTATTATCTTTATTTAGATTTTCTTTATTATAAATTATTTTATATTTTTCTTTTAATTGATTATTAATATTTATATCACTTAAATTTCTTCTTAATTTATTTTTTTTAAATATTTTTTCATTTGATTCTTTTTTAATTTTTTCAATATCTAAACGAGGAGAATTTGTAATAATTGATTTTTGTTCAATAGGTTTTTTTAAATTATTTAAATATTTGTTCAATTTAATTGGAGTAAATTTTATTTTTTTTTGATTATTATCATAAATATTTAATTTAGTAATTTGTTCATTTTCTTTATATTTAATTAATATTGTCTTATCCTCAGAAAATGAAACATTTTTACTATGATTATTATTTTTACTATCTGCTTTTTTACTTATTTCTTTTGCTTTTTCAACTATTTCTGCAAAGATTTCTGATTCATTTTCTTCTTCATAAGAATTCAAATTTTCTATATTAATATTTTTATCTTTTTCAATTGTTAAGTTATCATCTTTATTTTCAATTTCTTTTTGTTTAATTATTTCATTATTATATTCTTCATCTTTTTCATATTCATTAAATATGTCTTGGATTTTATTTATTATTGATTTAGAATTCTCTTTTTTTATTTCTTTGTCATTTGAAATTGGAGAATTTATTTTTGAATTATGACTTAAAATGTTACATTCAAATAATTTATCTTCTTCGGAATCTTTTGAAGATGATTTGTCTTTTTTTCTTAATACTTTTATATTTTTATTTTGTCTTGATCTATCTGAATAATATTTTATATTTTCTAAAGAACCATAATTGATGTTATTTTCATTATTTTGTACATTATTATTTATATTATTTTCTTCATTATTATTCAATTCGATATTTGAATGTTTAATTGTATTACTTATATTATAATTATTATTGCTTTTTAAATCAATTTGATTTGTATTTTTAAAGTTTTGAATTGGATTAATAATATTATTATTGTTACTTTTTTGACTTATATTATTTAATTTATTGATATTATCACTATAATTTTCATTATGATTATCAATATTAAATGCATATAGTAAATCAGAGGCAAGGTCACTTAATTCTTCTGTATCTTGTTTTTCTGTACTATTTTCTAAATTTTGTGAATTATATTTATTTAATAATTCATTATAATCTGAATTTGAATTTTTTTGATTATTAATTGATTTATAATTGTTTAAAATATAATTATTTGTATAAGGGCAAATTGAAAATGGTTTATTGGATTTTTTAATTTTATTATTGATAATATATTTATCAAAATCACTTTCAAAATTTGTATTAAAATTTAATTTTGTGTTTATATCATTTATTGAATATTTTTTTAAAATTGATGAATTTGAATTTATATTTGATATTGATTTATAATAAATTTTCCTATTATAATTTCGATATTCTTTTTGTGGTAAATAATCTTTATGTTTATAATTTATTAAATTCATATTTTCTTGTGATAGTATTTCTTTTAACTGACTAATTTTATTTCTTAATAAATCAAAACTAATTTTCATATTCATGATTTCATGATTTGAAAATTTTTTTTTTTTATTAAAATAATTATAATCATGATTCATAATATTCTCAGCAGAATAATTTTTATGGATTTTTCTATTTATTGAATTTCTATGAATATCATAATTATTATTGTTAAAATATGAATATTCATTTGTTTTTTTATTTTCAAAATTTGAATATGGACTTAAACAACCTTTTATATTTGTAATTGAGATAGGAATATGATGATTTGAACAATTAATAGAAGATACTTGATAAGATAAATTAGGTATATTAATATATGATGAATATTTCATTTATAAATTTATTAAAAAAATTAATAATTATCAATTTCCAAATTATAATTATCAGAATTATAATTAATTTCAAAAAAACAATTTCCATTATATAAATAAGGAGAAATTACTTTAACATAATATTTAGTCTCTAATTTTTTTCTTTCAATTTTATATAAACTAATTTTTGTTTCTTTAAAAACAATACCATTAGGAATAAAAGAATCATATTCTCTAACTTCATAAATTTGTTTATTTTTTATATCTTCTAATTTAATAACTTTTAAAGATTTAACCATTCCAGTTAAAATAACACAAGCTTTAAAATTATAAATTAATTTATTTAAAATTTTATTAAAATCATCTACATAATTTAAGTCTTCTCTAATATCTTTTGATAAAATTGCAGTTAAAGGATCAAATATAATTAAATTATATTTTTCAATTTCATTTTCAGGAATTGATAAATATAAAATTACATCATTAATTGATAAACATTCAGTAATAAATTTAATATTTTTATAATTTTGAAGATTTTTTATATTAATATTATCATTTATCAAAGAAAAACATAATATATTTACATTATCAAAATTAATATTTTCATTAATTATTGAATTTACTAATGTTGTTTTACCTGATAAAGATGGTCCAAGTATTTGATATAATTTTCCTTTATGAAATCCTCCTTCTAATATTATATTTAATTCTGGATCTCCACATTTAAAAAAAAATTCTTCATTTTTTTTTTCAAATATTTGTTCTTCTAATGTTTGTATATATGAATTACCATATAATTCTTTTGCTATTTCTTTATTTATTGACAATTCTTTTAAATGAAATACTTTTTTTCTTTCAAAATCAAAATTTGATGAAAAGGTTCTTAAATATGAAAAAAAATCCTCTTTTATTTCATGTTTATTTAAAATTTCCTGAATTTTATTTTCCATTTAAATTTAAAATCAATTATTAATTTCAATTTATAACTGAGAAATTACAATTCAAAATTTTTAATATAATAAATATTAATTCTAAATAATTATTTTATTAAAATTTAAATAAAAAAAAAATAAAAATCAGAACATCATTAATTAAATATGAAATATTCTTTTTCATCAAATGTTTCAAATCCAGAACCAGAAGGTAACAAAATAATAAAAATAATATAATTATAGATAGAGTATTAAGAACATTAGTAACAAAAAAATATATACATTGTGTTATTTTTATATTAGGTGATTTAATTTTTTCAACAATTCTACGTTTAATAGAAAATAAATATACTCAAGATAATACATATTATATAGACTTTATAAAATATATAATAATAATATCTTCATTTTCAATTATATTATTATTATTACTGTTATTAATTAAAAAATCTTTTTTGTCAAGAATATTAACTTTTGTTTATATTGGTATTGCTTTATTATATATAATAATAATTTTAATGGTTCAATTAAGAGAAATTGTTTCTGAAGAGAGTCAAACTTTTATTTTAGAATATTCAGATTCTCAATTAGATATTTTAATTTTTACAATATCTTTATGTACAATATTTATAAAAATATTTGGATATTTTAATTTAAAATCATATACTCAACTTTTAGAAAAGAGAGAATGTTATATTTTAGATAATCAACATGAACAATTTTTAGATGATCTTGAAAATGCAGTTAGTGAAAATATTCTTATGTCAAAAAATAATGAAATTAATTTTATGAATGAAAGTGATATAGTTGGTAGTTTAAAGAGTAATAGTGGTGTTAGTCTTATTAATGTTAAAAACTAACACAAAATAAAATAAAAATTAAAAAATGTATTTACTTTTAAAATATAAAAATTAGGAATAAATAAAGAAATATTTATAATTTGTCAAAACATAAATTAAATATATTCGATTTATTTATTTTTTGGTTTTATATTCATTTGCTGTTCTTTTATTGAATTAATAACATCTTTATATTGATTTAATTGCTCTTCTAAAGTTTTTACAATTTCTTGATATGCTAAAGCATCATTTAACGCTTTTTCTGCATCACTTTTATATTTTTTTGTATTAAAAGCTAAATAATTTATATCGTTATTTAATTTTTGAATTTCATTTTCTTTATTTTGAATTATTATATCTTTTTTTTCTATCAAATTTTGATTTTCTTCTATATCATATTTTAATCTTTTTAATTCTGTTTCATATTTTACATTTTCTAAAACTAAATTTTCCTTTTCTGATTTGAATTTATTACATTTTTCTAATTCAGTTTTCATTTTTAATATTATTGAACTTTGTTCTGATAATTTTTTATTGTGATTTTCATTTTCTGTTTTTAATTTATCTATATCTGTTTCATTCTTTTGTAAAATTGTTCTTAATTTTTTATTTTCATTTTCTGTGTTTATTATATTTTTATATTTTGAATTATTTATTAAAATAATTAATTCTTCATTTTCTTTTTTTACTTTATCATATAATTCAGTTTTATTTTTTAATTTATCATTTATATCTTTTTTTTCTTTTTCAAACTTTGAATATTTTTCATTTAATATTCTATTTTCACTTTTAATTTTTGTAATTTCTTTATTTAAAGAAATTAATTCTGAAGCCAAAACACTATTATCATATCTTAAAGATAAAATTGAATCATTTGTAATTGAATTATTATTATTTGTGTTATTATTATTGTTAGTATTTATTGAATTAGAAAAAGTTGATGTTGTAAAAATATTATTAGTATTAATTGAAATATTCCCAGTTTTAAATAATATATTATTATTATTATTATTTGTTGGGCTTTCTACATTTTTTTTCTTATTTTGTTTTTGTGTTTTTTTTTTATTTGTATTATTAGAGTTTTTATTTTTTGGAATTGAATTCTTATTTTCTATATTATCAGTTTGAATTGCAATATCATTTTTATCATTTTTTTCTTTTAAAATAGCATCTTGTAAATTTTTAAATTCTTCTTTAATTAAATCTAAATCTTTTAATCTACTTTCATTAATTTCATTTTTAGATTTTAATTTTGATATTTCTTTTTGCATTTTTTCAATATATGCAAATTGTTCTGAAATAATTTTTTTATTTTCAGTAAGTACTTCACTATTAAAAGACTCTTCTAAAGAACCACCACATTTTGAACATAACATTTCTGGAATAACATTTAATTGTTTATTTTCATTTTGTTTAATTTGATTTTCCATTTCTTCAATTTTTTCTCTTAATGATATAATTTCATCAGTTTTATTTATTATAATTTGAGATTTTTCTTCAAGAATATCTTCATATTTTTTATTTAAACCACATAATTCAAAAACTTTTTCAGTAAATTTATTTAATAATTTCTTATTCATTCCTATTAATAAAATATTAAATGAATTTTTAATATGATTTAATATGATATAAAAAGTTGATATTGTTAAAGGAATTTTTTGGTTGTAATAACTACCGTCGAATCCATCTGTATGGAACGACATTTTTAGAATTATTTATATTTTAAAAAATTTAATTTTTATTTTTTTAAAAAAGAAATTTAATAAATTATATTATTTAAAATTTTATAATTTTTGTTCTATTAAATTTTTATTTCTATATAAATATTTTATTTATTATTTTTTAAGAATCTTCTTTATATATTTATGAATCATTAAGAGAAGAGATTTGTTTATATTTATATAAAAAATAAAATTCTATTTTAAAATTATTTTAAATTTTTATTTTAAATATATAAATCTATAAAATTAAATATGAGAAAATTACCACTTTTTAAATCAAAATTAGAGACAAAAAAAGTAATAGATAGAATTAAATTAAGGAAAAATTATAGTAATAAAGTTTTAGAAGAATCAAATTTAAAATTTATGAATAAAATAAAAGTAATTAAAGGGCAAGAATTAGATTATACTCCAATTAATTCTAATAATGGAATAGATAATACAACTTCATATACAAGTGAATCAAGTCCAACTTCTCCAATTCATTATATTCAAAATTATGCTTTAAATAAAATTAAACTTGATGAAAATATTTCTAAAATAATTAAAGGACAATGGAAAAAAAAATTAGATTTAGAAGAAGAATTAGATTTTATGTGTAAAAATAAATGTAATGAATTATTTGATAATGTTATAAATTATTTTAATAATGAAAATAAAAGAGATGATGATAATAATATTTTAGATATTGTTAAAAATGATTATATTCAAAGATTAAAAAATTTTAAAAATAATAAAATGTTTAATGATATTTTTCAAAATTCTATAGTTGAAAATTCAAATGACAATAATAATAGTCTTGATTTGTTTATTAATAATGATAATGAAGAAATGATTACTCAGAGGAATAACATTTTAAAAAATAATAAAATAAATTTAAGTATTGAAACATCAAGTATAAATAGTATAGATGAAAACAATAATAATTTTAGAGAATTAGTAAAACAACAAATTAATAAATCAAATCAAAAATATTATAAAAGTTTTACAAAAGAAAATAAATCATCATCATCTTCAATAACAGTAAAATCATTTAATACTGATTCAATATGTGAATCATCAGAATCATTTGATTTATTTTCAAATTGATATATTAAATTGATATTTATTAATAATAAATAATATATAAATTAAAAAAAAATAGAAAACTTTATTTTTATAAAATTATATATACAAAATATATATAATATATATAACTTTACTTATTTCCTAAACATATAAAAAACAAATACATCAATATAAAAAATAATAATTTTTTCTATTTACTTTTTACTTTTTCTTTTTCTCTACTTTTATAGTTAAATTTTTTACAGAAGAATATATAGTATTAAATTGATTATAAATTAACTTTAATTGTTTAATCAATTCATCAAATTTAGGAGATTCTCTAAATTTAACGACTTTAATAAATGCTTGTGTAAACATAGAAGCCAATTTTAATCCAGCTTGAATTTCAATAAAAGAATCACCTAAACAAATAATATTAGTAACTAAATTACAATTTAAATTTTTCTGTACATCTAAAAAAGATAACATTTTCCACTTTTGAGAATCATTTGGATATTTATTTTCATAATTTTCTCTGGCACTTATAATTTTTATTTTTTCTAAAACATTTTTTATTTTAGGATAATATTTCATACTAGAAAATTCAACCCAACCTTTTCCTGCATTTGTTATTATAAAAGTATCTCCTTTTTCAATTGATAATGTTAAAACATTTAAAACTAATTCTTCTAAATTTGATATTTTTTCTTTTTCTTTTTCTGTTAAGTTATTATAATCAATATAAATTCCATTTTTCGTTAATGATGATGTTGGAAATAATGTGTCATCCCAATCAAATATTATTATTGAATTATGAGATTTTTCTTTTTGTCCTGTTAATATATTTTTTGTTATTAATTTTGATATATAAGAATTACGAATTTCATCTCCGTTTCTTATAAAATTTAATTCAAAGTCATTTTGATTTAAATATTCAATTTTTTTTATATTTGAATTATCCAATTCGTTCTTTATTTCTAATAATTTATTACTTAATATTGATGTTTGATGAATTGTTTTAGCTCTTCTATAAGAACGATTAAATTTAAATATTTTATTAAATGTTAAATCTATTTTGGATTTTGATTTTTCAGGTTTTATAAATTTATTTATTTCATTTTCATATTTGTTAAATTTAAGTAAATTTGAAACTGATTTACTTAAATTATTATTTAATAATTTTTGTTTATTTACATCTTTAAATATTTCATTTTTTTTTTCTTCTTCATTTACAATATTACTTTTTTGAATTGAAGGATCATCATTTTTTTTTTTATAACAATAATTATTATTAAACTTTTTAATATTATTATTTTCATTTTTTAAATTCACAAAATAAAATCCTATTCTATTATTTTCAAGATTTCCCATTTTAATATAATAAAAAATTAAACAGGAATACAAAAAATAAAAATAAAAAAAAAAAACTAAAAAAAAAAAAAATAAATAAAAAAAAAAATAAAATAATATTTAAAAAAATGTCACTAAGTGTTTTTGCAAGAGGAAGAAATTTACGTGATCGTTTTATAGAAGCCCTTCAAAAATATGGTTTTAAACAAGTAGAAGTATCAAAAGACATAAAAATTCATCATTCAACATTATCTCAATGGATACAAGGAAAAGCAAAAGGTAACACATCACGTTTAGAAGAAGCAATAGAATCATGGTTAAATAATTTATATTCAAACAAGCCAAAATTAGCAGGAACAAATTTATCTCGTTTACAACTTTTAAAAGGAAAAAGAGAAAGATCAAAATTAAATGAAGACTTTGATTCAAATTATGGTTTTGATAATTTAATACCAATAAATATTAATATAGAATTAGAGGGAAAAAAATTTAAAGATCAATTTTTTTGGAATTCAAATGAACCATATTTAAATGTAGAAAATTTTGCTAAAATAATAGCAGAAGATAATCAATTACCTGCAGGATTTGATACAGAAATATCAAATCAAATGAAAAAACAAATAATTCAATATAAAAAATATGAAGATATTGAAGGAGAAATTTTAAAGACTATTAAATTAGATATTAGAATTGGTGATATGTTATATAATGATCAAATTGAATGGGATATTAATAATCCTAATAATTCACCTGAAGAATTTGCTAAAAGTGTTTGTAAAGATTTAGGTTTAGGGACTGAATTTGTTTTACCTATTTCACATTCTATTAGAGAACAAATATTAGAATATCAAAAAAGTGCTGTTAATGAAAAGAAAAATTATTTTCAAAGATATTCTCAAAATTCTTCTTCTAAAAATAAAGTTGATTTAAATAATTATTTAAGAGATATTTATAATAATGATACTGAATGGCAACCTGATGTTAAACAAATTTCACTTGAAGAAATTAAAAAGTTTGAAAAAAAAGAAGAAAGGAAAACTAGACATCAACAAAGGAGGAAATAAATTTTTTTTTTTATATTTTTACTATATTAATTAAATTATCAATTTTGAAAATTAAATTATATGTAAAACATTATTATTTTTGTTATAATATTGTATTATATAATATTTTAAAAATATAATATTAAATAATATTCAAAAATTACAAAAAATGAAATATATAAAATCTTTTGATTATCTTTCACATAAAGCTCGTCTTACTTTTTCAAATAAAGGTGAAACTCGATTAAAAACTTTTTATGGAGGACTTTTAAGTATTTTATCAATATTAATTATAACAATATTAGGAATATATTTTTTATTAAATTTCTTACATAAAAGTAATAAATATTCAATTTCTTCATCAGAATCATCACCTTATTTAAATTTAACAAATTCAAATCAAATTCCTTTTTTATTTAGATTAAGTAATGGTGATAGTGTTCCTTATAATAATACTGATAAATTATATAATATTATATTTAGATTTTGGAATGGGGGAACAAATTCAACAGAAAAAACAATTGATAATACAAAACAACAAAATGAAAATTTACAAATTGAAAAATGTGATTTATCAAAACATTTTGGAGATTATAAAAATTTATTTCAAAATATATCTGATTTAAATACTTTTTATTGTCCAATTATAAGAAATTATAATCAAACTTTATATGGTATATATGGTAATGTATTACCATTTTCATATTATTATTTTTATTTTCAATTATGTGATTATGAAAATGATGAAAATTGTTTTTCTTTATCAGAAATAGAAAATTTACTTTCAGATTCTTATTTAGATATGAGAACAATAAATTATGAAATAGACTCAGATAGTAATGAAGTAAAAAAACCAATTTTAAAAAGTGATAGATTTATGATATCATTAACAATACATAAAAGAATTTGGATTTTTTTTAATTCAGTAAAATATATTACAGATATAGGTTATTTTTTCAATATTTATAATGAAGAAAGTTTTTTTCAATATGATTCAACAAGATATGATATTGATTTAAGAGATACTGAAATAGATGGTATTAGTAGAAATTTTTTAGGAGTTACTATTGCAACTACAGGACATACATTAATATTTATTAGGAAATTTAATAAAATTCAAGATTATATTGCTACTTTTAGTGGAATTATTAAAGCAGTTACTATGTTAGTTTTTAGTGTTAATTATTTTCATTCTCAAAATAATTATTATTTTAGTTTAATTAAAGGGTATGTTTTACCTGAAGAAGAAGTTAAATTAAAATTTAAAAAAAAGTATAATTATAAAAAAGAGTCTCATGAAAATTTAAGTGTTTTTATTGATAAAAATAGTCATAATGGGAATAATCTTAATTTAAATTCTGAAAGATTAACAAATAAAAATAGAATAAATTCTTTTATTACTTATAATATACCAAGTTCAAAAAGGAATTCTGTTGCTAATTCAAAAGTTAATATATTTTTTACTAATGAACAAAATAAATTAATTGAAAAATTGAAAAAATCAAAAAATAAAATTACATTTTTAGCTTATATTTTACCTTTTATAATATACTCACAATATCAAAAAAATAAAAAAGCATTATTATTTTGTTTTGAAAGAATAAATCAACATTTAAATATTGTAAATGTTTTAAAAAAATTAGCTTATAGTGATTTACTTATGAAATATTCGCTTGAATTACAGTCAAAAACAATTAATAATGTTAAGAATAAAGTTAATGAAAATTTACATACTATTTTTAATACGGTTAGAAAAAAAAATAATACTGTTGTTGAAAATCATAATAATAAAAATTGTAAAATAAATATTCCTCAAATTAAAAGAAAGGATAATAATGTAAGTTTTTCAAGTTCTTCATCAAAATTTGAAATAAATACAATTAATTCTCAATTTAAATAAAATTAAATATTTTGTTTTATCTAAATTTATTTTATAATTGCAAAATATTATCATTAATTGAAGAATTAATGAAAGAGTAAACTATGTAATATATATATTCTACATGTTTATATTTAATTTTTAATTTGCCAAGAAATTATTGTTTAATAAAATTTTTCTTATAAAAATTCCATTAAAAAATATTTTTCAGATATATTAAAATATATATAGATATTTAAATTATTTTTTATTATTTAATTTTATTTAATAATTTTTGATCATTTGTAATTATATTTATATCTTTCTTGAGTTCTATAAATATTTCTATAAATATACTTGCTGATTCAGCAACATTTTCAGTATGAAAATTTGATAAATTTAAAGTCTCTAAAGAAGAACAATAAGAAAACATTAAACTCATTTCATTGACATTTTTAATATTGAAACTACTCAAATCTAATTTTTTTAAAGAACTACAATCAAAAAACATACTTCTCATATTTATAACTTTTTCAGTATTAAAATTGGTAAAATTTATATATTGTAATGATGAACATTTATAAAACATTGAATTTGTATATATTAATTCTTTTGAGATAAAATGTGATAAATCTGCATAAATTAATGTTTCACATTCATTAAATAAAAAACTTGAATCAATTAAATTTTTATTAAAATAAAATTGAAAAGTATATTCTCCTTCTTTTTCAAATTCATAGTCAAAAGAAAATTTTATTTTTTTATTATTGAAAAATATTTCACATGATTCAATAATTTCATTTTTATGAATATCTCCTTTATGATGATTATAATTCATTATTCTTATTTTTTTGTTTATATCATCTTTTTTTATGTCATATTTTGTAATAATAAAATTGTTTTCTTTATTATTTTTAACTAATTTATAAAGATTTATTTCTTTTTTTAATTGTTCTATTTCATCATTTTTATTTTTTAATTCTTTAATAAATTCTTTTTTTTCTTTATTTAATTTCTCATTTTCCTTAATTAATATTTTTATTATTTCTTTATCAAAATTATTATTTTTAATTAAATTAAATTCTTCATTTCTTAATATTAAATTAATATTTGATAAACTTTCAATTATTTGATAATTTTTTTCTTTTATTATGTTCAAAATTAAGTTTATAATGTTTTTTTTAGAAAAACCTATATTAAATTTATTATTAATTATTTCAAAACTGAAATTATTTTTAAAACTTTGAT
>JAEEGK010025696.1_pt1 | contig 12062 bp, 8 predicted proteins | sample 8958771 | NCBI WGS metagenome assembly JAEEGK01 (sample SAMN16246547, study PRJNA631951) | gut metagenome | biome: gut microbiome; feature: rumen; material: SC-attached | host: Bos | place: Iran: Karaj | collected 2018-10 | reverse complement strand
CCGGCGAACGACGACGCGACGAAGTCCATCGAGTGCGTGCTGAACGTCCTCTGCGCAGCCATCCAGGAAGGCCTCGACGAGCGCAAGCTCGAGAAGGACAAGGAGGCTGTCGAGGAGTCCGCGGCTGACGAGGCGGCCAAGCCCGCTGCAGCCCGCAAGCTCCGCGCCCGCAAGGGTGGTAAGGACGCCGAGGAGAAAGCCGAAGAGGCAGCCGAATAAGTTCCATCTATAAAAATACAGAAAAGCATTATGGCTATTACTGCAGCAGATGTAATGAAGCTCCGGAAGATGACTTCCGCGGGTATGATGGATTGCAAGAAGGCCCTTGAGGAAGCCGAAGGCGACTTCAACAAGGCTATGGGCATCATCCGTGAGAAGGGCAAGCTGGTCGCCGCCAAGCGCGCCGACCGCGAGACTTCCGAGGGTGCGGTGAAGGCCCGCGTGGCCGGCGGCAAGGCGATCCTCGTCTGCCTCGGCTGCGAGACGGACTTCGTCTCCCGCAACTCCGATTTCCAGAACCTCGCCAACGCCATCGCCGACGTGGCCATCGCGAACTGCCCTGCTGACCTGGAAGGCCTGAAGGCCTGCAAGATGGCGGACGGTTTCACCGTGGCCGAGGCCGTCGAGGCCCAGACCGGCAAGACGGGCGAGAAGCACGTCCTGGCTTACTATGCGATCGTGGAGGCCCCCTTCGTGGTCGAGTACATCCACACGCTGAACGGCAAGCTCGGCGCCCTCGTGGGCTTCAACAAGGAAGTCCCCGCGGAGCTCGCCAAGGGTGTCGTGATGCAGGTCGCCTCGATGAACCCCGTGGCCATCTCCCCGGCTGACTGCCCGGCCGAGGTGCTCGAGAACGAGAAGAAGATCGCGATCGAGAAGACCAAGGAAGAGCAGGTCCAGAAGGCCGTCGACGCCGCCCTGAAGAAGGCCGGCATCAACCCCGCCCACGTGGACAGCGAGGACCACATCGAGTCCAACACCGCCAAGGGTTGGATCACGCCCGAGCAGGCCGACAAGGCCCGCGAGATCATCAAGACCGTCGGTGCCGAGAAGGCCGCGAACCTCCCCGCCCAGATGGTCGAGAACATCGCCAACGGCCGTGTCCAGAAGTTCCTCAAGGAGAACACCCTGACCGAGCAGGAGTACCAGATGGCTGACGACAAGAAGACCGTCGCCCAGGCGATCGCCGCCGTGGACAAGGACGCCAAGGTCGTCGCCTTCAAGCGCTTCTCCCTGAACGACTAAGCGCTGCGCGCGCAGTCATTCCCGGCTCGGCCGGGAATCTCAGAAAACTGTCAAAGGCCCGCTGATTGCGGGTCTTTTTTGTTATCTTTGCAACTCGGAGATACCCGGTCAGGCCGGGTATGACAAAAAGATGAATCTGAAGAGTCTGGCGAAGGATACCGCCCTGTACGGGCTGGTGAGCATCGTGGGCAGGTTCCTGAACTACCTGCTGGTGCCGGTCCATACCTACTACATTCCTGTGGAGAGCGGCGGCTACGGCATCGTGTCCAATCTGTATGCCTACACTGCGCTGTTCCTGGCCCTGCTGACCTTCGGGATGGAGACGACCCTGTTCCGCTTTGCCAACAAGACCGGGACGGACGACAAGATGGTGTACAGCAACGCCCTCCGGATGGTGGGCGGAGTGGGGCTGGGATTCCTGGCGCTGGTCTTCCTGCTGCTGAAGCCGATCTCCGGCGCCATGGGCTATGAGGCGCATCCGGAGTATATCGGGATGTTTGCGCTGATTACGGCGCAGGACGCCTTCCAGGCCGTGATGTTCAGCCGCCTGCGGCAGCAGCGCCGGCCTCTCCGCTTCGTGTTCCTGAAGTTGGCTTTCATCATCCCCAGCGTCCTGCTGAACCTCTTCATCTTCCTGGTGATGCCGAAGATACCGGCATTGCAGGCATTCTTCCAGCAGTTCAATTACGGCGTGGGCCTGATTTTCGTGGCGAACCTGCTCTGCACGACGGTCGTGTCGTTCCTGTTCATCCCGGAAATCCGGGGGATCGGTTACGGCTTCGACAAGGGCCTGGCAAAGGAGATGTTGGGTTATTCCTGGCCGCTGCTGATCTTGGGTCTGGTGGGCGTGCTCAACCAGGTGTCGGACAAGATCCTCCTCCCGAAACTGATGCCGGGCGAGGAGGGGATGGTCCAGCTGGGCATCTACGGCGCCTGCGTCAAGCTGGCGATGGTGATGGCCTTGCTCACGCAGGCCTTCCGCTATGCCTACGAACCTATCGTCTTCGCGGACAACAAGGACAAGAATTCTCCCGCGACGCTTGCCGACGGGACCAAATACTTCATCATCTTCACGCTCCTGGCCTTCCTTGCCGTGATGATCTACCTGCCGATCCTGCAGCACTTCATCGGCGGGGATTACCGGGAGGGGCTCGGCGTCATCCCGATCGTGATGATGGCAGAGATCTTCATGGGCGTGTATTTCAACCTGTCTTTCTGGTACAAACTCACGGACCAGAACTGGTGGGGCGCCATCATCAGCGCCATCGGTGTGGCCGTGATGATTGCAATCAACGTCCTTTTCGTGCCGAAGATCGGCTATTGGGCCTGCGCCTGGGGCGGCTTCGCCGGCTATGGCATCCCGATGCTGGTCAGCTATTTCCTCGGGCAGAAGAAATATCCCATTCCGTATGACCTCATGGGCATCGGCAAGTTCGTCCTGGTCGCGGGCGCGATCTTCGCGTTGTACTGGTTCTGGCTGCGCACACTGCCTGCCTGGGCGCAGATGTCCGTGGGTACGGTGCTGCTTGGCCTGTACGGCCTGGTAGCCTGGCGTGAAATCAAATCCTCTAAAGCCATATGAAACATTTCCTGACCATTACCCTCTGCTGCCTCGGAGCAGCGGCACTGCTGGCCGGCTGTGCCGGCAATCCCGAGAAGAAAGCCGCCAAGGAGGCCGCCAAGGCTGCGGCCGATTCCGTCGCAGCAGCCCAGCAAACCCAAAGAACCATGGACAAAATCGCAAAACTGCCGGCCGAGCCGGTATTCGACATCATCACCTCGATGGGTGTCATCAAGGTCAAACTCTATGCTGACACGCCCAAGCACCGCGAGAATTTCGCCAAGCTGGCCCTGGAGAAGTACTATGACGGGACGCTCTTCCACCGCGTCATCGACGGCTTCATGATCCAGGGCGGCGACCCGCTGACCAAGGATGCGGCCAACAAGGCCCGCTTCGGCACCGGCGGCCCGGACTACACGATTCCCGCCGAGTTCGTGCCGGCACACACCCACAAGAAGGGCGCCCTGGCCGCAGCGCGCCGCGGCGACGCCGTCAATCCCTACAAGGAATCCTCCGGCTCCCAGTTCTACCTGGTGCAGGATGAGGTAGGCTGCTCCCAGCTGGACGGGGACTACACCGTCTTCGGCGAGACCATCCAGGGACTGGATGTGATCGACAAGATTGCCGCCGTGCAGACGGATGCCCGCAACTGCCCGCTGCAGGATGTCAAGATCGTTACCATCAAGCTGGCAGAATAGGCCTTGCTGGCATGGATATTGCAATAAAAACGCTTGAATAGTTTTTTCATAGGTTTAATTTTAGGTTAGAATTGCGTAATGGTCTCGCTGGGAAGCGAGACCATTATTATTTTGTATCTTTGCGGCATGAAAATCCTCTTCATACACGGCCTGGCCTCGTCCGGGGCGTACAAGATGGCGGACTCGCTCCGGATCCTGCTCAAGCCCTGCGAGGTGGTGGCACCGGACGTGCCCATCGAGCCGGAGGCGGCGCTCGCGCTCCTTGAGCGCCTGTGCGCCGAGGAGGATCCCGACCTGGTGGTCGGGCTCTCGCTCGGCGGTTTCTGGGCCCAGAAGCTCCGCGGCCGCCGCAAGATCCTCGTGAACCCGGATTTCCACCCTTCCCGCCTGCTGCGTACGATGGTAGGGGAGGTCAAGTATCTCTCGCCCCGCCGGGACGGGGCGGAGTCCTTCCTGCTCACAGAAGGGATATGCGACGCCTATGAGGCTGTCGAGCGGACGGAATTCGATGCGCTCACGCCTGAGGAGATCGCGCTGACGACCGGCATGTTCGCGGACGGCGACGAACTCGTGCACTGCGGACCGGAGTTCGAACGCCATTATCCGGGCCGCCGGGTGGATTATCCCGGCAAGCACCTCCCTGTGTTCCCGGAACTTAAGCATTACCTTGTCCCGCTGGTTTCCAAGCTTTTTTGAGCGTTTCCTATTTGAGATGACCGGGAGAATCCCTAAATTTGCAGATTGTTAATACCCCGCAGACCCATGGAAAAAGTGACCGTACTCCCTCCCGAAAAGCTCATCAATGGCTGGATCGATCCTGTCTACCTGCCCGAGGGCAAGGACAAGTACTACCTCCGCAACCGCCAGGTGCGCAAGCCGAAGGGCGGTTGGCGCCATCTGACCAGCGACGAAATTGAGCGGCTGGTCAAGAACGACAACACGGCCGCCAGCTGGGACACCATCTTCGTGACGGACGAGTTCCGCCCGCAGATGCTCAAGAACAACAAGTTCTACGGGACGGTCCGTATCGGCCGCGTGTCCGAGAACGGCCTGCAGTTCCACGACCTGCGCCTGCCCATCGGCATCTCCAACTCCTCGATCCACTCCTGCGACATCGGTGACGACTGCGCCATCCACAACGTCCACTACCTCAGCCACTACATCATCGGCAACCGCTGCATGCTCTTCAACATCGAGGAGATGTGTACGACGGACCACTCCAAGTTCGGCAACGGCATCGTCAAGGACGGAGAACCGGAGGATGTCCGCGTCGTGATCGAGGTGATGAACGAGACCGGCTGCCGGGCCGTCTATCCCTTTGACGGGATGACGACGGCCGACGCCTACATGTGGGCCAAGTACATCGACGACGAGCCCCTGCAGAAGCGGCTCCGCGAGATGACCCAGGCCTCCATGGACAGCCATCGCGGCTACTACGGCACCGTAGGGGAGGGCTGCGTGATCAAGAATTCCTCCATCCTCAAGGATGCCAAGATCGGCCCGGCCTGCTATATCAAGGGCGCCAGCAAGCTCAAGAACATCACCATCAACTCCTCCGAGAAGGAGCCGTCGCAGATCGGCGAGAACGTGATCATGGTCAACGGCATCATGGGCTACGGCAGCCGTGTCTTCTACTCCTGCACGGCCATCCGTTTCGTGATCGGCAACAACAGCGCCCTCAAGTTCGGCGCCCGCCTGATCAACTCCATCCTCGGGGACAACTCCACGATCTCCTGCTGCGAGGTGCTCCACAACCTGATTTTCCCCGCACACGAGCAGCACCACAACAACTCCTTCCTGATCGCCGCCTGCGTCAAGGGACAGAGCAACATGGCCGCCGGCGCGACCATCGGCTCCAACCACAACAGCCGCACCAACGACAACGAGGTGGAGGCGGGCCGCGGCTTCTGGCCGGGCCTGTGCACGAGCATCAAGCATTCCAGCAAGTTCGCCAGCTATACGCTCCTGGCCAAAGCCGACTATCCCGCGGAGCTGAACATCCCGCTGCCGTTCTCCCTGCTCAGCAACAACGCCAAGGAGGACCGGCTGGAGGTGTCGCCTGCCTTCTGGTGGAGCCACAACATGTACGCGCTGGCGCGCAACAACTGGAAATACAAGACCCGCGACAAGCGGATCACCAAGACCCAGAACATAGAATTCGATACCTTCGCCCCCGACAGCATGGAGGAGGTCATCCAGGCCCGCGCCCTGCTGGAGCGCTGGACGGCCCAGGCGTGGTATCGCAAAGAGAATAAAGATTTCGACCACCTGTCGGAAAAGCAGCTGCGGGCTAAGGGCCGCAACCTGCTCAACGGGGACGCCAAGACAGTGGACGCCCTTGAGATTTTCGGCGAAAACATGGAGAAGAGCCACCGTTGTGTCCTGATCCACAAGGCCTGGCGTGCGTACCACGCCTACGGCGACATGCTCGTGCATTATGCCGTGACCAATGCGATGGACTACCTCGAAGCCAATCCCGGCGAGACGCTCTCCTCCTTGTCTGCATTTCTCAAGAGCCGCCGTCAGCGCGAGTGGGTCAACCTGGGCGGCCAGTTGATGATGGCGACCGAATTCGATCGCATCCGCGCCGATATCCGGAGCGGCAAGCTGGCTTCCTGGAAGGATATCCATAAGCGCTACAATGATATCTGGAGGCGCTATCCCGTTGACAAGTTGCGCCATGCCTATCTCTCGCTCTGCGATCTGTACGGGGTCGACCAAATGGACGCAGCGGCCTGGAGCCAGGCCCTCAGCGAAGAAGCGCGCATCCAGCAATACATCTGCGACGAGGTATACCGCACCCGCCAGAAAGACCATGAAAACCCGTTCCGCCAGGCCACCTACCGCAATGCCGAGGAGATGACCGCCGCGATCGGGACGCTGGAGGAGAACAGCTTTGTGCGGCAGGTCCGGTCCGAGACCGCGGCCAACCTGAAGCGTCTCGAAGAGCTGCGTCTCCGAATTTAAATGAACAATACTGATTTATGAACCTGAAAGAAAACAAGTACGCCCAGTATTACCTGGTGCAGGAGATGATGGGGACCGTGCCCACGGTGGCCAAGTTCGACCCGGATTGCTCCAAGTTTGTCGCGGATTCCGTCCGCAAGACCGGCAAGATCCTCTTCTCCGGCGAGGGCTCTTCCCGCCTGCTTCCGGCCAAGAACAGCCGTCGCGTCGCCATGACCTGGGGTCTGGATGTCAACGTCCAGATCGACGGGTCCCATCAGGCCGAGGGTTATGACCTGAGCCGCTACACCGTGCTGATCGACTCCAATTCCGGTCGCACCAAGGAGGCCCTGATGCTCGCCAAGAAACTCCAGGCCGAGGGACACAAGGATACCTTCGCCCTGAGCGCCAACCCCGACACCCCGATCCGCCAGGCCTGTGTGGACGGCCACGTCCTCGGCTGCGGCTGGGAGGAGGCTGTCGCCGCTACCAAGAGCGTGATCGAGCAGGGACTGTTCTGCGAGTCCATCTTCTGGCACCTCGCCGGCAAGGACATGAAGACCGTCCTCAAGGGTCTCCCTGAGAAGCTCGAGCAGGCCCTGACCCTTCAGATCCCGGCTGAGGTCGTGGAGTGGGTCAAGGGTGCCCATACCATCTACTTCAGCGGCTACAATGACGGTGTCGCCGAGGAGCTCACGCTCAAGACCAACGAGATCACCCGCCGCAAGAGCGACTTCCTGGAGGGCACCTACGCCGTCCACGGCATCGAGGAAGTGATGCAGGAAGGCGACATCGTGTTCCTCGTGAACCCGATCGAGAGCGAGTACGACAAGTTCCTGACCGTCTTCAAGGGCGCCGGTGTGCACGTCGTGGCCATCGACACCAAGGCCACGCCGTTCGACCGGACGATCATCGTCCCGGACGCCGGCGTGATGCAGCCTTACGTCTATCTCTGCGCCGGTTGGAACATCCTCGTGGAGGTCGCCACCTCCGACGGGATCAACCTCGACAAGCCGGAGCGCGCCCGCAAGGTCGGCAACGAGATGTAATCGGAGGGGCCATCGTATGCGGTTTCTGACGAACCCTTCGACCGACCCCTGGTACAATATGTCGTTCGACGAGTACTGCCTGGAGCAGTATCCGTCGAACGACCCTTTTTTCTATCTGTGGCGCAACCGGCCGTCCGTGATCATCGGACTCAACCAGAACGCCTACAGCGAGGTCAACCTCACCTATCTGGAGGCCCACGACATCCGCCTGGCGCGCCGGGTGACCGGCGGCGGCGCTGTCTACCACGATCTCCAGAACCTCAATTATACCCTCATCGGCCGGGAAGTGACGCCGCAGCCGGTCGTCGAGGCGCTGCGGCGCCTGGGCGTTCCCGCCGAGCTGACCGGCCGCAACGACATCTTCGTAGAGGGCCGCAAGGTGTCCGGTTATGCGCGGCGGGTCTGGCATGACCGCCAGATCGTCCACGGGACCTTGATGTACGACGTGGACCTGGACACGCTCCAGCGGGTGCTGGATGTCCCGGGCTCCAAGATGGAGGCCAAGGGGATTGCATCCGTGCGCAGTCATGTGGCGAACCTCAAAGATTATCTTCCGCAGTTTGCCTCGCTGGACGCATTCCAGTCCGCCCTGCAGGAGCTGCTGGCAGACGGCGATGCGGAGCTCCCTTTCAGCGCTGAGCAGCGCGTTGCCGTGCAGCAGATCTCAGACAGCCGGTTCTCTACCTGGGACTGGCTGTACGGCCGCTCGCGGCAGGCGGACTTCGTCCGCTCCGGCCGCCTCGCGTGCGGTACCGTGGAGGTCCGCCTCGGCCTGGACCGCGGCGTGATCACCGCCGTGGAGTTCGGCGGCGATTTCCTGGGCGGGCTCCCCGCCGCCCAGTTGGCGGAGCGCCTGGTCGGGCTCCGCTTCGACCGGGAGACCCTGTACGCCGCTTTGGCTGCGGCGGATCCCAGCCGTTATTTCGACGGCGTCTCTACCGACCAACTTACAGACCTGCTTTTTAAAGCCTGAACAGCCCCAGTCGGGAGGGTAAAACCCGGTGTAAATCGGGCATTATCGGCTATAAATCGGTCATTTCTTAAAAAAATGGGTAATTGTCGGTTATTTTTGTTACATTTGTGTTTGTAACACTTTATTTAACCACTTTTTTAACCGATGATTACCAAAATCCATTTCAAGATCGCGCTCGCGACGGGATTGTTCCTGTTGGCGGGCCTCTGCGCAATGGCACAGCAGAGCATTTCTGGAACGGTGAAGGATGCCAAGGGCGAAGCTGTCATTGGCGCCGGCGTCTACCAGAATGGCAACATGCGCAATGGTACGGTCACCGACATCGACGGCAAGTTCACGCTGAGCGTGCCTGCCGGCGCGGTGGTTACGGTCTCCTGCATCGGCTACAAGGAGATGGAGTTCACCGTCGACCAGCGGCGGACCTACAACCTTGTACTCGAGGAGGATGCCGAATCACTGGAAGGTGTCGAGATCGTCGCCTATGGTAAACAGACCAGGGTCACGGTGACGGGCGCTCTGTCGAGCGTGAAGTCCGAGGATCTGGTCCGCACGCCGGTGACGTCCGTGAACAACGTTCTGGCGGGCCAGCTGTCCGGTGTGACCACGGTCCAGTACTCCGGTGAGCCGGGTGCCGACGCTGCGACGGTGTTCGTCCGCGGTAAAGGTACGTGGACGGACTCCGCCCCGCTGATCCAGGTGGACGGCGTGGAGCGTCCGATGTCGGACCTGAACCCGGAGGACATCGAGAGCATCACCGTCCTGAAGGACGCCTCCGCGACGGCGGTGTTCGGTGTCCGCGGTGCGAACGGCGTCCTGCTGATCACGACCAAGCGCGGTGCGCAGGGCAAGCCGAGGATCAACGTGAACACGAGCGTGTCGCTGCAGATGCCGACCAGGCTGGTCGAACAGGCGAACTCGCTGGACTACGCGCTGTTCTACAACCAGATGCGCGCCAACGACGGCCAGGGCCCCATGTTCTCGGAAGCCGTGATCGACAAGTTCCGCAAAGGGGACGATCCGATCCGTTTCCCGAGCATGCGTTGGACAGACTATCTGATGGAGAAGCAGACGATGCAGAGCAACCACAGCGTGAGCATCTCGGGCGGTGCGGAGCGCGTGCGGTACTTCGTGTCCGTGGGCCTCGCGACGCAGGACGGTATGTTCAAGGAGTTCGAACGCGACTACAAGTTCGGCTACCAGTACAAGCGCTTCAACTACCGTTCGAACCTGGACATCGACGTGACGAAGACAACGAAGATCTCGTTCGACATCTCCGGCAACGTGTCCCGCCAGGATGCTCCGCGCACCGGCCAGGGCGCTTCGGGCATGCTGATGAAGATGTACTATGCTACACCGTTCTCCAGCCCGGGCTACGTGGACGGCAAATACATCTATACGACCAATGACTACGCCGACGGCGTGCAGCTCCCGTTCGTCGGAAACGACAACCCGCTGGAGTACCTGACCTACCAGCCGGGCTTCAGCGCCAGCGGCAACAACCGCCTGCAGATGGACCTTACGCTGACGCAGGACCTGAAGTTCATCACCCCGGGCCTCAATTTCAAGATCAAGGGCTCCTACAACTCGAATTTCACGGTCTCCTACTCCGGTTCGCAGAACATTGCTACCTATAATCCTGTGATCCAGGACGACGGCACGATGAAGTACCGCGTCAACGGCCAGGACAGCCCGCTGAGCTACTCCAAGGGTATCGGCCGCAGCCGCAACTGGTATGCGGAGGCCTCGCTGAACTACAACCGCAGCTTCGGCGACCACAGCGTGGGCGCCCTCGCCCTATACAACCAGAGCAAGGAATACTATCCGGGCTCCTATAGCGACATCCCGCGCGGCTACGTCGGTCTGGTGGGACGTATCACTTACGACTACAAGAAGCGTTACCTCGCTGAGATCAACGTGGGTTACAATGGTTCCGAGAACTTCCATCCTTCGAAGCGTTTCGGCCTGTTCCCGGCCGGATCCATCGGCTGGGTGGTGAGCGACGAGCCGTTCTTCCGCCCGCTGAAGAGCGTCGTGAACTTCTTCAAGCTGCGTGCCTCCTGGGGTCTGGTCGGTAACGACAAGATCGGTGGCTCGCGCTTCATGTACCTGGCTGACCCGTACTTCATCAACAACGGTACGCTGGAGGCCCGCGGCGGCGGCCGCGCCTACAACTTCGGTATCGAGAACTCCACGACGCACAACGGTGCCGGCGAGAGCTCCCGCAACAACCCGAACGTGTCGTGGGAGAAGGCCTTCAAGCAGGACTACGGCGTGGACATGAACTTCCTGGACAACCGCCTGAGCGCATCCTTCGACTACTACATGGAGCATCGTTGGGATATCCTCCTGCAGGACCAGACGGCTCCGAAGGTGATCGGCTTCACGGTGCCTTATGCCAACCTGGGTAAGGTGGACAGCTGGGGCTGGGAAGTGCAGATGCGCTGGAACGACCGGATCGGTTCGGACTTCCGCTACAACCTGAACATGAACCTGTCCTACAACCAGAACAAGATCATCGAGCGCAAGGAAGCGCCGTACAATAACGACTACCAGTACCAGAAGGGCCATCGTATCGGTGCACGCAGTCAGTATCAGTTCTTCCGCTACTACGACAAGGATACGCCGCGTCTCTACCAGGAGAAGTTCGGCAAACCGTTCCCGACGCAACTTGTCGAACTGAAAGACGGCGATGCGGTGTTCGTGGACCTGGACGGCAACGGCTACATCGACGAGAACGACAAGACGCGCGAGCTGGGCTTCACCGACGATCCGATGTATGTGCTCGGCGTGAACGGCGGCTTCAACTGGAAGAACTGGGACTTCAACATGCAGTGGACGGGCGCCTTCGGCGTGACCCGAATGATCGGCGAATCGTTCCGCATGCCGTTCCGTTCCCGTACGGACTACACGACGGGCGGTCTGCTGGTGTACCACGTGAACAATACCTGGGATCCCGCGAATCCTTCCCAGGATGCGAAGTATCCGCGTGCGAGCTGGGACCATGGTACGGTCAACAATTATCAGGACTGCACGTTGTATGAGCAAAACGCCAGCTACGTGCGTCTGAAAACCGTGATGGTGGGCTACAACTTCAAGTTCCCGTGGATGTCGAATCTGGGCATCAGCCGTGCTCAGGTGGCCCTCAGTGCCTACAACCTTTTCACCATCACCCCGTATATCTGGGGCGACCCCGAGTCGAGAGCCAGTACGGATCCTACCTACCCGCTGACCCGTACCGTCACGCTCAGTCTGAAACTTAATTTCTAAGAGAGATGAAACACCTATATAAAGCCTTCATTGCGATAGCCGCGGCGGCAGCGTTCTGCTTCGGCATCAATTCCTGCACGGATCCGCTCAAGGTGGGCAATGCTTTCCTTGAGAAGGCTCCGGGTGGCACGGTCACGGCGGACACGGTGTTCTCGAATGCCGAATACACGCGCCGTTTCCTGGCGAACATCTACCGGGGTCAGTACTATGCCCTCCCGACGAGTTCCACGAACTCGCCGCCCCAGTGCCTGAACTACTGGAAAGGTTTGCCGGATGCCCTCTCAGACACCCACCAGTTCTTCTTTGCGAACACGATCATCAAC
>JAEEGK010025695.1_pt1 | contig 12062 bp, 9 predicted proteins | sample 8958771 | NCBI WGS metagenome assembly JAEEGK01 (sample SAMN16246547, study PRJNA631951) | gut metagenome | biome: gut microbiome; feature: rumen; material: SC-attached | host: Bos | place: Iran: Karaj | collected 2018-10 | reverse complement strand
ACTGCAGCCGCTATGGCACAAATCAGCACTGCACCGGCGCTGATATCTTTCACGTCACGGATCCTGTCATCCTTTTCAGGCTGTACAACATCGGATAAGCGCTCGATGGCAGAGTTGATGGCTTCGGCAGCGAGAACGAGTCCTATGGCGAAGAAAACGGCTATCCACTCGGATATTGAAATATGGAAAAGTAAGCCGGCAATGATAACCATGATAGTTACGGCACAATGTATCCATGCGTTGTGCTCCTGACGGATGAATGCCGTAACTCCCCTCCAGGCGTTAGCAAAACTGGCTAGTCGTGCTTTAATGGTAAAGTTGTTCTTCATGGTACCAATAGCGATCAACGTTATCTTTTTGACCGGGGGTCGAGATATAATCCTCGGGATTCAACGATCTCTCGCAGTCTGTCAAAAGGAATACGGCAGAAAAGATGCATATATAGGTAGTCCTCAGACCAGTCAAACTGGATGCCCCTGCTGGAATTAATGAAAACAATGAACATCTTTCCTCGCAATGCCATCCGAAGATAAGAATCTATTCCTGAGACAGGAATACGCATCCCTTCTTTTACTGTCTTGCGACGGGAATTCTCTATATACCCCAGAGTGACATACTTGCATCCCGCCTCTTCAAGGATAGCATGTGTAATGGAGATGAAACGGTTCTCTATCTCCATATACTCTTCCATCGTCACGATCCTTCCCTCGTATTCTTTTCCCACGTCCGAGAAAGATGTCCACTCGTCTTTTTGATAATGGCCATTTTCGTCATAAAACTCAGGTCGGTACTTGACGATTTCATGAGACGCTCTCGCAAAATGAAGACTATCGAATCGATTCAGTATTATGTCTCTCTGCTTCACCATATAGCAAATATATAGAAAATTATAGACGCGAAAAAATAGTTTGGCGCATAGACTATACCAATAAATTGAAAAAAACGCTTGCTCAGCAATATCAATAACGAAAAGTAGTAAGAAAACCATTAAAAGTGGGGAGAAAAAGAAAAAAGTAGGGAGAAAAGTATTATCTTTGCATTGTTAATTGGCTATTGCAATGGACAGGATGGATCAACTGATGGCCCTGATTGAGCGTTATAAACAATTGGGTATTGACTCGCAGATAGACTATGAAAAGTTCTACCTGTACTCAATCATCACACACTCCACCGCTATCGAAGGTTCGACGGTGACTGAGATTGAGAACCAGTTGCTTTTTGATGAAGGTATCTCGGCAAAAGGGAAAACCATCGTCGAGCAGATGATGAACCTCGACTTGAAGCGAGCCTATGAAGAGAGCATCCGACTGGCGAAGCAACATACAGATATTACCATCAATGTTTTGAAAGAATTGTCGCGCTCGGTGATGCAGAATACGGGATCCACGTACAAGACGGCATTAGGGGACTTTTCTTCCGCCAATGGAGATCTCCGTTTGGTGAATGTAAGCGCTGGCGTCGGTGGGAGATCCTATTTGAGCTACCAGAAGGTCCCCGGTAAATTGCAAGAGTTCTGTGACTGGCTCAACGTGCAACGCAAACGTTCCATGTCATTGCAGGAACGCTATAACCTGAGTTTTGAGGCACATTATCGCCTGGTGACTATCCATCCCTGGGCAGATGGGAACGGCCGTATGGCGCGGCTCATCATGAATCATATCCAGTTCGAATTCGGACTAGTACCGGCTAAGGTCCTCAAAGAAGATAAAGGCGATTATATAAATGCGCTCATAACTACCCGGGACACGGATGATATCTGCCATTTCCTGGGGTTTATGATCGAGGAAATGATCAAGACCCTGTCTACTGACATCGATACCTTCCTCAAGTCGATGAATGAAGGTGAGGAGATAATCCGAATTAGCGGGGAGAAAAAACCGAAAAGTAGGGAGATAATTCTCTCCACTCTAGAGGGACATCCAAACTACTCAGCACGTAAGTTGGCAGAAGTTATCGGGATAACGCAGAAAGCTGTAGAGAAGCATCTTTCCAAGTTGAAGGCTGAAGGGTTAATCAGGCGTGACGGCCCTGACAAAGGCGGGAAATGGGTTGTAATATCCAGCTCAAAGAAAAGCAAGAAATAACTCGAGAAACGGGTTTCCGCACGAATAAGTAGCGGTTTTAAAAGTGATATGCTTGAAGCTCAATTCATTGTAGACTCCTCTGCGCATTATTTGAAGTAATTTCGGGTTGAAGAAAAAGGACTCTATGCTTGTCCAGTCTGGTTCATGTATTAGATATACCAATCAAACTAAACAAGCATCTATTGATAGAATCTTATGAACTCCGAATAGTCCTTGGAAAACAACCTTTACTTAGAATGATTCAAGATAGAAATGATGCTATTTGAGGGGATGAAAAATCACCTTATCGCGACAGTTTTCAAGAGACCTCGACTGAGCAATTCTTTTTCCTTTAACCCGAAAAACAGAGTCTTCATCACGTCTGATGAAGTTTCGGACTTCATTTTTGTCACAGAATTTGTCGCAAAAAACGTTATTTTTGTCACAGCTGTGACAAATCACCCTTGTAACTCATTGATAATCAGCAAGGCTTATCGTGTGCAAAAGTTACCTTGGGAAGTTCATGACATACTGCATCGGAAAGTAGTTTTTACCACCTAACTAATTGATAGTCAACTATGCGTGCAAAATTTTCTTAATTTTTGCACAACCAATGCACAACATATATTTTTTGAAAGTCAAAAAAAGCTCGTTGGAACCCCAAAGAAAGTCAAATTGGGTTGTGCAGCCGCTTGAGTTTTCAGTAAATTTCGTAATGTTTCATTGCATTGGCGAGGATCGTTCCGGCCACGTTCCCGGCTGTTTCGAGCATTGTTCTTGGGGCGCTCTCTGAGTTATTGCACAACGCCCCTCTCCCCCATTATGACAATGCCCGGGCAATCATCACAGAACACCCGGGCAAGAGATTACACCGATAAATCCGAATTTTGCGAAAGCTACTTTTGTGCTCCGGATCAGTTCTCTATATGCAGGACCAGATATTCGGACCGGGTGCCGATGCGGATCTTCGCGCCCCAGATTCCAAGGCCTGAACTCACATAATATCGGGTATTACCGCGCCGATGGTGTCCCCACGCCTTCTCGTACATGGCATCCGTGGCCCAGGAAATGGGCCAGACCTGACCGTAGTGGGTATGGCCGCTGAACTGGAAATCAATCCCTGCCGCTTCAGCCTCTTCCAGATGGTATGGCTGATGATCCAGCAGGATCGTGAAACCCTGCAAGGAATCGGCAAGAGCCGGCAAGGGCTTCCTGTCCGGATTGGTGCGGTCGTCGCGGCCGATGACCGTCAGGCCCTTGTAGGCGCAAGCGGAATCCCGCAGCAGAAGGATGCCCGCATCGGCAAAGAATTTTCCGGAGCCGTCTGCGTCGCTGTAGTATTCGTGATTTCCGAGTACGGTCCACACCGGGGCCTCGATACGCCGGAATTCCTCGGCATAATGGCCTTCCACGACAGGCCGCAGGCTCCTGTCCACGATGTCCCCGCCAATGAGCACCAGGTCCGGATGCTCCGCATTGATGAGATCCACCCATCGGGCAAGTTCCGCGCGCCGGTTATGGTATCCCACATGCAGGTCGCTTGCCAGCACAACGGTAAGCGGCTTTTCAAGCGGCTTTTCCGTCTTTATCGTCAGTTCTTCCCGGTATTTGTGCTTGTAATGGACATTGCCGGCTATCATGATGAGCACGACGATACCGATGGCCGCCCCAAGGCCTGCCAGGCTGCCATCCAGCAGCCCTTTGGGGAGAATGCGGCAAAGCGAAAGCAAATCCGCTGCAAAAAAGAGAAGGAGCAGATACAGAAACGCTATCATCCACGGAAGCCCGGCCTCATAGAGCACCGTGGCGGTTTTGACGGAGACCTTTTCGGTCAGGCCGAAACCGGCCACGGCAACGCCAAACCACAGCAGGAAGGCCAGCATGGTGGCCAGCTTCCAGGGCCAACCCCCGGGTACGATGCGCCATAGATGCCAAAGTACATACCCCAGCGACAGGGCGAAAACGACAAGAATAATTACGAAACGTGTTCTCATAGGCTTCTTGCTATACCCATACGAAATTGTCTTTCCCGGCTCCGGCCTCAAAGTGGTACTTTACAATGCCGCGGTCGATGTCGGTAAAGATGGAGTTGTTGCAGTCAATGTGGACCTCCTCGCCCGATCCCTTCAGGAAGAAGGCCTGCTTGTTGTTGGCAGTGGGGGCAAAAAGCGCGGCTTTCACCCCCTCCCTGAACCATTCCGGGGAGTTTCCTTCGTAAGAACTGACATCTTCAGGTAATTTGCTCTTATGCGGTACTCCTTGCGTCGCACCATATCCAAGGACGAGGATGCCGGCCTGAACGGCTGTGCCAGACTGCTCCTTGACATCACCCTTGCTGAAGGTACCGCTGATCCACCAGGAGTTGAGCCCCAGTGTCTGGGCGTAGAGGGCAATGTCTATGCCGCAGTACCCGAGTTTCTCCTTGGCATCCGGAATAGCCGGAGAACCGAGCAGAAGATAGTTCCGGGTACCTTTCGCTCCCATCAGGCGCATCAGACCCCAGACGGGAGCATTTTCTCCCGTTATGAGTTTCATCTGGACGCCGTGAGCGTCATTCATCAAGGCGATGCGCTCATTCAGTTTGATGATAATATCGTCCGGAATCGGTTTGTCCGTATAAGTCCGGACCATGTGGCGGGCGGAAATGGCTTCTTTTATTGTCATAATCCTATGGTGATGAATGATTCAAATTTCGATTTGTCGAAGTGATTATTCATTCAACGCCTCAATCCAATCCTTCACAAACCTCTCCCGCGTGGGCTCGTCCACTTCCAGAATGGAAAGGTAGGGATTGAGGTCTTCCAATTCAACCAGCAGAAGCTTTCCATCCTTGGTGCGGCAGGCATCGATACGCTGGATGCCGCTGCGGATGTTGTTCCAACGGATAAACTCAGTAGCAAATGCGATGTCCTCCTCAGTGGCCACATACTTCTCCAGCGCCCAGCGCTTGCTCTTGTCAGGAGCATACAGGGCATATTCGAACTTGTCGTTGATGAAATAAAAAGAAAGCTCGTACTGGAAGTCAATCATCGGTTGGATTAGTGTGAGGCCAGGCTCCAATTCCCTGCCCCCCAGCGCCTCCCTGGTCAGGAATTCCAGGCCGATGGAATCGGCCCCGTCCTTGGGCTTGATGACATACTTTGGCACATCGGGCAATTGGCCGATGTCTTCCTTGGTGTCTACCGTTGGGATAACAGGATATCCAGCGGCCGTAAGGTCCAGCAGGTACTGCTTTCCCATCATATCTGCCTTACCGGTGAACTCGTTGAAAGTCCTCAGATGCTGGGTCTTAACCCGCTTTACAAACGCATCGTACACGTCCTTGAAGCCACTTACACCGCCAGTGTTCCGGAAAACGATCATGTCTACATCCTTTTCAAAGCTCTCGGAATTAGTCGGATGGCACAGGACCACATCAAAATGGTCCTTAAGGCAGCTCGTAAGCCAAAGGTCCTCCTCAAAATAGTTCCGGCCTTTTGCCCTATAGTAAAGGTCTGTCAAGTATAGTATCTTCTTTCTCATGATTGACAACAAAACTACCGATTTATCGGTCTAAATATAGCGATTATCTCCCAATAACCGAATATTGCTCAATTACTTTCCCATCAGGGTCCAAATCATAGACCCATAAGATCATTTTCGGCCTTTTGCTTGTATCGGCCCAAACGATGAACCGGTATGAGCAGCATTGAGAGATAATCTCCCCGTTTCTGTACAAGGTGTGTTGTTAGGCCGCAGACCTTGTACACGACAGTACCAGTAGAAAGCGATCCAGGCTGGTTTTATCGTACAAGGTGTATCATCATCAAAATCACACCTTGTACATGGAGGCAGGGGAACTCAAGAGGATCCGCACGCTACTTGAAGATCAGCTGGGCGAACTGGTACAGGCCGTATTTCCAGACGACGAAGTCGTGCTGGCCCTCCGGGTATTCGATGAGCGTGCAGGGGACGCCGTTCTCGTCGCAGAAGGCCTTGAGGCGGGAGCTGTTGTACATCAGGTTGTCCTTGCTGCCGCAGACCATCCAGAGGAGCTTGTTTTCCGCTTTGGTCTTTTCCACGTCGGGAATCAGCTCCTCCGGCATCTTGGTGTTGGGAGCGGAGGAGAAGCCGCCAACGTTGGCAAACAGGTCCATGTGCGCCAGACCGAAGTTCAGGGACTGGCCGCCGCCCATGGAAAGGCCCGCGATGGCGCGGTGCATTTTGTCGGCTTGGACGTTGAACTTCCCTTCGATGAAGGGGATGAGATCGTCCACGAGGTCGAATTCAAAATTGGCGAAGGCCTGGAAACCGGCGTAGACGTTCCCCTCGGCGCGGTCGTTCTCCTGGGCGCGTCCGTTGGGCATCACGATAATCATCGGAACGGCTTTCCCGTCCGCGATGAGGTTGTCCAGGATGATGTTCGGCACACCCTGGAGCCATTCACGCTCGTCGCCGCCAATGCCGTGAAGGAGGTATAGGACGGGATACTTCTTCTGAGGATCGAACTTCGGAGGGAGATAGACCGTGGCCTTGCGGACGGTGCCGACGGTGGTGGACTTATACTCCACGAGATCGAGCGTCCCGTGCGGGATGTCCGCACGCTCCTGGTCAAAGCCGGCGGGCGCCTCAACGTAAGGGTCAAACTTAACTTCGATCTGGGGCCTCTGGAAGAAACCACCCATGCCGCCCGGCTGCGCCGTGGCAGAGAGAACGCCGCACCCGAGTGCGGCCAGTGTCAGAATAATTCTTTTCATCTTGTTTGTCATTTTACAATCGTTGTATGCAAATGTATAGGCTTACTACTGTAACTAATAACCGGGGTTTTGTTCCAGCGACGGGGCAAGGGCACGGATATCGGCCGGTATAGGGAAAATATCCGTATAGCGGGACGTTGCTTCGCCGGGGAGTTGGGGACGAAGGGTGGTAGTAGCTCCAAATCGGCCGAAACGGACCAGATCCTGCCTCCGAAGGCCTTCCCAGGCAAATTCCCGGAGCCTCTCTTCCAGGAGGATGTCCAGGGTGAGCGTTCCCAGCTCCGGCGCTCCGGCGCGTGAGCGGACCTCGTTCACCAGTGCCAGAGCTTCATCGACCTTCCCGGTACGAAGCAAGGCTTCCGCCTTCATCAGTATGGCATCGGCATAGCGGAAAATAACCCAGTCATTGTCCATCAGTTTTCCGTCCTTGAAGGCGTTGTAATCGGTCTGGTACTTGCGCATACGGGCACCTGCGGTTTTTTCATCCGGGCTTCCGGTCAGGTCCAGGGCGATGGATCGGGGCTTGTATTCAATGGCAATCTCATGCCCTTCGGCGTCGGTAGGCACTCCGCCCCAATAATTCATGACGAATCGGGGGTCTTCGTCGTCGGTGCCGAAAGCGTTGGCATCGAGCACTTCCGGCGTTGCCGAAGAACCGTTTTCCGCTGTAAATCCAATGGCCGATGCGTGGTCGTAGTGAAGGGAGCGGAAGATATACTGGTTCTGGGTCGCATACAGGTGCTTATCCAGTGGAATCACGAAGATGTTTTCGTCCGACGACTCGTTGTGTACCTGGAAGTTGTCGGTATACGATGCGGAAAGGGTATAGCCGAATCCCTCCAGGGACAGCGCCATCTTGAGCACTTTGTCGTAGTGTTCTTCTCCTGCGTAGACAGGCGCGTTCAGATACAGTTTCTCAAGAAGGAGCCAGGCTACCGGAAGGGTGAATCGGCCATAATACTCGCCGGGGTACTGGCTCATCACGGCGGGAAGCTTTTCTGTCACCTCCTCCAGTTCGTCCACGATAAAGTGGAAAACATCGGCCCGGGGGCTCTGCTTCACTTCAGAAATGGAAACTCCGGGCTCCTTCAACACCGGGACGTTGCCGAACAGGTCCATGATATAGTAATAAAAGCAGGCTCTGAGTGCGCGTGCTTCAGCCAGCCATTCGGGATAGTCCTTCAGTTCCTGGATCGCCTCGTTGGAAAGGACGACCATCTTGTAAAGATAGTTCCAGGCATTCTTGATGGGCGCTTCGGAGGTCTCCCAGGTATGCAGGAACAGCCTCTGCCACAGTCCACCGTCGTACCAGTCGCCGCCACGGGTAGGGATAATGGCTTCGTCGGTTGTGAAGGTGTTCAGGTCGTAGATGCCTCGATAGGTGCCGGCTATGCCTTCTCCTTCAGTGGAGGATCCTATTTGCCTGTACAGATTACCCAAAGTGTTCTGGTACAGGGCTTTTTCTGAAGTGATGGCTTCTTCGCGGGGAAGGCTGCTCCGGGGATGTTCTTCCAGAAGCGTACAGGCGGGAAGAGCGGTAAGAACCAGTATGATAATCGCTTTTTTCATCAGAACTGAATGCTAGCAGACACGGAATAGGAACGGTAGACGGGGTAGGAAATCTTGTCATCCAGGCCGAAGGTGGAACCCGTCACGGAACTGTTTATCATGGGGGTGAGTCCGCTGTAGCCTGTGATGGTGGCGAGATTGTTGACCGAAAGGGAAAGTCTCAGGGAGCGGACAGCCCGCTTGACGGGAATGTTCCATCCCATGGTGATGTAGTCGATGTTCACGTAGTCTCCCCTTTCCAGCCAGTAGTCCGTAACCGTCTGGTCCACAATGTTCTGGGGGGGAGCATCAGCCGCCACATTGTAATATGGGAGCGAACCGGTGTTCATGTAGGTGAGGGCGGTGCCGTTGAAGATCTTGTGGCCGAAAGCCCCGTTCACCTGCATGGAAACGTCGAACGCTTTGTAACGGAAACTGATATTGGTGCCAAGAAGGGCTTTTGGTGCCGCCTGGCCGCAAATCTGGTTGACCCCGTCCGTCTCATAATACCTGGTACCGTCATCGGCCACTTTCAATCCCGTACAATGCGGCAGATAGAAAACACCCAGCGGCTGCCCGACAATCTGATACACAACGTCGTTGTGACCTCCGTGGAAACCGGCGCCGGTCATGGCATTCATGCCCTGGATCTCAGGGGCTTCCAGATACTGGCCCTGCCACCATCCCGACAGGGAAATCAGCCGGTTCTGCTGGAAGGCCAGGTTCATGGAAAGGTTCAGTTGGGAGTCGGACGTCCTCAGGACATTGGCGCCAAGTCCCAGTTCCACGCCGGAGTTAGTCATCTTCCCGAGGTTGGCCATCAGTTTGTTATAAGCAAACGGCGGCACGCTCACCTCGTACATGTAAAGCATGTCCCGCGTGATAGAATTGTAGCATTCGGCCGTGAAAACCAGTCGGCCTTCCAGAAAGGCCGATTCCAACCCCAGGTTCACCTGCTCCCTCACTTCCCATCGAAGATCCGGATTGGCATTGTGCATCTCGCCGAAGGTGACGGCCACGTCTCCGCCATAGGGCGCAATCCCCGTCGGCGATATTGTCTGGAGGGAATAATAGGGCGTAAGTGCACCCTGGTTACCAGAAAGGCCGTATCCGACATTCAGTTTAAGCCTGTGCAGCCATTCCACGTCTTCCAGGAAAGATTCGTTGGATGCGATCCACGAGGCCGATACGGAAGGGAACAGGCCCCAGATGTGATTGTCTCCGAAAAGTGAAGCCGCATCGGACCGGAGGGTTCCGGAAATGGAGTAACGGCTGTCGTAAGAGTAGACCGCCTGGCCCATCACGGACAGCATGTTCTGCCTCTCCCAGACAGAGCCAGTACCCTCCCACGGCCTGATTGCTCCTGCCTGGATGGCATTGATGCCATATGCGTTGGTGGAAAAGCCTGTGGTTGTGGCATAGAAGCCGCTGGAACTGCTGCCTTGGATTTCGCCCATGAGGTTTGTGGACAGCTGGTGCGGCCCGTTCTCGTAAGCATAAGCAAGGTTAAGATAGCCGCGGTATTCGCTTTGCGAAGTGGTGCTGCGGTAGGCCTCGCCTCCGGACCAGATGATGGTGGGGAAGAAGTGGCTGTCGTTCAGGACATTGTAGCTGTAAGAGGCAAATCCGCTGAGGGAGAGGCCTTTCAGCAGCTCGGCCTTTGCCAGGACATGGGCGTTGAAATGGGCCGACGAGCCGCCGTAAGTCTTTTCCAGCAGGGAAACCGGATGGTTTATCTGGCTGGAGGTGGGGATTTGCACGTAACTGCCGTCCGGTTCAGCACCGGCACGGATCGTGGGATTGAATGCGGCCGCGGAGTAAAAGAGTTTCTGCATGTCATGGATGGCATCCTCGTTTTGCAGCGAACCGAAAAGCCCCAGGTCCAGTTGCAGGAAACCAAAGGCCTTCTGCCCGACGTCCAGTTTCACCGAATAATTCTGGATATTCTGCTTCTTTATCACGGCCCGATGGTCAAGGACGCCGACGGAGGCCCTGTAATGGCTGTTTTCCGAACCTCCGCCAAAAGCGATGTGGTGGTTCTGTACAAAGCCTGTCCGGAGAATGGACGACACCATGTCCGAGTCGAAACCGTCATCCCTGAATGGATATCCATGGTTTTTGTTCCAAGTTCGGAAACCATCGGCCGAAAGCATTTCCATGTTCCTGTAGACAGCTTCGGCACCTGCCGTTCCGTCATAGCTGATGCTGAAATCCCCGCCATGGCCCCTTGTGGTGAGGACCTGGATGACGCCGGATGCGCCCCTGGAGCCGTATGGCGCCGTCTCCGACGCGTCTTTCAGGACAGTGAAACTCTCTATGTCGCCGGGATACAGGGAACTAAGGGTGGCCAGGTCCGACATCACTCCGTCTATCACCACCAGAGGGTCGTTGCCGCCGGTAAGCGATGTGGTGCCCCTGACCCGTACGGCGCTTAGCATGGCCGACTGGTTGGCGCCTGACACCGTGACGCCCGCTGCTTGGCCCTGCAGGGCTCCCAGGCCGCTTGTCACGAGGCCTTTATTCATCTGTTCCTTTCCCACGGTGTGAGAAGTGCTCAAGGTATCGTTCTGTGCCACTGCAGCCCAGCCGGGCAATAATACAGCAGCCGCGAGACATACTATTTTCAGGCGCATAGTCATCAGTGTTAACAACTACAAATATCGTCATTTCTTTTTCTTCTTCTCCTCTTTTTCGTCATTCATTTCTTCAACGGATGATACTTCCCCAATTTCTCCGAATTGCATTCCCAGGCGGGAATTCTGACCGCCAGCACATACAAAACGGACAGGGAGACAATCAGCTTTTTATGGCGTCCGCTCGGCAACGAGGTTTTGGACGAGGGTATAATTTTTGATACGGAAGACGGAGAAATTGAGAAGGTTACAAAACTGCATGTTTTGTAGAAATACAATAAACCGATAAAACATGAATGCCTTAGAAAGTAAATTGTGTTGGGACATCATTAATTGCCCTAATTCCTGCCCTGGACAATGTAATGCTATTGTGTCTCTTCAAGCATCAAATGAGTATTGGCAGATTCCCGAACCGTGGAATGGATTCTTAACCTCCGGTTTTCTTGTCATCGCTGGTAATCCTGCTTTGGATGATGCTGAATTATACCCGGCAACATCTTCTTCATCGTCCTTATCATGGGTTGGCCCCGGTGTATGGGATAAAGATATTGTTGAGAGTTATTTTGAGGGCAGATTCGGTAAGTCAACAAATCCTGCTTTCCCTATGAAAAAATATGTTGACGTTTTGACAACTAAAGATTTAGACTTCATCACAGGAATTCTTTTCTTGGAAAAAACCGCTGAGTTACCAGCCTGCAAATATCCTGCCTCACGCCCAACTTCCCTGTTCGAGAAGGCCTAAACCCTTCAATTTCGGCCGAATCGATAAATCTCTTATTATCAAAGAAATACGAAAAACGGTTTCGAACGGAATAACGACCTTTTCGAACATCCTTTTTTCACATTTTTGAAGAATCTTCCTCTGAGCCCTCATTTTCTGCTTAATTCACACTTCCTTGATTATCAATATTTTGCAAGAATCTTTCCACCTTCTTGATATCCTCCAAAAGGTTCGAGATTTTACCTGTGTAGTCTACTAAATGAAGGAAAAATCGAATGGTTTTTCCTTTTTTTGTGTCTATATTGCAGGCCCCGTGGAGGTCGGAACCCGGTGATTTTCCAATCGCCTAATAATCAAGTAG
>JAEEGK010025694.1_pt1 | contig 12063 bp, 2 predicted proteins | sample 8958771 | NCBI WGS metagenome assembly JAEEGK01 (sample SAMN16246547, study PRJNA631951) | gut metagenome | biome: gut microbiome; feature: rumen; material: SC-attached | host: Bos | place: Iran: Karaj | collected 2018-10 | reverse complement strand
ATTGAATGAATTTCTTTTTTAAAATTATATTATTAATGAGAAATAACTTAACTATAATTTTCTTAATATAATCTATTATTTTAATATAAAAATTTATTTAGTTTACCCTTCAAATTCAGAAGAAAAAGAAAAAATAGAATATCATTATATTATTAAATACTACAAATTATTAATTAATTAATAGAATATAGGTGAAAATTGGTGCATCATCATTCAATAAACTAAATTACACTTTTAATATGACAAAAGAATAACATAAATAAAAAATGGAATTTACACTTTTTCCATTTGAACGAAAAGACTTTGGTGATTTCCTTTTTTCCATTTAATAATATCAATTTTTAAGATTTAACGTTACATTAATTTTTAAAAATTAGATATGGATTGTTTGTTATATATGTGTAAATATTTTTCCTATGAATGTCATAATTTAAACTTCATTATTTAATTCAAATATATTTGATTGAAATTAATTATTATTTCTTATTTAATGAATTAATCTCCTTTAATAAAAAAAAAAATAAATTTGACGAAAATGTAAATGGATAAAGAGGAAATTTATAATATACAGATCAAAATGTGAATTGGAATCTTTTCTTAAAAAAATATTTTATTAATATCAAGGAAATGATATCAGATATATAATCAGTTATGTTTAGACTAAAAAATATTTTAATTATTTTGTCAATACACAAATGAATTTTTTAAACAGAAAATATGAATAATATTTTATAATATGAAGATGAAGTTGATTCATGGAATTAACCTATTTAAAAATTCTCCAAAAACAAACTTTTTTTTAAAAATAATTTTTATTTGGGGTTCCGGAAAAAAAACAGAAGTTATGACTTTTAATATCTATTATAGTTCCAATCTATTATAAGAATAATAGATGATTTCTTTCTATTATAATTTCAAAAAAGCATTTAATTCAATACAAATAATACCATTTAGATACGGATTATTCAATAAAAAGAATATTAAATAAATTTTATGACAATAATTTACATTAAATAAGATGGATGGAATATAAAAATAATCGATTTATTGTAAAAAATATAAAAACAGAGAAAAAATTAAAAAATGGAAATATTTACTTACTCTGATAATTAAAGAGTATTGGGATTCATAAGTTTTGATAAAAATAAAGAATAAACTTTAATTTCTTAAATTAAAAGAATTAATACAAAAGAAATATATTTAATTTAAAAAGTAATTAATTAATAATGAAAATAATATTTATTTATAAATAAAAATTATCTTAAATGATATTTCTTTTCCATTTAAAATAATTTTTCGATTTAATTAAATTTATATTTAACTTAATTGAAAAAATATAAATAATTTACTCTTCTTCTTTTAATATATTTAATTTTTCATGTGTTTCAGGGAAAATACATCTCATAATTTTTGTAATAAGATAAAAAGGAAGCCAAGAAACCAAAGTAATAACAATAATTTTAATTACATTTATAAAATCTAAATAAGATAAATCTAAAACACTATTTAAAAACCATAAACTAAACAAATAAGAAACTAAAGTTAATCCTAAAGAAACATACATTGCATAATGAAATTTTTTAATTTCTGTATAAACATTTAATAACTCTGCTAAAATTAAACAAGTGAAAGTAACAGTTGAAATTTTCATAAAACTATGATCAAAATAAAAGATAGCACTTAACATTATAATAGAACTTTGAAATACACTTTTCCAAAACCATCCAAGAAAACTTTTTGTAGATAATTGTCTTCCTTTTTGTAAATCTTTATATATACTAGGAAATTTAATAACATTACCAACAGTTGTATCTTCATCAAAAATTAAAGATATAACTGGTAAAGCAGTATAAATAGTTGAATAACCAACCATTAAATTTCCATTATATAAAGCAATAGGAACACAATAAAATAAAATAATAAAAATTAATTCTAAAAATGAAATTATTAATCCTCTATGAATAACAAAATGTGCAATTGTTGCTGTATTTTTATATGAAATTCTCCCAAACCATAATAATAATAATTTTAAGTCTTTAAAATTATTTATTGAATAATCTGCACTTAAAGAAGCTTGTTTACCTTCTTTACCAACAATACCAACTCCAACATGTGCTTCTTGTATCATTGCTACATCATTTCCTCCATCTCCTATAGCTAATAATCTTTTTTTATTTTTTGTCAAATTTCTAACAATCTTTATTATTTTAGCTTTTTGAGTCGGTGAACATCTACAACAAACAACACTATTTGCTTTTAAGGATATTTCAAAAAAAATATCTTTACAATATTTCAAACAAATATCTAAGCAATTGCCATCTATAATTAAAACAAACTCAGTTTGAAATTTTATTTTCTCTAATTCTGAACTTATGACTTTATCATCTAATGTATTTCTTATATAATATGTTCTTTGATTTTTACCTTTTAATCCTGAAGATATTGCAATACAAGTTGCAGTTTCTACTTTATCTCCTGTTAACATCCAAATTTTTATTCCTGCGTTTTTTAAAGATTCAATTGTATCTGATACTTCTTCTTGTAATTGATCTTCAACTCCTGTAATACATAATAATTCCATTTTATTTTCTAATAAATTCATTGCATTTCCTATTTTTTTTTGTCTATTTTCTAAAGATGTAATTGATTCTTGATATATTTTATTCCATTTTTCATAATCTTCATTTGATAATAATTTCTGACATATTACTAATGTTCTTAAACCTATTGATGATAATGACTCTGTATTTTCTTTTATTATTCCAGTATAATCCTCTTTAACTATTTTACATATTACATTTTCTGCTCCTTTTAAATAAAATATTTTTTGGTTTGTTTCTATGTTATTTAATACTATTCCCATTCTTTTTGTTTCACTTGAAAAAGGAAATAAAGCTAATATTTTAAATTTTTCTTCATAATTATTACAATCTTGAAGTATTATATCAGTATCATCTCTATATTTTAATTGCATATTTAATTCAGAAGTAAATTTAACTAAAGCAATTTCATCTGGAGAAGATGCTTGATAATCATATTCATTTGAACTCATATTATAAATTGGAGTAACATTATTACATAAACAAAGAGCTGTTATAGCATCTCTTATAATTTTAGTTCTATTTCTTCTAATTCTCTTATTTGTATTATAAACATTTGGATCTTTATTATGAATTAAATCACCACATGGATATTTATAAATATTACATTCATCTTTTAAAATTAATTTTAAATCTTCGATATTTTCTTCTGAAAAAGTTCCTATTTCTGTGGATAATTTTTTAAACAGCATTTCGTTTTTTGTCAAAGTTCCAGTTTTATCACTAAATATATAATCAATTCTACCTAATTCTTCAGGAATCATTGAATTTCTTGCAATTGCTCCTTCAATTCTTTCATCATTTGTTATTTTATAACTATAAAATGATTTTGCAATATCTAAATTTATTTTTAAAGAAATTGGAATAATGGAACATAGTAAAACAACATATCTACAATATATTATAACATTATATTTGAGTTGAGAGGAAAAACCTCTTATAAATAAAATAATTAAACCTAATATTAACATTAAACCAAATAAAAATTTAGAGAAATAATTTACTTCTTTGTCTAATTCACCTACTTTATTTTTTGGTAATTGGGAATTCATTTCTGCTCTTGTTTCTTTTCCTGTATAAATAACTAAACCAATAATTTTTTTAGAAGCTAAAATAGAATTCATCCACATTGTATTATCACAATTTAAAGGTTCTTTTATTATATTTTGTTGATTTAAAATTTGTCCAGTACTATTTATTTCTAAAACTCCATTAAAATCATAAATTTTTTTTGAAGGAGGTTCAATTATAAAACTACAATCTGTTAAAAAAATTTCTTCTAAATTTTCCTCATTTTCTAATTTCAAATTTTGAAAATAAGGAATTGCTTTTCTTAACTTCCAATCAGTTTCTCCATCCAATTGGTCAGTTTTAATATAAATGTTTTTATCATAAGACTTAATAATTAATATATCAACAGGAATTCTTTGTCCTTTATTAATTTCAATTAAATCTCCTATTTGAATGTCTTTTGAAAATATTTTTTTATTTCCATTCATATCAATTCTTATAAATACTTGAGAATTCTGTTCTTTGTCTCTTTTATATCTTTTTATATCATCAATTGCTTCTCTTAATAAAGTAACAAATAATACAAAAGTTAAAGGAGCAACATAAGAAAATAAAAAACCTACTTTTAATTCAGGAATAAATTGAGATATTGCCATTAATAAGTAAAATTGATTATTAAAATATCGAAATTGATTGAATAAAGCTAAAGGAAAAAATGTTATGAAATTATATTTTTGATTTTTTATTGTGTTTTCAAATTTTGTATAATTTTTTGGGTTTGATGAAAATTTATTTATTACTATTTTTCTCTTATGAACCATATCTATACTCCTCATACAAGGACAAAAATATTTTGTTAAACAATCTAAAAATGTTTGTCCTTCAATAATTTCATCTTCGTCATTATTTAAGAAATTTTCATCTAAATAACTTGATTGAATTGAATATATTTCATTACTATTATTTTGGTTTAGTTTTTTATTAATCATTTCTAATTCCATATTCCCTAATGATTAAATAATTTTTTAATTTTTTACTTTGTTCTTTCATTGTTTTTAATAGAAAATATAGTATAAAATTAAAATAATTAAATATTTGTAAATTATTTATTTCCTTGTTTTAGGCAAAGACAAATAAAAAATATATTTAAAAAGGAAATATAATTATACAAATATTACTTAATTTTATTTTTTTTTGAATTTAAATCAATAAAATATAAAATATAAATTCTTTAAAACTTGTATTTTTTATAAAAAGAAAATAAATAAAATTTAATTTAGATTTTTAATGGTAGATAACTTTAAAAAATATTATGTAGAGAAATAGAAACAAATGAATTTCTTCTTAAAACGTTTTTGATTAAAAAAGAATAAAATTAATTTCCCAAAAAAAATTTTTAAAGAAAATAAAATCAAAAAATTTAATTTATCAAAATCTTGTAAAAAGAAATTAAAAAAAGGAAATCTAAAGAACCTAAATTACTAAGTTTTTATTAATTATTTTTTAAAGAAATAAATATTTTAACAAATCTGTTTTCAAAATGTAAACTATTAAAAAACATTATAATGTTAATTTAAATATTAAAAGAAAATTTTTGAAAAAAAATTTGACAAATTCCAAAAAAACAAAAGAGAATAAAAAGTATAATTTTAATTCAAATTTATCTATTAATTCGGAGTAAAATTAAAAAAAAAATCTAAACAATATATGATTTATAATCTTATAATATTTAAATTGTAAATTTAATAAGTTTTTTCAATATTAAAAAAAAAGACAAATTCAGAATTTATATATTCTTCATTAAAAATACATAAACTAAAGCCAAGAAAAAATCAATATATTACTTCTAATCATTTAAGATATAAAAATTCAATTGAAAGATCTCCATTTTTATATATAAGAATGAAATTTAAATCATTATAAAAAGGAGAATTTTTTTTTATTCTTGTTCAATTAACATATTAAAAATAATTTACATAATTAAAAGAAAAGAAAGTTAAATCTGAATTTGAAAGAGATAATTTTTTCTCAAATACAAATAATTCAACAAAAATTCTTCTGAAGAAGTGAAGCACTACTACGGCCTATGAGTCGTTGAGTGGAATTCATGGTTTCAAAGGAACGTTGGAGATGAAACCCACTTCACTCTGAGGTGCATTGAGGATTCCAAAATAAATTTCTATAAAATTTTCAAGTAAATATAATATTATCATATTATATACAATTTTCTATAAGAAGTAATTTTTTTAATTTATTAATAGATGGGTCATATAAACTTTATTCATGGTTTTATATATATAGAATTATAATTCATTTAATATTTACATTTGATCAGATTAAAATATATATATAAATAATTATTTTTAATTAATTTAGTTTATATTATTCTGTTTTTGAATTTTATATTTTTGTTATTTTAAAAAATATTTTTTCTTATCTCTTAATAAATTATATATGCATTTACAATATAAATAACATTAAATTATTGTTAATAAAAATAATTTAACATTTAAAAATTTAAATTACAATTATATAATTATTAAATATTAATTTAATATATTTTAAATTTAAAAACTTAAGTAATTAAAAAAAAATAAATGAATGATTCATGTTTAGAAGACAAAGAAGATGTAATTTCTTTTAAAATACTTCCATCTTTTATCTTTGATTTAATTGATGTGATATCAGATAAGGATTCCTATTTAAATGATTATGATTATTTTTCTAATAAACTTCAGGAAATTACAAAAAGTTGTGAAAATTATATTTTTCAAATTGATGAATTTGATAATAAGAAATGTCTTTTTAATTTTTATAATTTAATAGATGATTTCTCTTTTTTAATATATCAAAAAAATTTTTTTAAGATGATAACTTGTTGTTATTATATAATTGATAAAATGAAATGTTTAAATCAATTTTTAAAAATCGAATCAGAAATTCCTGTTCATTTTATTTATAATTTTAAAAAAGAAAAAAAACAAATTACTACTTATTTAGTTTTAATCTCCTTACAAATTGCATATTATTATTTATATAAAAAAGAAAATGAGGAAATTAATTTTAATATATTTAAAAATTTTTTTCATGAATTAAATATTGAACTATATGATTCATTTAAAAAAAAATTCTATCTTGCCATTATTTATTTATTCATAATTAGAAATGAAATTGAAACAAATTCTGATTTAAACAATTTTATAAATTCATTTCTTAAATACATAAATGATTCTTCATTAAAATCAAATGATAATATTTTCGACAATTTTTTAGATTTGTCAAATTTTCTTAAAAATTGTTTTAAATGTATATTAGTTTATAGAATTAATTTAAATAATATTGCAGTTAGAAATTATGAGTGTTTATTTCAGAATTTATGTGAGTATGAGAATCAACAAAATATTATTGAAAATGATATTAAAGAATTTCTAATATGTATAACGGATAATGAAAAATATAAAAAAAAAACTAAAAATTTAATAACATTAATAGATTCATTTTTAAAATTTAAATTTAATATTTCAGAAAGTAATGACATAAAATCAATAAGATTATCATGTATTTTTTTTTATCTTTATCAATTTTCTCCTGTTTCATATTCAACAAAAAATTTAATGAAGTCAATTATTAATTTTATACATTTTTCTTGTTTTTTATATGATTATATTTCATTTTTTAAAGAAGATTTTAATTATCTTCCTTATGAATTAAGATATGTTTGCTTTTATAATTATATGTATTTATCAAGTAAATTTGCATCTAAAAGTATTCTTTTAAGTTATGTATCTTGTTTTATACTAAAAGAAATTATTATATATTTTAATTTTCACTTAGAAAAAATACCAAAAAAAAAAAAAAAGAAAAGTGAAAAAAAATTAAATAATATAAATTTAAATAAAGAAAATGGTATTCAAACACTTTCAAAAATTATATTTAATTATATTGCATATTTATATAATTTACAAGTAATACATCATAATTATATTTTATTTAAAGAATTTTTTTCTTTTATTGATAATTATTTAAGTGAGAATCATTTTATTTTTAATAATAATGAATATTGGTCTTTTTTAAAAATTGTTGAATTAAATATTATTCCAAATTTTAAACTTGATAAATTAAGTAAAAAAATAGAAATTAACTTTAATGATAAAGACTTTTTATTATATTTATTTAAAAGAATAAAATATTCTGAATTTGATCAATTAGAAATAATATTTAAAGCAATTGATATTTATATAGATAATAATGAAAATAAGGAATATTTAATAAATGAAAAATTCCTTATGAAAAAATTAAAAAGAGGAATTTCATATTTTTTATATATTAATAATTTTATATCTCAAAGCACAAAAAAAGGGATTTTATTTAATAACAGGAATCTCGCTTTATTAATTTCAAATATTGAAAGCAAATTATTTTTAGAACCAGAAGAATATTTTATCCTTAAAAATTCATCAACAATTTTTGACACTTCTAAAAATTTTATTACTTATATTGAAGAAAAAAATGAAAAGAGTATTTTATTGTCTTCATTTATTCCTTTTGAAATATTAAATGCTAAACATTATTTAGGAAATTCAAAATATGTTCAAAAAAAAAGAAATTCAGAAGAATCGAAAAAAAAATCTTTAGAATATTTTTTATATATTTTAAATTATCAATTAAAAAATGAAAGATATCAAAAACTATTTAAAAATTATAATTTTATGAGTAAATATTTCAGTGAAAATATGATAAAGTTATTAGAAATTATGGATTTTTTTCCTTCTTTTTTTGAAGATAATAAATTTATTTTAGAATATTTATTAAGAAGTGGAGAATATAATTTATTATTAGCTCAATTTATATTATTAAATTCCTTAAAAACACCAGAAATGAATGAAGAACAAAAAAATATAATTTTTAATTACTTTCAATTTTTAATAGAAGGTTCTAAAAAAATTTATTTAGTTTATTCAGTTTCATTGTTTAAATTTTTAGATCATATTGTACTTTCTTATTTAGAAAAAAATAAAAATTGTATTATATCAAATTTTAATATTTTTAGTTGTGTTTTAAATTTAAAAAAAACAACTTTAAATGGAAAAAGAAAATCTGAAATAAAATTTATAATGCCTTATTATTATATTCATAAAAATTGGACTGAATTAAAAGAAAAATTTTATACAACTGATTTATTTCAAAAATTTGTAGAACAATTAAACTATAATAATTTCCCAAAAACTACAGTAAATCTTTTAAATAAATTTATATCTGATTATAGAAGAGAATATAATATAATAGACTTAATGAAATTTGAAAAATTTTCTCTTATTAAAATTTATTATGAATCATATTCAAAAATTGAAGATAATGGAAATTTACTTTATAATTATTTTAATGATAAAAATTTATTAAATAAAATTGTTAAACCAAAATCAAAAAAAATTCTTAAAATTGAAAAAGATTTTACGAAGATATGTGAAGAATATTTTTGTTATGTTGATAAAAAAAATTGGTTAAATTTATTTAATTATATAATAACTCAAGATTTAGAAAATACTTCTTATTTAAGAAAATATTTTTTTTATTATAAAATTATTGAAAAATTATATTCAATTTTTTTATGTTTACCTAAAGATTATCATAAATACATTTATTATTTATCATCTTTTATTGATTTTACTATTATAAGATGTATAAATAGAACTTCATTAAATGAATCAGGTCAATTTTTTTTTCTTTTGCTTTTAAAAGAAATTAAGTTATTTATTGATAATTTAAAAATTGGAATGAATAAATTCATTGAAATTTTAACTAAAAGAATTAATAATTATAAATTTCCTTATTTAGAAAAATATTTACAAATTTATAAATTTAGAAGAATATTTTGTGTGTTTGTAAATGAAAAAATTTTGGAATTAGAATGTTTAAGAGATATATGTAAAATATATAAATTAAATTCAATAAATAATCAATATTTAAATTCAAATGAAAATTTTAATAAATATTTAGAATGTTATAGAAACAAATTTAAAGAAATCTCAAATTTTCAATTTAGAGATATAACATATAAACAGTTTTATACTTGTTTTAAATATCATTATTTATTTCAAAGTAATGAAGAAATCTTTAATTTTTTATGGAAAATTTATAAAGATTTATGTTTAGAAAATAAAAAAATTAGAAATATAAAAATTCAAATTTTAAAAAAAAAATTTGAATATAAAATAAAAAAAAACTCAAATGAATTTATATCTTCTATTAAAAATTTAATTAAGAAACATGAATTAAATTTTAATAATTATTCTTTAATTTCAAATTTATATTTAGATCATATTTTAGAAATAAATAAAAATAGTTTTGAAAAAATAAATTTGACAAAATCTTTTCTTAAAGAAGTAAAATATAATTTAATAGATGATATTATTTTTGAATTTTTAACAATTGCAATAACAATTTGTCAAAAATCTCAAGAAGAAAAATATTTAACAAAATATTTACCAGAAATTGTAAATATGCTTTTCAAAATTCAAATAAGTATAATTAACTCAAGGAATACATTTATTCCAATAGAATTTGAAAATAAATTTGATAAAATATTAGAACAAATCAAATTAATTGATTCTAAAAAATTAAAGATTATTTTACCACAACTTTTAGTTTCTTATATGTATGAAAATTCAAAGTTATATTATTTATCTATTGAACTTTTAACAAAATATGCTAATGATTATATTGATGATATTGCTTATATACTTGCTTCATATTTAGTTACAGAAAAAAAAGATTTATTTATTTTACTTTCTAAATCAGAAAATCCAAAAAGATTTGAAAATAATATAATTAAAAGTCAAATTTTTATTGAAGAAATCGTTAAAAATTTAAATCCAAATATAAAAAAAATTTTAAAAGATTATATATTATTTCAAAAATATTTAAAAGAAATATTTCTAATAATTAAAAAATCAGATGGGAGAAATATTAATGAAAATAAAGAAATTATATTAAGAATCATAAATATAAATAATTTATTTAAAAATGGAGTAAAAATTATAGTACCAAATTTAGAGAATATGAAAGGTTATAAGCCAATAGTTCGTTCAGAAAATTATTTGAAAAACATTTCTTTAAATTCTTTAGACACAGAAATGAAAGATTTAGAAAATGAGTCTCAAAAAAAAAAACAAGAAGATAATTTAATATGTGATAATAAAACATTATATTTTTGTGAAATGTTATTTGGAATTAAAGTCCTTTCATCAAAGGAAAGACCAGCGAAAATATCCTTTAGAACATGTAAATTTCATGAAAACGCAAATGATATTATTTCTAAATATCAAAATTCTAAAAAATCATTAAAAACAAATGATCAAGAGTATCCAATATATAATTTTCTTTTAAAAGGAGATGCTAATGATATAAATAAAGAATTAAAAACTTTTGAAATATTCAATGAAATAAATAATATTTTCCACTTAAAACACTTAGATTCTAATTATGGAATGAGTTTAAAAAGATATTTAATAAGTCCAATTTCATGTCATGTTGTATTAGGTGAATGGTTAGAAAATTCAATAACATTTTCTGAAATATTTAATTTTCAATATGGAATATATGATTTAGATCAATTTGCAGGATATCTTAAAAAAGAAAAGAAAATAGAACCTGGATTTATATTAAATGAAAAAGAAATAATGAATGTATTATATCAATATATTGATCATCAAATAATAAATCCAAATATATGGTATGAATATCAAAAAAGATATATAATTTCAACTGCAATTTGGTCTTTAACTTGTTATTTAACTGGATTAGGTGATAGACATTTAGGAAATATCATGTTTATGCAAAATTCAGGTGATATTGTTCATATTGATTTTGGTTATGTTTGTGGTAAAGGATTATCTTTACCTATTCCTGAAATGGTTTATTTTAGATATACTTTAAATATTAGAAGAAATTTAGGCTTATTCGAAGAGAATGGTATTTTTTTCTTTTATTTTTATAAAACTCTTTCTGTTTTTAGAGAATTTTTTAAAACATTAAAAAGTCAATTAGATTATTATGCTTTTGATCCTTATTTTGATAATGATAATTCTACTTATAATTACTTAATTTCTCTCTCTTCTACTTTTAATCAAATTAATGATTTTAATTCAAAAGAGTTTTTAATTGAATTAATTCGAAAATGTAAAGATCCTTATTTTTTAGAAAGGATGTTTATTGGATGGCAACCTCAAGTGTAAAATTTTTAAATTTTTTACTTTGTTCTTTCATTGTTTTTAATAGAAAATATAGTATAAAAATTAAAATTATTAAATATTTGTAAATTATTTATTTCCTTGTTTTAGGCAAAGACAAATAAAAAATATTTAAAAAGGAAATATAATTATACAAATATTACTTAATTTTATTTTTTTTTGAATTTAAATCAATAAAATATAAAATATAAATTCTTTAAATC
>JAEEGK010025691.1_pt1 | contig 12064 bp, 16 predicted proteins | sample 8958771 | NCBI WGS metagenome assembly JAEEGK01 (sample SAMN16246547, study PRJNA631951) | gut metagenome | biome: gut microbiome; feature: rumen; material: SC-attached | host: Bos | place: Iran: Karaj | collected 2018-10 | reverse complement strand
ATCCCCAATCCCCAATCCCCAATGAATTTTTATATATTTAAGTATTTTATAATGATTTAATTGTATAAAAAATAATAAATAATTAAATAATAAATATTGAATATAAATAATATTTTTTATTTAACATAATGCGAGCATCAGTGCGTTTAGCTCCAACAAATTATATTCATTTTGATTCCCCAGTAGTTAGCGAATCCATTACAAAAAATGGTGAATACAAACAAGACAATATAAAAGTAAAGAAATGGGGTGATGAAGTAGGGGACAAGAGAATGTATCTTTTAGATGCAGAGGAAAAAACCCTCAAATTTAGAGGTATTGTAAATCTTTTTTTCGAAAGAGAAGGTTACGGTATAAACGAACATGAAAACGGTGATAAATATTTTGGCTATTATAAAAATGATGCCCGTAATGGCCACAGTATATATTCATTTGTCCCAAAAAAAAAAGGAGAAGATATTTTAAGTGAATTTTATTATGGATTCTGGAAAAGTGATTTAAAAGATGGACAAGGTATATATTTATGGCTTAGGGAAAATGCTAACAAAAAACCTTTTTCTGATTTTGAAAATGCAAATTTCCAAGCTTTTGTAGGTGAAATAGAAAGAGATATTTTTAAAAAAGGTACTTTATTAAGTAAAGAAGGAGAGGATTATTTAGTATATCATGGTAATTTTGATATAGATGGAAATAGAGAGGGGAAAAATTGTTTTTTCTTTAGTGCAGCTTTGGAAGAATTATGTTTTGGAGAATTTTTAGATGATCATTTTATTAAAGGATATGTAGCTCATTTTGATGAAGAAGGAAATGTAGAAGATTTTTTAAAATATTCTGATGGTCAAATAATAAGTAAGGAAAAATTGAATGAGGAAGAATTTAAAAAAAATAGCGAAATAATGTTTGATTTTAGAAATGTTATTATGGATAAAGATTATTTTGGTGATGTTTATAAAGAATTTGAAAAGGTTAAAGAATTTGAAAAAAATAAAATGAATACTCTTGATGTATTTAATTCAGATAATTATTTAAGTCTTATGAGTGTTGCTACTGGGTATAATAAAGTAACTATTTATAAAGATATTGAAAAAAATGTGGAGTACGCCAAATAAAAATATAATTAAAATAAAATTATGCTCATATTTATTTATTGGGTAATAATTAATATTGAATTATGATTTATAATAACTTAAATAAAATTAAATTAATAATTTAAAATAAAATTAAAAATTAATTTAAATATTTAATCAAAATGTCTTCTTCATTTGAACTTAATTTTAAAAATAATATATTTTTTGGTGAGTATTCTATAGAAAAGCCAGAACCAATATCAAAAAAAAAGCCGAAACCATATAAAGAATTAAAAAAATTAGCATTAAGTAATATTCACAAAAGATATGGAGCAAAAGCTAAATTAAAATATACATATACTGGATTAATAATGGAAAATTTAATATTTAATAAAAATACACATTTAGTTTCAATTTTTAAAGATTACATGATATGGGATTATATTGAAGAATTTTTAAAACGATTTTATCGTAAGGAAGAAAGCAAAGAGCGTGTGCCTAAATTTGCATCCTTTTATAAGAATTATCTAAAATTTTTTTGTGTTCCAACATTTAAAGATATATTTTACAATGAAATGATACATAATTATAGCGAAAAAAAAGCAGAATTGTTTTATAACGAAAATTATAAAAGTAAAAAGGAAAAAAATTCTTTTCAAGAAGATTATGGATTATTAGAAGAAAGCGAATCTGACGAAGAAAGTGATACATCTAATGCAAATAATAATATAGAAAAAACTATATTTAATGAAACGGTGAAAAAAAAAATTGAAAAATATTCTCCGATAAATACATCAATGGCATTACCTGAGAGTGATACTAAATTAAAGCCTGATGATAGTGGCTTATTAATAACTAGTTCTAATGAAACTAGTCTAGTAAATATAATGAAAGGAATGAGTTCCCCACCCCCACATCCTCAAAATAATCAGGGGTCTAAAACAAAAAGGAATAATGAAAGTAATAATAAAAATAAAAATAAGGATAAAAATAATAAAAAAAGTGGTAGTAAAAATAATAATCATAATGATGAAAATTCAAATAGTTATAGAATGAGTCAGAAAAATTTGATTCACAGTTCATTAAATAAATTTAATAATAAAACAATAGAAGCATTGCTAAATTCCCAAATGAAAAATAGGAATAAAAATTTATTACATTATAATAATTATTCAAATCATGCACAAAAAAATAATAATAACCGAATAAATTCAAGAGATAATAATCGCAATAATAGTAATAACAAAGCAACAAAAAATAATATGCATCATAATTCGAACAATTTAAATAAAAATAAAATAATGTCATATATTGGCATTTATAAAAAAAAATCTATTCCTAAAAGTAGAAACGAAGATAAATCACCAGAGGAAATAATTAAATACCAAACACAGATAAATAATTTTATAAATGGTTCTACTAATTCAAATACTAATATAAATAATGGTAATAATGCGAATAATATAGATAATTTAAAAAATAATAATATGAAAATAAATTTAAATTTAAATCAATTAGGTAATAATTTAAGTAATAGAACCAAAAATATAACTTCAATAAATAATTATAATTTAAATTATAAACAAAGTATACAAAAGAGTAGAAATCAGCAACAATCGATATCAATTAATAGTAATACATATTCAAAATATTCTTTCGATAGAATTAATAATATCAAAAAAAAAATAAATTTATTTAAAAATAATAATATAGAATATATCTTAAATCAACTTAAATTTAGACCTTTTTGCACATTAAAAAAGAATTCAAATAGAAAAGCTGTGCAATCAAATTCAAATAGAAATAAAAAAGAAGAAAAAAAAAATTCTAAAATAAATAATGCTTTAAATAATAATGAAGGAAGAAATTCTGCTAAGACTAGAACATTAAGTAGTCAACATCATCATGGCATAAGTCCTAATGCACATAAAACTAAATTTCAAAATTCTCCTTCAGCTTTTGATTTTTTGAAAAAAACTTCAGAATATATAAGAAATATGAATGGAAAAGGAAGTCATTCTAAAGATGTTAAAGTATACAAAAAATCGGAAAGAAATTGTTCATATAATGAATGGCAAAAATCTTATGCTGAAGATAAAACCAATTCTAATAATAATAATTTAAAAAATAAAAATACTAATAATAAAATGTCTTTTGAAGGAATTTTATCTAATAATATAAGAGGTAATAATAATACTCAGAAAAAATCAAAAACAATAAATAATAATGGTTCAAAGCATATTCATAATGTAAATATAAATATTAATAATCAAATAAATATAGGAGGGAAACAATTTCATGAATTATTTTCATTTTCAGATTTAGTTAAAAAGCATTCTAATAATGCTAATATAAAAAATTTATTTTCTTTATCAAAAAATAAAGATAAAAAAGTGAATTATGTTTCAAGAAATAAAAATCAATCTTTAGATTTTAATGCATATACTCATAATCAAAATCAGATTAATAATATGAATTCAATAGGAAGTAATAAAATGAATTCAATAGGAGATGGTCAAAATAATAATATATATAAAACACAATATAAAATACGCCCAGACGGAACATATATCCGTTTCGATGACAACGCTTGTGTTATCATCGATGCGAACAAGAACCCGAAAGGAAAGCGCGTATTCGGTCCTGTAGCCCGCGAGCTTCGTGATATGGACTATATGAAAATCATATCACTTGCACCGGAAGTTCTTTAACTGTTCTAGGAGAAATTGAATAGTATGGATAAGAAGTTCAAGATCCGCAAGGATGATACAGTTGAAGTAATTGCTGGAAAAGACAAGGGAAAGCGCGGAACAATCGTTCGCGTTATCCGCGACAAGGATAGAGTAATCGTATCCGGTGTCAATATTGTCAAGAAGGCAATGAGAAAGAAGAATCAGCAGGATCGCGGCGGAATTGTAGAAGTAGAAGCACCACTGCACATTTCTAATGTAGCTATTGTGTGCAAGAAATGCGGTCCAACAAGAATTGGATATAAGCTCGACGGCGACAAGAAATTCCGTGTTTGCCGTAAATGTGGAGACACACTGTAATGAGTAATTATGTACCCCGGCTTAAGAAAGTCTATAATGACAAGATTGCCCCAGAGCTCTTCAAAGAGCTCGGCTATTCATCTTTCATGCAAGTACCTGCAATTAAGAAAATTGTAGTAAGCATGGGAGTTGGTGAAGCTCTCGCTAATAAGAAACTCCTTGATGCCGCAGTAACTGACCTGACAGCTATTACAGGTCAGAAGGCTGTAAAGACCAAGGCGAAAAAATCTATTGCGAACTTCAAACTTAGAGAGGGCAATGAGGTTGGCGTAATGGTAACGCTTCGTGGCGCAAGAATGTATGAGTTCCTTGACCGCCTTATTAACGTTGCATTACCTCGTGTTAAGGATTTCCGTGGAATTAAGGCTACTGGTTTTGATGGTCATGGAAATTATTCGCTTGGTATCGTTGAACAGATTATCTTCCCTGAAATCGACTTCGACAAAATCGAACGCGTTGCAGGTTTGAATATCAACATCGTGACAAGTGCTATCACAGATAGCGATGCTCGTGCTCTCCTTACCAAGTTCGGCATGCCCTTCAGAAAGTAAGTGAGGACTTCATGGCAAAGAAATCAATGATTATTAAAGCGGAGCGCACACCGAAGTTCAGCACCAGAAAATACAACAGGTGCCAGATTTGTGGTCGTCCGCGTGGATACTTACGCAAGTTCAAGATGTGTCGTCTTTGTTTCCGTAAGTTAGCTAGTGAAGGCCTTCTGCCAGGCGTCACAAAGTCAAGCTGGTAGAGTAGGAGATAAGAATGAGCGTTTCAGACCCTATAGCAGATATGCTTACCAAGGTTCGGAATGCGGCAATGTCCCGCCACGAGAAAGTAGATGTTCCAACTTCAAAAATGAAATTGGAAATCGTGAAAATTCTGAAAACCGAAGGTTATATAAAGAATTTTAAGAAGGTGAATCAGGACGGCATTAACGTTATCCGGATTTTCCTCAAATATGATGAACAGAATGCTCCTGTTATTCATGGTATCCAGAAGATATCAACACCAGGACGTCGTGTTTATTCTGGCTATAAAGACCTGCCCCGTAAGTACAATGGTTACGGAACAGTTATCGTGTCAACCTCTTCCGGAATTACAACTGGTAAGAAAGCTTCAGAGAAGATGGTCGGCGGCGAGTTGATTTGTACCGTCTGGTAATAGGAGGAAGTTATGTCAAGAGTTGGAAAGCTTCCTGTTGCTATCCCAGCAGGTGTAAAAGTAACTGTTCTTCCTGATCAGGTAACTGTTGAAGGACCAAAGGGAAAGCTTGCACAGGCATATAACAACCTCGTAAAGATCGAGGTTAAGGACAATAACGTTATCGTAACGCCAACGTCTGAGTCAAAGAATGCCAATGCAGCTCATGGTTTGTACAGAAATCTTATTCATAATATGGTTGTCGGTGTAACAACAGGTTACACAAAGGCACTCATCATTAATGGTGTTGGTTTCCGTGCAGAAGTACAGGGTAAGTTGCTTGTAATGAATCTTGGTTATTCAACAGATTTTATTTCTACAATTCCAGAAGGCCTCACTGTTACAGCTGATGCCCAGGGAAAAGTACTTATTTCTGGTATTAACAAGCAGCAGGTCGGCGAATTTGCTTCTCAGATTAGAAAGCTTCGTAAGCCCGAGCCTTACAAAGGAAAGGGTATCCGTTACGAAACAGAGACAATCAGACGCAAAGTCGGTAAATCTGGTGTTAAATAAGGGTGTAGCAATATGTTTAAAAGACTTAATGATAAAGACAGAAAGCGGCTTAAGAGAAAGGTTCATATTCGCAAGCACCTTCGTGGTACTGCAGAACGTCCGCGTCTGACAGTTACCCGCTCAAATACAAATCTGTATATGCAGGTAATTGACGACGATACTGGAACAACGCTTGCTTCTATTTCTACTCTGGAAAAAGAATTCGCTTCTCTGAAACCGAATGTTGCAGGTGCAGAGCAGCTTGGTGAAGCAATGGGCAAACGTCTTGCAGAGAAAAAGATTACAACAGTTGTGTTCGACCGTAACGGTTATTTGTATCACGGTGTTGTTAAAGCCCTTGCGGACGGCACTCGCAAAGCCGGTATCGTATTCTAGGAGATGGCGATGGAACACCAGAAGAATTATGATAAAGATCAGCCAAAAGAAAAAGAGTTCGTTGAGAAGCTTGTAAAACTCAACCGCACTGCAAAAGTCGTAAAGGGCGGACGCAGATTCTCTTTTTCTGCATTGACAGTAGTCGGTGACAAAAAAGGCCGCGTCGGATTCGGTTTCGGCAAGGCAAACGATGTTACCGAAGCAATTAGAAAGAGTGTTGATAAGGCAAAGAGAAACCTTATTACTGTACCTATAAAGAATGGTACTATTCCACACGAGATTCAGGCTAAGTACAAGAGCTCTTCAGTTCTTCTTATGCCGGCTTGCTCAGGAACTGGTATTATCGCTGGTGGTACAGTACGTGCAGTTCTCGAAGCCGCAGGTGCTACTGACGTTATGTCTAAATCACTTGGCTCCAACTCTGCAGTTAACGTTGTCCGTGCGACATTCGAAGCTTGCAAGGGTCTTATGGATGCCCGTGAGATTGCAAAGAACAGGGGCAAGACCCTGAAAGATTTGTGGGGTTAATGTTATGGCAGACGCAAAAAAAGTAAAAGTGACATTGATCCGGAGTACAATTGGACAGAAACCGGAAAAACGGGCAACTGTGCGCTCTCTTGGACTTAAGAAAATCAATTCAACAGTTGAGCATAATGCAAATCCTGCTATTCTTGGAATGATTGCTGCTGTAGCTCACCTCGTTAAAGTTGAGGAGATAAACTGATGTCAGATTTCGATCTTCATGCACCAAAAGGTGCTAACAAAAAAAAGAGAATCGTTGGACGCGGTTCATCTTCCGGTCGTGGTACAACAGCCGGTAAAGGTAACAAGGGACAGCAGTCACGTTCTGGCGGTAAGGTCTATGTAGGTTTTGAAGGCGGTCAGATGCCTCTCTACAGACGTATCGCAAGACGCGGATTCTCAAACTACTGGTTCAAGAAAGAGTATGCTATTGTGAATCTTGCTGAACTTGACGCGAAGTTTTCAGATGGAGAGGCAGTTAATCGCGAGTCTCTTATTCTGAAAGGTATTGTCGGAAAATCAGAGAAGCTTATCAAGGTTTTGGGAAATGGCGACATTTCTAAGAAATTGGAAGTAAGTGTTGATAAGATTTCTTCTTCTGCAAAGGAGAAGATTGAAAAAGCCGGCGGTAAAGTAACAACAGTAGAAGCGTAAACGGCAGGAATAGCAATATGGCAAAAAATCCGATTGTAAATATGTTTAGAGTAAAGGAACTGCGTGGCCGTATTTTCTTTACACTGATAGTTCTTGCTGTTTCTCGTTTAGGTTGTGTACTTACTATCCCTGGTATCAATCCGCAGGCATTGAATTCTTATTTCAGTAATTATACGAATGGCAATGCGTTCGTAGATTACATGGACTTCTTTGCCGGTGGTGCGTTCTCTAACTTCTCTGTGTTCATGCTTGGTGTAATGCCTTACATCTCTACACAGATTATTCTTCAGCTCGCTCTTATCATCTTCCCGTCTCTTAAGAGAATTGCTTCGGAAGAGGGCGGACAGAAGAAAGTTAACCAGTGGACAAGAATAGGTACCGTTTTTGTATGTTTAATCCAGTCTCTTGCTGTAACTGTTTATGCGACAAGTATTCCTGGTGCAGTCGTTATTGAAAACTCGATTCTTTTCAAAGTAATCGTAATGCTTACTGTAACGACAGGTACTATGATTACAGTTTGGCTCGGTGAGCAGATTACCGCTCGTGGAATTGGAAATGGTATTTCAATGCTGATTTTTGCCGGTATTGTTGCCAGACTTCCTTCCGCAGTTTGGGATTTGGGACGTGAAGTAAAGGCCGGAAACATAAACATCGTGTTCGTCATTGTTGTTCTTATTATGTTTATCGGAATCGTAACACTCGTTGTCTATGAGCAGCGCGGTGAGCGGAAAATTGCAGTTCATTATGCAAAGCGCGTTATCGGAAGAAAGGTATATGGCGGACAGAGCACATATATTCCTTTCAAGATTAACCCGTCTGGAGTTATCCCTGTAATTTTCGCTTCTTCGTTCCTGACATTCCCTCTCCAAATTGCAACTAGTTTGGGTCCGAACGTTCGTTGGCTCCAGAAGCTTTCGAACTTTTTGACACCATCCGGATTCTGGTATAATTTCTTCCTCGTTCTTCTTATCGTATTCTTCGCATATTTCTATACACAGGTAACTATGAACCCCACAGAAATTGCAAAGAACATTCGTGAGAACGGTGGATCAATACCTGGTATCAGAACGGATAAAACAGAGGAATATATGCAGAAAGTGCTTAACAGACTTATTCTTCCGGGATCTTTGTATCTCGCAGTAATAGCTGTTTTGCCGACGATTATTCAGAATCTGTTTAAGTTCCCATCATCAATCTCAACATTGCTTGGTGGTACTTCGCTTCTCATTCTTGTAAGCGTTGACCTTGAGACAATGAGCCAGATTGAGGCTACGATGAAGATGCATCATCAGGATGGATTCTCACGTAAGGGAAAGATTCGTTCAAGAAATCTGTAGTTTTTTTAGAAAACTGTAGAATAAGTTTGGAAAATAGTGTTTAATATACGGGCATCAGATTGTAACCATTGCGGTTTGCTAGAATCTGATGTTCGACAAACACAAGTTTCCAGGGGGATTTTTATGAAAGTACGAACCAGCGTAAAGCCCATATGTGACAAGTGTAAGGTTATCAAAAGATGTGGTGTTGTACGCATCATTTGTTCTAATCCTAAGCACAAGCAGAGACAGGGTTGAGGAGAATTAGATGGCTCGAATTGCGGGAGTTGACCTCCCTAATAAGCATGTCAATATTGCGTTGACATATATCTATGGTATTGGACGGTCCTCTGCAGATGAAATCTGCGTGAAGGCAAAGATTGATCCATCCCGTATGATGAATGATCTTTCAATCGACGAAGTCGCTTCATTACGTACAATTATCGATGGCGAATACAAGGTTGAAGGTCGTCTTCGCTCTGAGATTGGTCTTAATATCAAACGTCTTATGGATATTGGATGTTACCGTGGTCTTAGACACCGTAAAGGTCTGCCGGTTCGCGGACAGCGTACCCGCACAAATTCTCGTACTCGCAAAGGTAAGAAGAAGACCGTTGCAGGCAAGAAAAAGGCTTAAGGTGGAGGTAAAGTAACGTGGCAACCGTAAAAAAGCGGAAAGAAAAGAAAAGCGTATACGAAGGTAACGTGTATATTCAGGCGACGTTTAACAATACGATCGTAACAATTACAGATTTGAAGGGAAATGCTCTTTCTTGGGCATCTTCCGGTGGTCTTGGTTTCCGCGGAGCAAAAAAATCAACTCCGTTTGCAGCGCAGACAGTAGCCGAAGCAGCCGTTCAGAAAGCTGTAAGCTATGGTCTTAGGGAAGTACATGTGTATGTTAAGGGACCAGGTGTAGGACGTGAATCTGCAGTTCGCTCTTTGGGCGCACTCGGACTTAAAGTTCGTTCTATCTCTGATGTAACACCTATCCCTCACAACGGATGTCGTCCTAGAAAGACACGCCGCATGTAATTAAGGAGAACTTGACGTATGGCAAGATATACAGGTCCTGTCTGCAGACTTTGCAGAACAGAACAGAAAAAGCTTTTTCTTAAGGGAGATCGCTGCAAGAGCGATAAGTGCCCGCTGAACAAAAAACGCGGCGCTCCTGGAAAGGATCCTAAAGGAAGAGTAGGAAAACGCAGTGAATACGGTCTTCAGCTTCGTGAAAAACAGAAGCTTAAGAGAACCTATGGAATGCTCGAAAAGCAGTTCAGACTTACTTTCGCCAAGGCACTTCGTATGCCTGGAATTACAGGTGAGAACCTTATTCAGCTTCTTGAGTGCAGACTTGACAACGTTGTCTTCAGAATGCACTTCGCATCAAGCAGAAGTCAGGCTCGCCAGCTTGTAAGCCATGGACATTTTACTGTAAATGGCAAGCCGGTTAATATCCCAAGCTATGAGATTAAACCAGGTGATGTTATTGAAGTAAAAGAAAAGAGCAAGAAGATGATCGCAATCATGGATGCTTTGAAAGAAGTTTCTAAGTCAGGAAATTATCCTTGGATTAACCTTGACATTGATGCAGAGAAAGGTACATTCGTATCTTATCCTGAGCGTTCAGCAATCGTTGACCTTGCCGATGTTAAAGAGCAGCTCGTAGTTGAGCTTTATTCAAGGTAGGAGTTCAAATGGCTCGCAAAAATCTGCTTAAGGGATTCAAGAAAGTTACTGAAACGCATTTTGAGCATGTGGAAACAAACCCGAATTACGGTAAGTTTATCGCTTATCCGTTCGAGACGGGCTTTGGCACAACGTTAGGTAATACACTGCGCAGAATCTTACTGTCATCTATTCAGGGATATGCAATTACATCAGTACGCATTACATCATATGATGCTGATGGTATACCGCATGTAATTTCAAGCGAATTCGAGACAATTCCAAATGTTGTTGAGGATGCTCTTGAGGTTCTGAATAGCATAAAACAGATTCGTTTGCGGCTTCCTGAGGATGTTGAGCAGGAAACTTTCTTGTTTGAGTTCAAAGGACCCGGAAAAGTTACAAGTGATATGTTCGACCGGGGCGATCAGCTTGAGATTATGACAAAGGATCTGCATCTTTTCACAATGATGGAAGGTGCTCATCTTGAGTTCGAAATTCAGGTTGACTTTGGACGCGGTTATGTTCCTGCTGAAGTTAATGAGCATTATATCGAGGTAGTTGGTACTATCCCACTTGATGCTATATTCACTCCTATCCCCAGGGTTAAGTACTCTATTGAACCATGCCGGGTTGGACAGCGTAACGATTATGACAAGCTTATAATTGAAATATGGACCGATGGTACAGTTTCTCCAGAGGATGCTCTTTCCGAGGCTGCAAAAATCGCTAAGGATTACTTCTCGATTTTTGTTAACTTCTCGGAGAATGACATGGCTCACGGTGATGATTTGAATGAAGGCGATGAAAGAGTTCGCCAGATTCTTAACACACCGGTTGAGGAACTTGAATTGTCTGTCCGGTCTTCAAATTGTCTTAAAAATGCCAATATCCGCACAATCGGAGAATTGACAAAGAAGACAGAAGAAGATATTGCCAAAACTCGTAATTTTGGTAAAAAGAGTCTGACAGAGATTAAGGAAAAGCTTCTTGAATGGAATCTTAACCTTGGTATGACAGACTACAGTCATTTGAAGAATGCTGTCAATTTCGCAAAGCATAAGGAAGAATCAGATGAATCATAAGATGGGTTTTAATCCCCTTTCACGTACAACGGCACATCGCCGTGCAATGTTACGGAATATGGTAACATCGCTTTTCAGATACGAAAGAATTACAACTACAAAAGCCAAGGCTCTTGAAGTTAGAAGATTCGCTGAAAAGCTTATTACACGCGGTAAGGTTGATTCAGTTCATAACCGCAGACAGGCTGCAAGGTTTATTCAGGACGAAATTGTTCTGGCAAAGCTTTTCAAGGATATTGGTCCTAGAATGCAGGATCGTAACGGTGGATACACACGCATCATGAAGCTTGGTTTCCGCCAGGGCGATGCTGCCGACATGGCAATTCTTGAGCTGGTTGACTACAAGCTTGATACTGGAAAATCTTCAGAAAAGAAAGCTGAAAAAGCCAAGAAAGCTGAAAAGACAGAAAAGCCAGCAGCTGCAACTGCAGAAAAGAAACCGGCAGCAAAAAAGACAACTTCTGCTAAGAAGCCTGCTTCTGCATCTGCTAAGAAAACTGGTGAGACAGCTGCAAAGAAACCGGCTGCCAAGAAAACTGCCAAGGCTGCTCCTGCAAAAGAAGAGTCAGCTCCAGCTGAGAACAAGGAGTAAACCATGTCAAAAGCACATCGTG
>JAEEGK010025689.1_pt1 | contig 12065 bp, 14 predicted proteins | sample 8958771 | NCBI WGS metagenome assembly JAEEGK01 (sample SAMN16246547, study PRJNA631951) | gut metagenome | biome: gut microbiome; feature: rumen; material: SC-attached | host: Bos | place: Iran: Karaj | collected 2018-10 | reverse complement strand
AAGAAAGCCAGCACCTGCGCGGCAAACTCCTTCGGATGCATCATGACGTATTCGCCGTGCATGCTGTGCGGGATTGTAACCACTTCGATCTGCGGCAGGTATTCCCGGTACCATTTCAGATCCCGGTAGCGGCCTTGCCACTCCTCGTCGCCGACCCAGAACTGGATCTTTGACGGGATGGCCGGAGCCTTCTTCGGTACGGAGTAGTTGTTGGCGGACCAGAAGATGTTCCAGATCGTTTTGTTGCTGAAGGTCTTCAGGTATTTCCGCATCTCCTCATATTCTGTTTTGTAGTTTTCCGGGTCTCTTGCGTAACGCTCCGGCGGGCAGCCAAGCGCCATCAGCCGGATCGAACTCCGCGCAGTCTTGATCATGAAGAAGTCCTTCACACAAATCAGCCTGCAGACCCATTTGGGGAGTTGATAAGGCGCAGTCCCGGCATCGATGATGACTCTCTCCGCCGGGATATCCTGCGTCATCAGAAAACGGACGGCCATGGCGCCGCCGAAGCTCAGGCCGTACAGCGCGTCCAGCCGGCCGATCCCGTGCTCTTTCAGCCAGCGGACGGTATCGTCCACGATCTTTTCCACGGAGATGAAGTCGGTATGCTCCTCCGGGTCGTGTTTGTCCGGCGTCACCAAAAGCACATGAAACCGCGCCGCCAGCTCCCTCGCGGCATAGGCGAATTCCTGCCAGGGCTCGCAGCTCCCCGGGAAAAACAGGAGTGTCTTTTCGTTCTCCCGTCCAAACTCACGGATCGTCACAGTTGCCCTCCGATCCACATAGATACCAGCGCCGTCAGCGCCGCAGCGAACGGAAAGACCGCGAGACGGATCAGTTGTTCTTTCCGGTTGAAGCCAAACTGCCGGTATCCGGCGCAGCCCTCCGTCTCGGGGTAGAAGTGCTGAAAGAAATGCGATCTCGTCAGCAGCAGCCAGTCCAGGCAGACGATGTCGAAGGCCTTCCAGAGATAGAGCATCACGGCGAAGCGAAGAAAATGCCGCCAGAAGGTGAAGCCATTCCGCACGCCGTCATATCCGCCATAGACGAAGGCCCCCATCATCAGGAGCAGGCAGAGGACCGCCAGCGACCACCCAAGGGCGTGGGCGCCGGGAAAACGCTCCGGGTGGTCCTTCGCCGAGGCCTGGATATCCTTCGGCGCGGTAGTAAAAAAGCGCCTGTCCTGGATCAGCACGACTGCGGCATAGAGCAGCGCGCACACCGCGAGGATGAATACCAGGGCCAGAAACAGCGTCAGCAGCATAGGGAGTCCTCCATTACGGTCCCGTCGGTTCCTCCATCAGGCTCGTCATGCTTTTCAGGCTCAGGAGCAGAGTGGAGGAATTGTGCAGCAGGGCGGATACGGCGGGGGGCAGGATGCCCAGGGCCCCCAGCAGGATCAGCGCGCCGTTGAAGCCCATGACGAAGCGGTAGTTGTGTCGGATGCGGCCCATAAGCCGGTCGGCCAGGCGCTTGAGCCACACCAGGGCGAAGAGATCCTCCGCAGCGATGGTCACGTCGGAAACCTCCCGGGCGATCACCGCGCCGGAGCCCACGGCCACGCCCACGTCCGCCAGGGAGAGGGCGGGGGTGTCGTTGATACCGTCGCCGATCATGACTACGCGCCGTCCCGCCGCCTGCTCGGCGCGGATGTAGGCCGCCTTATCCTCCGGCAGAACCTCGGCCCTGAAATCGTCCAGCCGAAGCTGGGCAGCGATCGCGGCGGCGGTCCTGTAACTGTCCCCTGTGAGCATGACCGTCTTCCCGATGCCAGCGTCATGCAGGGCCGATACAGCGGCCTCCGCCTCCGGGCGCAGAGGGTCGGAAATGCCGATGGCGGCGGAAAGGACGCCGTCAATGGCCAGGAACAGCCAGGAGCAGTCGTCGGGAAGAGCGTCATACCGCTCCCGGTCCTCCGGAAGGATCGCCGCCCCCTCGTCCTCAAAGACGAAGTGGCCGCTGCCGATCACGGCCCGATCGTTTCCCAGCCTTGTGGCGATGCCATGGGCCACTACGTATTCCACCTCGCTGTGCATCTCCCTGTGATCCAGGCCCCGCAGCTGGGCTTCCCGCACCACGGCGTTGGCGACGCTGTGGGGAAAATGCTCCTCCAGGCAGGCGGCGACACGGAGCATCTCCAGTTCGTCCTTCCCGTGGAAGGGTACGATCTGACGCACCGTGGGACAGGAGCGGGTCAGAGTGCCGGTCTTGTCGAAGATAACGGTGTCCGCTTCGCTGAGGGTCTCCATGAATTTGCCGCCCTTGACGGTGATGTCGTGCTTTCCCGCCTCCCGCATGGCGCTCAGGACGCTCAGGGGCATGGAAAGCTTCAGGGCGCAGGAGAAGTCCACCATCAGCACCGAGACCGCCCTGGCCGTGTTCCTTGTCAGGAGCCAGGTGAGCAGGCTTCCCCCGAAGCACCAGGGCACCAGCCTGTCCGCCAGGAGCCCGGCCCGGCTCTCCACCCCGGATTTCAGCCGCTCCGATTCCTCGATCATGGCGACGATCCGGTCATAGCGGTTTTCTCCCGCCGTGCCCGTCACCCGGAGGACGCAGTTGCCCTCCTCCACCACGCTCCCGGCATAGACCGCCGCGCCGGGCCGCTTTGCCACGGGCACGCTCTCCCCGGTGAGAGAGGCCTGGTTCAGCATCACGTCCCCCTGCTCCAGAATGCCGTCCAGGGGCAGGACGTGGCCGGTGTGGACCACGATCCGGTCGCCGGGGCGGACTTCACTAAGAGGAACCGCCCGCTGCTCATCGGCCCCGTCCAGAAGCCAGACCTGATCCACCTGCAACGCCATCCCACGGGCCAGGTCGTCCACGGATTTCTTGTGGGTCCATTCCTCCAGGGTCTCGCCCAGCTTCAGCAGGAAGCAGACGGAGCCCGCCGTGGCGTAGTCTCCGGTGAGCAGGGAGACGCCGATGGCGACCCCGTCCAGCACGTCCACGGTAAGTTTCCCTTTCGCCAGCGTTTGGATCGCCCGAAGGACGCGGGGTATGGACCGAAATACGCACAAGGCGTGGCGCAGCGGCGCGGGAAGCAGCAGGCGGCGGGCGTAGTGCCGCAGCACCAGGAACGTGAGTTTTTCCTTGTACTCCCGGTTCATGGCCCGGCTGGACCGGGGCGCGGGGGGCAGAGCAGCGGCCGCCTTATCGTAGCTGAATCCGGACAGGATCCGGCAGAGGGCGGCCCGGTCCCCCCGGTAAAGAAGGGTCACACCGCAGGTGCGCTCATGCACCGTCACCTGCGTCACCGCCGGCTGGACGCGGAGATACGCCTCCAGCAGGTCCGCCTGCTCCGGCGTCATGCGTTTGACCTCCGCACGAAGGCGCAGCCGCCCCTCCCCTTCGTGCAGGATCCGAAACCTCATGCCTCCGCCCCGGCGTCTTCGATGATTTCCGCTTCTTCGGATTCGGCCCGCCGGGCGTTGATGGCCTTGGCGTCAGCCAGGATATCGGAACAACCCTCCTGCACCAGCTCCACGTTCTTCATGACTTCATCCTTGCAGCGCAGGGCTGCCGCCGTTACCTGTGTATAGGCTTTTTTGGCGTCCTTGCTGCTCAGCAGCTTGAAGCCCGCGCTCCCAAAGAGCGTTCCCCCCGCAAACAGCGCGATCTTTCCCCATGTGGTCATTTTTGTTTCCTCCTCAGATTTGTGTATGTTGAGTTATTTTCTTGCCAGCACAGCGATCCAGGGCTTCGACGGGTGATGGACGGGCTTCACTGCGGAGAAGCCCGCCCCCTTCAGTGCCGCCGTGAGCTGTTCGATGGTGTAGCATTTCATCCCCTCGATGAGCTTTTCGTATTTGAGGGAGGTTTCATCCGTGCCGTCGGATTCGTTGCAGATCAGGAACGCGCCGCCTGGCAGCAGCACCCGGCACACCTCGCCGAAACACTGTTCCAGGCCCGGCCAGAAATACACCGTCTCGAAGGCTGTGGCCAGGTCGAAGGCTTCCTCCTCGATGGGGAGGGAGGCTACGCTTGCCTGTACGACGCTGCACCGGCCCGCAGCGACGGCGGTCTTGTTGGTCTCCTTCGTCTTCGCCACGGATACTTCCGAATAGTCCATGGCCGTGAGCTTCGCATGAGGATAGCGCTTCAGCAGTTCGAAGGCGTTTCTGCCGCCGCCGCAGCCCAACTCGGCGATGCTTGCCGCCGGGATCCCCTTCAGCTGCGCCATCCCCCAGTCGGCCAGCTTCGCGTGTCCGCCGTTCATGCCGTTGACCATCAGCCTGCCGAGGAAGCCTTCCGGTTTTCTGGTCTGCGCGATGAAATTCTTGTACGGTCCCATGTCATTTCACTTCCTTCCGATCAGCAGTGCGGAGCCGGTCATACCCATCCAGTTGGCTTCGCTTTTGCTCATAAAGGTCCCGTCCGTCGTGTCGATCAGCCGGACTTCTTCATAGCCCATGCTTTTCAGCTTTTCCACAAAGGCGGACATATCCCCGTACTTCAATTTTGAGAAGATATCGTGGAGGGCAAAGGTCCCGCCCTTTTTCAGTACCCGCAGCGTCTCCATAAGATAAGCCTGCCGGTCGCCCGGGATGTTGTGATAGACGTAGTTGCTCACCACCGCGTCGAAGCTTTCGTCGGGGAAGTCCAGGGAAGTGGCGTCGCCCCGTGCAAAGCTGACGTTATCTACCCCTTCTGCTTTGGCATTGCTCTCGCAGAGAGGCTTGTTGAAGGAGGCGTACTCCTTGCCCCAGCGGTCGATGCCCACGAAGGAAGCCTGCGGATTCCGCTTTGCACAGGCGATGATCAAAGCTCCGCTGCCGCAGCCCACGTCCAGGCCCTTGCCGCCCTCCGGAAGCTTCACATGCTCAGCGATTCCCTCAATGATCTGCCTGGACATCTGCCGTTTACCGTCGTAGGAGAAGGCGCGGTACATCAGGATTGTCCACACAGAAACAAAGAATCCGATCACTGTTCCGACGAGGAAAACGATGAACAGGACGGTTTGCAGCGGCCCGGAAACAACTCCTGACAATCCGAAAATGACGAACAGGAGCAGGAGTATGATCGTCGCAATTGTTCCGGACTGCACCATGCCTTTCGGCATCCAGTTCTTGTAATCTGGTTTCACTTCGCTCCCACCTTTCCCAGGGTCTTGTGCCTCGCGCCTTCCTCTGTGTCATCCGATTCCTCATAGCCGTCGTAAGGCGCAGAGGGGTCGGCGTATTTCTTTGTAAAGGGCCTGCACAGCTCCGTCCTGCGGAGAAAAGCAAAATCGAGATCGTCTGTCCAACCGGTGTGCCCGGTGATGATCCTGAGCTTTTTGTTCCGTGCGCGGAGCTCCTTCTCCAGCTTCTCCAGAGACCGGACTGCCAGCTTGTTGTCCTCGGCCAGCGTGGCGATAAAACTGTAACCCCCGTCCGCGCCAAACCAGATCGTATCTCCGGTGAAGAGGTACTCGTCGTCAATGAGATAAACCATGTGGCCCCAAGTATGGCCCGGGACCAGCAGACACTCTATTTTGATATCACCGATGCGGACGATCTCGCCGTCCTTCAGCGTCACCCGCCGGTTGTCTGTTTTGACCATGGGCAGCTTGTAGAAACCGTGGAATACCTTGCGCCGGGTCTCCCCGGTGAGATAGCGGTTTTCGATCTCCCCGATGTAGACCGTGGCCTCCCGGAACAGCTGCTCGCTGTCCGTCTCCAGGGCTCCCACGTGGTCCGTGTCCTGGTGGGTGATGAGGATGTGCCTGATGGAGGCGGGGTCGATATCCAGCCAGCCCATCTTTTCCCGAAGCCGGGCGTAGTTGTAGCCCGCGTCGATCATGACCGTGACGCCGTTTTTCGTGTAGAAGAAGATGTTGGCGACCCATTCCCGCACACAGGCGACGCGCTCGTCGATGCGCCCGGTGTTCAGGGGCTTGAAGATGGCCTTTCCCCGAAACAAGGCGCTCATGGATTTCTTCTGATGATCCGAATCCTTCCTTGCCATTTCTCAGCCTCACTTTCTGCAACGGAAGCAGCCCATGCCTTCCACGGTCGATACGCTGACCTCCTCATACATCCCGGAAAGCCGCTGACGAAGGCTGTCCACTGTCTCAAAAGGCGGCGTGAAAAAGCCCTTGGGAACATACAGCTTTTCGATGAACCAGTCGGTCCGTCTGCAGCCGTCTCGGATATAGAAGCAGCCGCAGAAGGTCCCGCCCTTTTTGAGAACACGCCAGGTTTCCCGGTATGCTGCCTCCTTGTCCGGGAAAGCGTGGAAGCCGTTCAGAGAAAGGACGATATCGAAGCTCTCGTCGGAAAAGGGCAGCGCGCCTACGTCACCCTGCACGAAGGAGACGTTTTTGATTCCGGCAGCTTCAGCCCGTTTTTGCGCGGTCTCCATCATATCTGCCGAATAATCGAGACATGTAATGTCTGCCGACCGCAGCTCCTTGTAGACCGGCATGGTCAGCACGCCCGTCCCCACCGGAACCTCCAGCAGCTTCCCGTCGAAATCCTCCGGAACGCCGGAGATGGCCCTCGTGAGATATTCCAGGTTTTTCTCACCGTCCATATTCCAGACCAGACGGCAGACCGCCTTCCCCGGCAGGGTGGAATACGTCATCATCCCATCATAGAAGCTGGCGCTGCCGCCCAACTGTTTATAAGCGCTTTTGATCTGTTCTTTCCTCGTCATGACTGTCCGCTCCGTAACCCAGCGCCGCATCCAGGGCCATCGTTTTTCATTTTCGGCCGAATAAGCCTTTCTTCTCATAGGGGGCCGAGCCCACGGACAGGCAGGAATAGCCCGTGGCGTCGATGGCCGCTTTCAGCTGCTCTGCGTCCACGGTTGCTTCTGTCAGGAAGGAAGCTTCCTTTTTGCTTCGGGAGGCGGCGACCTTTTTGGCCGCAGGCACGGCTTTTCGGATAGTCTCGCAGATATGGGCCTCGCACATGGCACAGCTCATGCCCTCGATTTTCAGTGTTGTTTTGACCATCGTTTTATCCTTTCAATTTTCTGTATCCGCAGTCGCAGTACGGACCGCCGGAGGCCAGCGTGTATTGCCGCACAAACTCGCAGGCTCCGCCCGCTTCGGTCATGGCATAGTCCAGCGCGCACATGGCCGGGACGATCTCTGAAATGCCCAGTTCCTTCATCAGCGTGCAGATACCGCATTTGGAAAAGCGGGCTTCGTAGCCGCTTCCGTCAGGATATGGCCGGAACTCCATGTTCCAGGAATAAGGGTTTCGTTCTGCGGCGTTCAGCGCCGCCGTTGCCCTCATGCCGGCAATGTCCATTCCGCTGAACTTCTTTTTCCCGGACATCCGGCAGAAGGCGCGCATGGGGCTGATCATCATGGCTTTCTCGAAGTATTCCGTCATCTGATCCACGTCCGGCTTCTTCTCCATGTTCAAATAAAAGGCCGCCAGCATGGCGCAGCTCGCGATGTTCATTTTGAAGCGGTCGCCCTTCTCAAACTCCGGCAGACGGTTGATGATCTCCTTGTATTTCGGCAGAGCCTTCTTTTCGGTCTCCGCCGCAGCCTCTTTACTAAACCCCAGAACGTCGACCATCTTCTCCCGGAACGAGCGGCGGAAAAGCTGCCACATACCGCCGGGCATGCCCGTATATTTCATATGACACCTCTCAAACGCTCTCTGTCCGCTCCCAGCCGTCGCCCGCATCCGTTTCGTGCCGGACGAAATCGAAGTCGCAGCAGTCGCCGCCCTGGCAGAGGGTCTTGCTGCGCCTGAAGTCGGTATAGGGCAGGCTGCCGAAGTTGATCACGTCCGAATGACAGAACATCGCGCCCAGCTTCATCAGATTCCGCTCGCGGAAGATGTGCCAGTACAGGCACTCCCGGCACTCGAAATGGAAGCGGTCCTTCGGATCCTCCTCCAGATGCCAGGTATAGCGCCAGCCCGCGCCAGAGCCGTGACGGAAGCCAAAAGGCAGGATCTTTTTCATCGCCGGAAGGAAGAAGCTCAGCCGCGCCAGCTTCTGATAGGTCTTCGGCGTCAGCGCACCCCACATGGCCTCGGAGACGATCTTGAAGGCCTGCGGCTCGCATTTTCCATGCCGCTGCAGGACCTCATAGAGGGCAATCGTGGTCAGGATCTGCGCGATGTGCTTATAGTTGCCCTCATCGCACCATTGTTTTTCTTCTTCCAGCAGGATGTGCATCCTGCCAAGGACATCCTTTTGTATTTCAGAAGGCATGGTGGGGAAAAGCGTTTTATAACGGCTGATTGCCACCAGCTTTTCAGGGGTGTATCGTTTCATCCCATCACCTTCTTTGATGCGATCAAAAGACCGCACATCATCCATAAATTTCCGACGCTGATCCAGCCGGTCGCCAGCGCATTGGTCAGCCCGTAGTTTCCGATCAACCGCATCAAAACTGCGAAAACGAAGCCGAACAGCGCGGAAATAAACCAGCACCCACGCGGAAACGGGCTGTGTCCTTTGGCAAATGCCCGGATCTGAACGACGGCGGCAAGCAGGAAAAACACGAGGAAGATCACGGTCGCGGGCAGCAGAAACCAACCGATAAAACCCAACGTCTCCTGCATCGCCGTCGCGGGATCGTCCCCATAGAAACGCTTCAGCAGCCAAACCGCCATGCAGCAGGGCACATGGACGCCGCAGCCGCCGAATATGAGACAGCCGATGATCCCGGCCCGGTAAACGTGCGCGTCCTTTTCGGAACAGGACTTTATCATCCGGTAGATCGCAAACCAGCACAGACATTCGATGGGAATGCCGACAAGCCCCAAAAGTGCCGAGGCGAAGATCCTGCCGTCCGACACCGACAGATACCGCGTGAACATTGCGGGGAGCTCCGTCACAGACGGATCGCTCACACCCCAGCCCAGGAGCATGTCTCCAGTCAGAACCATGAGTGAGGACAGAATGCCCAATTTCAAAAGGTGTTGGATGCGCGGCCAGTCGAGCGATTTGTCCATTCCAGTTCCTCCGCGTTTTTCAGTTCTCCCGCTTTACTCATCTCCCGCAGCAGGATCAGGCCCAGGATCAGCACCAGCGCGTGGCCGAAGGATTCCGTGCCGTGGTCCAGCTGATTCAGCGGCCAGGGCAGCAGCGCAAACAGGTTCCCAACGACTCCCGCCATCATCAGCGGGCTGCACAGCGTGGCGAGGATCCTTGCAGGCGTGCTTTTCAGCGGAATGAGCTTCTTCCAAACCATCACAGGCACGGCGACGGTCAGCCCGAGGTCGCAGAGGATGAAGGCGACCAGCATAGGCGCAGCGTTGGCGTAAAACACCCGATTGGCGATATCCGCTGCGGTCTGAATCTCACCGCAGCTCTGATCAACGAATTTGAAGATCAGTGCCACATTCATGAACATGGCGTGGACGTAAACCCAGGCTGCCGTCCCTGTAACATAAGCGGCGCGGAACAGCTTCACCCACTTCCGGTCTTTCTCTTCCGTGACGTGGATCAACAGCAGATTGTACATGCGGTGAAAACCCATGTAGTACAGGAGCGTTCCGACAAAGCCGCAGAGGATGCTGGCCACCATGCGCCAGGTCCCCATCTCCAGATAAGCCACGCGCACCATGAAGCCAATACTCTCCGTCGTCTGCCCTTTGCCTGTCGCGGCAAACAGGAAGTCGCTGATCACATAGAGCAGGCATCCGATGATGCCAATGATCAAAAGCCGTTTTGACTTATTTCTTACTGACATAATGTTTAACTCTTCATTGTATGAGGCACAGCAAAATGCTCCGGCATTAGTTAGCTATAGCTAACCTTTGGGTAAAAAAAGAGAAACTAGATCTCTGATAGAAAGCTGTTTTCTTTGAAAGCAAGCCAAGCAACCAGGTTAGCCGCATCTAACCTCATTATACTCCAAAGCTGAAAGAAATCAAGAGGGAATCACATAAATGACGTACTTTCCAATATGAGCATATCAACGTAACAGGCACACGCTGGTTTTCAGCGGGCGCATGTCTGCACGAAGCGCCGGTTTCGGTGCGCAGCCGCGGCGCCGGCCTTTTTGATCACACGGCAACATTTTCATTTCATAATCTTCTGCGTTTCGCGCAATCTATGCTCGGGACACCGAGAATGAACAAAGGAGAAACGACAATGGCGAACAGCTCTAACAAGATCGTCGTGCCCAACGCCCGCGAGGCGATGGACCGCTTCAAGATGGAAGCCGCCGGCGAAGTCGGCGTCAGCCTGAAGCAGGGCTACAACGGCGACATCTCCGCCAAGCAGGCCGGCAGCATCGGCGGCCAGATGGTCAAGAAGATGATCGAGGCCTACGAAAACGGCCTGAAGTAACCTTCTGACGAAAAAGACCGCGGCAGGTCCATCGGGATCTGTCGCGGTCTGCTTCTGTTTCCGTTTATAATCTGCGGCGTTTCTTTTTGCCCTTGTAATCCTCGCCCAGGGTCTCCCCGAACTGACGAAGGATATCCTTCTGCTCGCCCGTCAGGTTCTTAGGCGTTTCCACCGTTACGGTGACGAACTGGTCTCCCCTGCCGCCGCCGTGGAGATGAGGAACGCCTTTTCCCCGGAGGCGGAATACCGTTCCGCTCTGGGTCCCCTCCGGTATGTTGTACTTGACCTTTCCGTCCAGGGTAGGCACCTCCACCGTATCCCCCAGCGCCGCCTGAACGAAGTTGATGGGGAGTTCATAGAGGATGGAGAAGCCGTCCCGGGAGAACTGGGAAGAGGGGCTCACGCTTACGGTGATCAGCAGGTCTCCCGCCGGGCCGCCGTTTGCGCCTTTGTGCCCCTGACCATGGACGGACAGGGTCTGTCCATCGTCGATGCCCGCAGGGATATCCACGGTGGTACGGGTGTTCTTCCGCACGCTGCCCTTTCCCTTGCACTTGGGACAGGGACTGTGTATGATCCTGCCGCTGCCCGCGCAGTCCGGACAGGCGGTGGTGGTGGACATGACGCCGAAGGCGGTGCGGCTCTGGGTACGGATACTGCCGCTGCCGCCGCAGCGCTTGCAGATCTCCGGCGTGGTGCCGCTGGCGCAGCCGCTGCCCTGGCAATCCGGGCAGTCCTCTATGCGGGAGATGGGGATCTCCTTGGAACAGCCGAAGGCCGCCTCTTCAAAGGTGAGATCCAGGCTGACCCGGAGGTTCTCTCCCCGCCGGGGAGCCGTTGCATTGCTGCTCCTGGTCCTTCCGCCGCCGCCGAAGAAGGAATCAAAAATATCCCCCAGGTCAAAGTCGCCAAAGCCCGCTCCGCCGAAGCCGCCGAAACCGCCGCCCTGCTGAGCCGCGTAGCTGGGATCCACGCCGGCAAAGCCGAACTGATCGTAATTCCGGCGCTTCTCCGGATCGTTCAGGATCTCATAGGCCTCGTTGATCTCCTTGAACCGGTTTTCCGCTTCCTTATCCCCCGGATGCAGGTCGGGGTGGTTTTCCTTGGCCAGGCGTCGGTAGGCTTTTTTGATCTCGTCCTCCGAAGCGCCTTTTTTCAGTCCAAGGACCTCATAATAATCCCGTTTATCTGCCATAATCCTTACCTCGAACTCAGTGTCTGCGCGTCATGCAAGCAAGCGGGAGCGCCGGCTCCCGCTCACTCGCCCATGGGGCGTTATTTCTGATCGTCGTCGTCCACGACCTCGTAGTCCGCATCCTGATAGCCCTGGCCACCGGGATTGCCGCTGCCAGCGGCGCCGCCGCTCACATCCGGACCCGCTGCGCCGGGATTGGCACCGTTTGCCTGATAGAGCTTCTCGGAGAGCTTGTAGAAGGCCTGGGTCAGCGCCTCAGTGGCGCTCTTGATGGCTGCGGTATCCGTGCCCTTCAGAGCGTTCTTGACGTTCTCCACCGCGGACTTCACTTCGCTCTTGTCCGCCTCGCTGAGCTTATCCCCCACTTCCTCCAGGGTCCGTTCGGACTGATAGACCATCTGATCCGCCTGGTTGCGGGTATCCACCTCGTCCTTGCGCTTGGCGTCCTCGGCAGCGTACTGCTCGGCTTCCTTCACAGCCCGCTCGATATCCTCCTTGGACATGTTGGAGGAGCTGGTGACGGTGATATGCTGCTCGCGGCCGGTGCCCAGGTCCTTGGCGGAGACGTTCACGATGCCGTTGGCGTCGATATCGAAGCTGACCTCGATCTGAGGTACGCCCC
>JAEEGK010025688.1_pt1 | contig 12065 bp, 10 predicted proteins | sample 8958771 | NCBI WGS metagenome assembly JAEEGK01 (sample SAMN16246547, study PRJNA631951) | gut metagenome | biome: gut microbiome; feature: rumen; material: SC-attached | host: Bos | place: Iran: Karaj | collected 2018-10 | reverse complement strand
CGAATGTAGCTCAGTTGGTAGAGCATCAGCTTCCCAAGCTGAGGGTCGCGGGTTCGAACCCCGTTATTCGCTCATGGGACTTGATTTATTTCAAGGGGGAGCGCGGCTGTGAGGCCGCGCTTTTTTTTATCCCTTATTCCGCTGATTTAGAGTTGTGTGCCGCACTCAGGGCAGAACTTGCCTGTCACTTCGGCGCCGCATTTCGGGCATTTTTTCGGCTCTACGGCAGCCAAGGGCGTGCCGCATTCGGGGCAGAATTTTCCACTGCTTTCTGTTCCGCATTTCGGGCATTTCACCATTGGCTTGGGAGCCGGAGCGGGAGTGCCGCATTCGGGACAGAACTTGCCGGTGATTATCGTGCCGCATTTCGGGCAGGGAACGCCTTTAGCCTGCTGTTGGTTATAGGGGTCGTAGTTGGTTTGTCCACCTTGGCCGTTCCATGCGTTTTGCATGGCACTACCCGTCATGCCACCAGAGCCCACGTTGGCCATGCCCACGCCCATGAAGCCGCCTACTGCGCCAGCCTCGTTGCCGGCTGCGGTCTCCATCACGTCGATGACCTTGCCTTGCTGCATCATGGTGTTGCTGCTGTATTCGTAACGGTCGATCTTCTCCTGGCTGGCCTCATCCAACGAGACGGACTCGATGGTGAAGCTGACCAAGCGGACACCACGGGCACGGATGGGCTCGTCGAACACTTTCTCGTCCATGGCCTTCTTGATCTCTTCAGTGTAGCTCGGCAGTTCGAGCACGGGTACGCGGTGTTGGCTGTTGCCCATCTCGTTGAGCACATTTTGGAACGAGGCCATCACCTCGCTGCGCATCTGTTCGGTAATGTCGCCCTTGCGGATGATGTTGGCCGTGCCGGCATGGTTACGCATGAAGATGCCCATGTCGTCCAAGCGGAAGGTGTATTTGCCGTAGCAACGCACGTTGACACCCATGGGCATCAGCGAGTTGGTCATCTGGTTCGGGATGGCGTGCGACCAGTCCTGGAAGGGGACAGGTGTAGCGGTGCCGAACTTGTTGTCAAGGATTTCCTTGGCGTTGAAATAGAACACGGCTTGTTCCTTGGCAGGGGTGCCACCATAGGTGAAACGTTGCCACATCTCCTTGAAGACAGGGCCGAATTCGCCCGCAAAGAACGAAGGCGATGAGGATTTGTCGAAGGTGTAGACGCCTTCTTCAGCGGTGGCATCGAGCACTGCGCCGCTGTCGTAGATGACGGCCACCTGACCAGGAGCCACGATGACGCGGCTGTTCTTGGAGATCTGCCCCGTTTTGGTGGTCTGTTTCACCATCAGGGTGTCCATGTCCATGTTGTCGCATTTGATGAGGTCTAACCATTGGTCACTCAAGGTACCGCCGATGGAGCCTGTTATTGCTTTGATAAGTCCCATAGTATTGTTGTTTAATTGTTTATTGTTTAATTGTTTAATTGTTTAATTGTTTTCGTTTGTAGAGACTCGATTCATCGTGTCTCAAGTAGGATTATTTCCTAGAATGAATATCCGTCAACACCCAATCGTGTTCGCCGTTGGTGATGACGCTGCCGCAATAGGCGCATTGTCCTGAAGAGGTGATTTCTGTCGGGGCGCCGCAGTTGGGGCAGTTGGTGATGGTGTTGCCTTTCTTTCCTAGGTCGGTCTTCACGCCCGCCTTGCGGTTGAAGACCATCTCGTATTTCATGTACCAGTCGCGGTTGGGGTCGCTTTCGAGCACTTTCTTGGTTGCATCCTCGATGACATAGTCGCGCATGATGGCATTGAGCCACACGGTGAGCACTTCCTTGTCACCGTCTTCTTGGAACGAATGCAAAGAGCAATGCTTGATGGTGATTTTCTCCACCACATTGGTCTTGCCCAAACGGATGTATTCGTCAAGTTGCTGTTTGTGCTGGTTGAACAATGCCTCGCTCTCAAAAGGACGGATGGGTTTCCAGTCCTTATTGGTCCAGGCTTTTTGTATGGTCATAAAAACCTCGCGGGCAAAGCCGATGAATTTGTCGGAGGAGAAGTCGGGGTCGACGGCACGGATTTTCTCGGCGACGACGCCCGTGTAGTCCATCACGATGTCGTTTTCGGCCTGATAGTTTACCTGCTGATTGATATAGGTGGTGTCGGTAGCCTGCTGTTGTCTCCTTTTTTTCGCCATTAGCCAAATAACGACGAACACGGCAAGCAAGATGAGTCCCACGGTAGGCTCGTTGATGAACAGGCCAATCAAGTAGGAGATGATCTCGCTCAATCCTTCGATGTTGCCGATTCCCATGCCGCCGTCACCTCCACTGGGGGAATAGCGGTTGGCATTGCCGACATCGGTGGTGGCATGGTTGATGGACTGGAAACAGAACAGCCCTACCAGAATTGCCAAAATGATGAAAGGGAGTACCTTAAGTAGCTTTTTTTTCTTATTGCCGTCCATGATTTTGGGTCTTTATGATGGTCTTAAAAACTGCAAATGTATTATTTTTCTATCAAAAATCATACTTATTCGTATCAAAACGAAAAAAAATCCTATTTTTGCAGCCCGAAAGCAAGGGAGCTTAGCTCAGTTGGTTCAGAGCATCGCCCTTACAAGGCGGGGGTCGTTGGTTCGAGTCCAACAGTTCCCACAAATTTTCAAAATTAACCCACTGATTTTCAGTGGGTTTTTCTTTTCTAGTAATGAGGTAAAGCCGTCGTTCCTAACATTATCATTGCAAATAAACACGGATATTTGTATTTTTGCCACTTGAGAAAAAGACAAATACTAAATCATATTACTATGAAAACGAAAAAATACACCACCCATCCCTTATTTTGGATATACACAGCTACATTCATTGTTTTCTCGATAATGGTATATAGTGTGTATAGGAAATATCCAAGCACCATTTATTTAGTAATTAGTTTCATTGTCTTGCTTAGTTATTTGGTCTTTATAATAAAAGATGGATTAGCTTGGCATTCGTATGTGGAAATTAGCGACGAAGGAGTGAAAATGAAGGGATGTGCCAAACGTATTTCCGAAGACAAGACAGAAACCGTTGACGACATATTCATCCCTTGGGGGGACATTGAGGAAATCAATGGAGGTCCAGCCCTGGAACTTAAAACGGGTGAGACGATAAAACTAACACAACGGATTAATGTCAGTGACCAAGCCCTTCAGAAAGCCTTCGAGCAGTACAAGTCCGAACATAGACAAGATGAGCCCGAACAATCACCAGATGCGATTGTATCCGTGATTTCTGAGATAGATAATGGTGATAAATTGTAGGATAAAATTGTCCGAATTAGTTGAAATACTATGCCCAGAACAAAAACAAATACCCAACCCAAGCAAAAGCCCGGCAAGAGCATGGAAGCTGCCCTGTGGGAGTCGTGCAACAAGTTGCGTGGTGCTGTGGAGCCGGCTGAATACAAGCATGTGGTGCTTAGCCTCATCTTCCTCAAGTATGCGGGCGACCGTTTCGAACAGCGCAAGCAGGAACTGATTGACCAAGGCCTGCAGGAATATGTGGACACGGTGGAGTTCTATACTGCAGAGAATGTGTTCTATCTGCCCGAGGAATGCCGTTGGTCTTTCATCAAGACGAATGCCAAGCAGTCCAACATCTTCCAAATCATTGACGATGCCCTGTCGAAGATTGAGAAAAAGAACAAGCAGTTGGAGGGCGCTTTGCCCAACAACTACTACTCTAACCTGGGTCTCGACCGCACCAAGTTCGCCTCATTGCTCGACGAGATTGACCGACTCGACACCGTGGGCGATGCCGAGAACGACCTCATCGGACGTGTGTACGAGTATTTCCTGGGCAAGTTTGCTATTGCTGAAGGTAAAGGCAAGGGTGAATATTACACGCCAAAGTCAGTGGTTAACCTCATTGCCGAGATGATTGAGCCTTACGATGGCAAGATCTATGACCCCTGCTGCGGTTCAGGCGGCATGTTTGTGCAGTCGATGAAATTTGTGAAGGCGCACCACGGCAACCAGAAGAACGTGAGCGTGTATGGGCAGGAAAACACCAACACCACCTTTAAGCTGGCCCGCATGAACCTCGCCATTCGAGGCATCTCGGCCGACATCAAGCAAGGCGACACCTTCCACAATGACCAACATAAGGACCTGAAAGCAGATTATATCATGGCCAATCCGCCTTTCAACCAGAAAGACTGGCGCGAAGAGAACCAACTCACCAACGATGCTCGCTGGAGTGGCTACGAACTGCCACCTACCTCGAACGCCAACTACGGTTGGATTCTGAACATCCTTTCCAAGCTCTCCACCAACGGCGCGGCGGGTTTCCTGCTGGCCAATGGCGCTTTGAGTGCTGACGGTACCGAGCTGGCCATCCGTCGCAAACTCATCGAGAACGACAAGGTGGAAGCCATTCTCATCCTGCCGAGAAACCTGTTTTATTCGACTGATATCAGCGTGACGCTGTGGATATTGAACAACAACAAGAAGGCGCGTGTGGTGAAGAAGAACGGTGTGGAGTTGCATTACCGCGATCGCGAGGGCGAGGTGTTGTTTATGGACTTGCGGCAGATGGGTATTCCGTTTGAGAAGAAATATATCGAGTTGGACCCTGAGACACGCGACACCGTGACCCGCACCTACCACAACTGGCAGCAGGAAGGCTACGAACAAACCTATAAGGACACACCGGAATTCTGTCAGTCGGTAAAGATGCAGACCATAGCGGAAAAAGGCTTTTCGTTGGTGCCCAGCAAGTACATCGAGTTTGTCAACCGCGACGAGCAAATCGACTTCGACACGAAGATGAAAGAACTGCAAGCCGAGATGCGCGAACTGATGCAGCAGGAAGAAGAAAGCAGACAAGAACTGAAAAACCTTTTCGAAAAGTTGGGCTATGGATTATAAGCGTTTAGGCGATTATATCAGAGAGGTGAACGTCCGCAACAGCGAGTTGAAGGTGACGAAGCTTGTAGGCCTCACAATCGACAAGGCTTTCATCCCATCGGTGGCGAATGTCATTGGTACAGACCTTTCTAATTATAAGGTGATACGAAAAGAGCAGTTTGCTTGCAGTTTGATGCAGGTGAGCCGTGACGGAAAGATGCCTGTTGCCATGTTTGAGGAAGATGAAGCCATCATGTCGCCAGCATATCCAATGTTTGAGGTGGTTGACAAGATGGAATTGTTGCCCAAATATCTGATGATGTGGTTCTCTCGCAAAGAGTTTGACCGCGAAGCCAGTTTTTATGCTGTTGGCGGTGTGCGTGGCAGTTTGACTTGGGAGGATTTCTGCAATTTACGCCTTCCCATCCCCTCCATCGCCCGCCAGCGCGAAATCGTGGAAGAATACGAAACGGTGAGCCGCCGCATCCGCCTCAACGAGCAGATGATTGCCCGTTTGGAAGAGACCGCGCAGGCCTTGTACCGCAAGATGTTCGTGGATGGGATTGACAAGGAGAATCTGCCGGAGGGGTGGAGAAAGGGGAGATTGGGAGAAATGTCAGTTATCAAAGCAGGAGGTGATAAACCTAAAGAATTCTCAGAGAAGAAATCGGATGGGTTTAACATTCCTGTTTACGCAAATGGAATAGAAAACAAAGGCATATTTGGATACACGACCCAACCTGTTGTCAAGAAAAAGAGCATCACAATATCGGCTCGTGGTACAATTGGCTATTGTTTCTTGAGGAAACAGCCATATGTTCCTATTGTTAGGCTCATTGTAATAATTCCAAATAACGAGGTGATGACTCAATATCTATATTATTACTTGGATTCGTCTAATATTAAAGGTTCGGGGTCTGTCCAAAGTCAATTAACCGTTCCTGATATGGAAGACTTACAAATCCCGATACCTTCAAATCAAATAATGCAAGAGTTCTTTGATGAGGTTGAAATAATTGACAAGTCAATAGAACTTCGCGAACAAGAGAACGAGAAATTAACTGAATTACAGTCCTTGCTATTGGCGAAGATGGGGAAATAAAGACAATTTGTCAGATTTTTAGTTCTTGTCATTATTTTGTCATATTCAAATATAAAAATGACAATATGTCACTTTTTATATTGAAAATTTGCTGTTTTTATGTAATTTTTGAAAATAAAAACAGTTTTGGCACGGGGTTTGATTAAGGATAGATAAGCATGAAGCTAAGGTCGTCAAGAGAGGCCTTCTTTCTCTTGGAATTAAATAAGATAGGAGGTGAACCGACAAGGGCCCTGATTCAATTTTGAAGGGAAGAAAAGATAGAAAGAGTATGGCCGAAGGGTGATAAATCCAAGGCAATGGCGAAAAGCCATAAATGAGTTTTCTGAGTGGTTCTCGTGAACAAACTCTGAACATATTAAAAACTAAAATAATATAAAGACTATGTCACGTTTTTATCATTTGATGATCAATGGCGCAAATTACAAATGGGAAGAGCCGTTGATTCAAGGCTCACAAATCAAACAATTAGGCGGAATTGAGCCAACCGCGAACCTGTATTTGCAAGGTAAAGGTCAGCAACCAGACGAGTTGATTGCCGATGACCAGCAAGTGGATTTGTCTAATCCAGGGATTGAGAAGTTCTATTCCAGAGCCCAGCAAGTGTTGATTATCGTTAATTCCCGCGAACATGCTTGGAACAAAACTCAGATTTCTTATGATGAGTTAATTGCACTTGCTTTTGGTCATCCAGCAGGCAATATGGCCTACACCATTACCTATTCCAATGGCCCCGAAGTGAACCCCGAAGGGTTTGTCGTCAAAGGTCAAGTTGTTGTAGTATGTAATAAAATGAATTTCAATGTTACAGGAACTTGTCAATCGTAACGAGGACTTGCGTAAACTTCGGGACGCAGGTTTCGAGATGGAGATGGTTGGTGGATACTTAGTTATCCACCACATCCCCTATGTTGCCAATGTGAGCGGAAATCCTACGGCAAAAGATGATGGAAGGCTTGTCATCAAACTTAATTTGTCCGGGAATCTGCTCAACACTCCTAAAGACCATACTGCATTTTTTGTTGGAGCGCATCCGTGTAATATCAATGGAACTCCGATAACAGGTTTGGTTAATTCGTCAAGAAAGCAAAACCTTGGAAATGGAATAGTGGTTGACCATTATTTGTCAAATAAACCAGAAAAAGGAAATGAAATCTCATACTATGAGAAAACCATTCGTTATGAATCCATCATCTCGAGACCGGCTGAATACATGGACAAACGCTTGACTGCTAGAACCTACAAACCAATTCGGCCTGATTCAAACGCCAGTCCCTTTAAATATGTTGATACTATGTCTTCCAGGTACGACATTCAAGCTATCAACGAGAAATTGAAAAATGAAAGAATTGCCATTGTTGGTTTAGGAGGGACGGGATCATACGTTCTGGATTTTGTTTCAAAAACTCCCGTGAAAGAGATCCATCTGTTTGATGGCGATGTTTTTTGCACCCACAATGCATTTAGGGCACCTGGAGCGGCGTCTTTTGAGGAGTTGTGTTTGCGGCAGCAAAAGACGGATTATTTTGCACGCAAATATGATAATATGAGAGGCGGGATAGTTTCACATGCCGAATACTTGACAGAAGACAATATCGACCAGCTATTGGAATTTGATTTTGTTTTTGTTTGCATTGACAATGGGAGGGCTAGGAAGTTGGTCGTCGAGTTCCTTGGGTATAATGACAAATCATTTGTCGATACGGGGATGGGGCTAATTGTAAATGAGAGCGCAATACTGGGGTTGGTAAGGACAACATATTGCAACCCGGATAACTTCGAAGAAGCCAAAGTAAACCTTCCCTTAGAGAATCCTGCGGCTGATGCTGTTTATAAAACCAATGTTCAAATCTCTGAATTAAACGCCTTGAATGCAGCTCTCGCCGTCATCAAATGGAAACAAACAAAAGGGTTTTATGATAAATTGAAACAAGATTCATCTGACGAGGTTGTCTTTACAATTAACGATTTGAAACTATTAAAACACTGAATCATGAAGCATTGTTTCGTTGAAAACATTCCTGAAAAAAGCAAACTTGAGGATGACGTATTGTATATCTCATTGAAATACAATGTGGCCATTCACAAATGTGCTTGCGGATGTGGAAATGAAGTGGTGACTCCTTTTGATGAACGCAAAGGATGGGTGTTATCGTACAACGGGAAAACTGTTTCGTTGTCGCCCTCAATAGGCAATTGGAATCTGCCATGTCGGAGCCATTACTGGATCCAGAAAGGTCAGGTTTGTTGGGTCAAGGAATACGACAAAAAGAAGAAAAAGAAGAAGTCGAAACTGCATCAATTCTTCCACAGTTTATTCCAATAATACTATTTTCTTTTCAAAAATAGCCCAATATCATTCATTTTTGGAAATAAAAATGGTGGTATTGGGTTTTTATTTCTATATTTGTCGCCCCAATTTAAATCACACAACGATGATACAGGAACTCAGGATAAAAAATTTCTTGTCTTTTAAAGATGAAGTCGTTTTTAGTTTCGAGGCAACAAAAGACACTTTCGCCGAAGATTATCAGGTGGTTGAAGTCGCTCCTGGAGTGCGCTTGTTGAGGTTCGCCATGATTTATGGTGCAAATGCTTCGGGTAAATCAAATTTATTGTCTGTTTTTAGATACCTTGACTCTTTTTGGCGAGAAATCCCACAATCTGTGGATATGGGAACTGAAACTGTTCCTTTCCTATTAGATCATGAAACGCCAAGCAAACCTTCGGAGTTTGAACTCATTTTTTATGTTGGAAACACCAAATATTGGTATCAGCTCACGATAGACGAGCAAGCCGTCCTTTCAGAAAAACTGTTTGTCTATTACAGCGTACAACCCACTATGCTTTTTGATCGAGAACTGGAGAACGGACAATCGGTTATCTATTTTGGGACTCCTATTAAAGCCAGTGCTATTGAGAAGGAGAAAATCGCTGTGGAATGCCTCAAAAACATGTCGTTTTTCGCTGCACGAAATAAGGTGAATGTAACCCTCCCCGAAATTGACGCGGCCAAGCAATGGCTTTTAGGACAAATCTTGCCCGTTGTTCTTCCTGGATCCTCTTTGTTTGAATATGCCGAACGCCGTATGACAACAGATGCCCGATTGAAGGCACATCTGCTTGGTTTTCTTAAACAAGCCGATTTTAATATTACAGATGTCAAGACGGACATTGTCAAAGAAGCAATACCAGAACAGTATTTGAGTTTATTCTTGAACGACGAAACCCTTCCGGCTTCTGAAAAAGATAGAATGAAAAAAGAAAAGACACTTACTCGTTACGACACGTCGTTTGAGCATACCGTCACCATAGAGAATCAGGTTTCAAAAGTTTTTCTATCAAAAGATTTTGAGTCGTTGGGTACGCTTCGCACTTTCGGCATAGAAACAGCCATTTATTATGCGCAACAAAACAATGCTTTTCTTGCAATTGATGAAGTAGAGAACTCTTTGCACCCACAATTGTTGCGGTTTATTCTTTTGGATTTTCTTAGAAAGAATTCTCGTTCTCAGTTAATAGTCACTACCCATTATGATCCCTTGTTGAATGACATATCAAAACTGAACGATCAACGCATTTTCCGCAAAGATAGCGTTTGGTTTACAGAAAAACTAGATTCTGGGCACACGGATGTATATTCATTAGCCGAATTCCGAGGCTTGAACCGCTTGTCTTCAATCCAAAAGGCGTACAATCAAGGTAATTTTGGTGCCATTCCTCAAATTGATCTTTAATTATGGCCAGACGGATTGATAATAGAAACCAAAAAAATCATTCGGTTACCATTTTAGGTGAGGGGCTGACCGAACAATACTATTTCACTCATATTCGTACCTTATTCAACTACCATTACACAATAAAACCCTACTATTTTTCTGTCACATCCCTTGTGGAGATGGATAAAAAGATTACTGAGGCCGTCACGGATGGTGGTTTTGCCATTGCCGTTTTTGACGCGGATGTTGCCCACCGTAATGAGGCGGAGAAGAAGAAACTGGAATCCATACGCCGAAAGTATGCCAATAAGAGAAATGTTGTGCTATGCGACAGTCTCACCTCTATAGAATATTGGTTTTTATTGCATTACGAAAACACGAACAGGCACTTTAAGGATTCAGCAGCTACGGAGAATGAATTACGAAAACATATACCTGATTACGAAAAAAAGGCAAAGTTTCTAGAAGAGTTGAAATGGGTATCGGACCTTTGTTCAGATGGAAAACTCGAGTTGGCGAAGAATCGTGCTAAGTTTTTTGGTGAAGACGGTGAATCATATTCAAATGTGTTCAAGGCTTTTGAGTTATTGGAAAAGCTAAAACAGTTGGAACAATAAGAAAACCATGTAGCTTATGTCGTACTTCAACGAAAGCCAGTTAGAACAGTCTATCATCAGGCTGCTGCAGGAACAGGGATATGATTACGCTAAGGGCGAGGACATCACGCGCGACCTCGACGAGGTGGTGCTGCGCGACGACCTGGCCACCTACCTGCGCAACCGTTACAAGAACGACGGCATCACCGACACTGAGGTGGAGGCGGCCATCCGTGTCATCACCCAGAAGCAAGGCGGCACCCTCTACGCCGAGAACCGCCACACCATTAACCTGCTGATGGACGGCTTCTCGTTGAAACGCGAGGACGCGACCCGGCAGAACCTCTATATCCAACCCATCGCTTTCGAAGAGAGTCAGCAGAAGCACAATGTCTTCAATATTGTCAATCAATACGATATCATAGGGAACCAGCATCGCATCCCTGATGCCATCATCTTCCTGAACGGCCTGCCTGTCGTGGTGTTCGAGTTCAAGAGTGCCATCAAGCAGAACACCACCATCGAAGACGCCTACAAGCAGCTGACCATCCGCTACCGACGCGACATACCAGCGCTGTTCAAATACACCACCTTCATCGTCATCTCTGACGGCGTGAACAACAAATTCGGCACACTCTACACTCCTTACGAATTCTTCTATGCCTGGCGCAAAGTCAACGCCAAGGACAAGGCCGACAGCGGCATCCCCTCGCTGAAGACGATGGTGGCAGGATTGTTCCGTAAGGACCGCCTTATCGATGTCGTCCACAACTTCATCTATTTCCCCGACACCTCGAAAGACGAGCGCAAGTTCATCTGCCGCTATCCGCAATACTTCGCCGCCCGAGCCCTGTACCAGAATATTCTCAACCACAGCAAGCTCAACCCTGGTGGTGACGGCAAGGGCGGCACCTACTTCGGCGCCACGGGCTGCGGTAAGTCGCTGACGATGCTCTTCCTGTCGCGATTGCTGATGAAGAGCAAAGCCCTGTGCAGTCCCACCATCATTTTGATTACTGACCGTACTGATTTGGACGACCAGCTCTCGCGTCTGCTGCTCAACGCCAAGCAGTTTGTGGGCGACAGCGTAATAGAGCAGGTGGAGAGCCGCGACGACCTGAAAAAAAAGCTGCAAGGACGCACCAGCGGCGGCGTGTTTTTGACCACCATACAGAAGTTTTCGAAGGACATCAACCTGCTTTCCAACCGTGCCAACATCATATGTATCAGCGATGAGGCACACCGCTCGCAGACCAGCTTGGAGGAGAAGGTGGAGATTACCGACAAGGGCGTACGGCGTTCGTACGGTTTTGCCAAATACCTGCGCGACTCGCTGCCCAACGCCACTTACGTGGGATTCACCGGCACGCCCATCGACCCAACGCTGGAGGTGTTCGGCGGCATAGTGGACGAATATTCGATGATTGAGGCCGTGGAGGACGGCATCACCAAGACCATCATGTACGAAGGTCGTGCCTCGCACGTGTTCGCCGACAGCGAGCTCATCCAACAGATTGAGGCATACTACGATAAGTGTGCCGAGGAAGGCTCGTCGGAATACCAGATTGAGGAGAGCAAACGGGCGATGACGCAGATGAGCGTGCTGCTCAACAGTCCCGACCTGATTCACCGTCTGGCCGACGATTTCGTGCATCACTACGAACGGCGCGTGGAAGAGGGCAGCACGGTGAAAGGCAAGGCGATGATTGTGTGCGCCACCCGCGAGATTGCCTTCGCCATCTACAAGGAGATTATCGCCATGCGTCCCGAATGGGCCGAGGTGAAAATCTGCGGCGAGGG
>JAEEGK010025684.1_pt1 | contig 12067 bp, 10 predicted proteins | sample 8958771 | NCBI WGS metagenome assembly JAEEGK01 (sample SAMN16246547, study PRJNA631951) | gut metagenome | biome: gut microbiome; feature: rumen; material: SC-attached | host: Bos | place: Iran: Karaj | collected 2018-10 | reverse complement strand
ACCGCCTCGATCTCAGCGCTCAGGAAATCCTCTTCATCAATGTTATATTCCTCCTTCAGGATTTTCAGCAGTCCGGCCTTTACCGGTTCTTTTTCCGCATCAGCAAGGGGTTTTCCGCCGATCATGATATCCAGCTTTTCACCGCTGATGGCCTCGCCCAGGGTTTTCTTCATCTGTTCCTGGCTCAGGTGGATCAGCAGGTCGGTAACGCCGACGACCGGATCGTCTTCCTTTTCACCGATACGGATTTCAATGATTGATCCGTCCTTTTTGGCGACTACTCCATGAAGGGCCAGTTCCCGCGCCACCCATTGGTATTTCTTTACGCCGCCGTAGTAATGCGTATCCGCGAGAGCAAAATCATTGTCTTCATACAAGGGATTCTGCTTCAGGTCCAGGCGGGGCGAATCAATATGCGCGCCTACAATATTCATACCCGTTTCCAGCGGTTTTTTGCCGATCAGGAAAATCAGCACGGCTTTTCCCATCTGGTTTACATAAACCTTGTCGCCGGGTTTCAGCTTTTTTCCTGCCTCGATGGCGCTTTTCAGGGATACATATCCGGCCTTTTCCAGCATTTCCACAGTTTCAGCGGCGCATTCACGTTCCGTCTTTCCGTTATCCAGGAAACGGCGGTATTCAGCTGCGGTCTGCTCCACCTTTTTCAGGTCGGCTTTCTTATACGTTTTCCATGCGTTGGGTCTTTCCATGACAAAACACTCCTTCCGGGGAAATGATATGTGATTGGTCTTATTCGCGGTTATTTTATCATTCTTTACAGGGAATGACAATGAATTTTCACATCCCCTTCACACAGCGCACGCATAATCGTGATTTTCCGCCTGTATATTAATTGTGAATTTCAATGTTTCGAAAGGCGGTTAGGCAATGTCCGTATTGATCGGTATTGACCTGGGTACAACCAATTCCTGTGTCAGCTTTATGGAAAACGGCCGGGCTGTCATTGTTCCGAATGCAGAAGGCGGCCGGACGACTCCGTCGGTTGTTGCTTTTTCCCGAAACGGTGAGCGTCTGGTCGGAATGCCGGCCAAGCGGCAGGCTGTAACAAATGCTTCCCGTACGTTTTCCTCTGTCAAACGGGAAATGGGTTCGGACAAGCGCTATAATGTGGACGGAAAGCCATATGCTCCGCAGGAAATATCTGCTATGATTCTCCGCAAGCTGAAATCCGATGCGGAAGCGTATATCGGTGAACCCGTATCCGATGCGGTCATTACTGTTCCCGCCTATTTTTCCGATGCCCAGCGCCAGGCAACGCGAGATGCAGGGGTGATTGCAGGCCTGAATGTCCGGCGCATCATCAATGAGCCCACTTCAGCCGCCCTTGCTTATGGTTTTGACAAAGGCCAGCCTTGCAAAATCATGGTTTTCGACCTGGGCGGCGGCACGTTTGATGTCAGCATCCTGGATATCAACCGCGATACCATTGAAGTGCTGGCCACAGCCGGGAACAATCATCTTGGCGGCGATGATTTTGACCAGTGCCTCGTCGGTTATCTGCTGGACCTTTTCCGCCGGGAACATAATATCGACCTTTCAAAGGATGTAATGGCCATGCAGCGCCTGACGGAAGCTGCGGAAAAGGCAAAAATCGATTTGTCTGCCGCGCAGGAAGCAGTCATCAGCCTTCCTTTCCTTGCGCAGGGTTCTTCCGGCCCGCTGCATCTGGAAACAACGGTTACCCGTTCGCGGTTTAACGAGCTGACTTCCCATCTGGTATCCGCTGTCAAAGGCCCGGTCCTCCAGGCGCTGGACGATGCCGGACTGAAAGCATCGGACCTGAGCCGGGTCCTTCTGGTCGGCGGCTCCACCCGGATTCCTGCTGTCCAGGATGCCGTAAGGTCATTGACCGGTAAAGAACCCTCCCGGGATATCAATCCGGATGAATGTGTGGCAATGGGAGCCTGTCTGCAGGGCGGTGTGCTGACCGGCACAATTAATTCCATTGTCCTGATTGATGTTACGCCTTTGTCCCTCGGAATTGAGACCCTTGGAGATGTTTTTGCAAAGATCATCGACCGTAATACACCGCTTCCCTGCCAGCACTCCCAGGTTTTCACCACTGCGGCCAATTTCCAGACCAGCGTGGAAATCAACGTTCTGCAGGGAGAACGGGAGATGGCTTCCGGCAACAAATCACTCGGGCATTTCCGCCTGGAAGGGATCCGGCGCGCACTCCGCGGCATCCCGCAGATCGAAGTGACTTTTTCCATTGACACAAACGGAATTGTCCATGTATCCGCCCGGGATCTTTCCACCGGCAGCTCCCAGAATATCACGATATCCGGTTCCGGAAACATGTCCCGTGAGGAAATCGACCGTGCAATCCGGGATGCCGACCGGTATGCCGAAGAGGACAGGCAGCGTCGTGAAGCCCGTCAGTCCGAATCCCGTTCCCCGAAGAGCACCGGCAGTTCCGGTGCCGGTGATGACGGTGCGTATGATGTGTAAGGCGGTGAATCAATGTTTGGTTATATTACCCCGGACCAGGGACGCCTTACGGATTTGCAGAAAAAGCGATACCGCGCTTTTTACTGCGGCCTGTGTCATTCACTCCAGTCACGTTACGGTCAGGCCGGCCGTCTGTCGCTCAGCAATGATATGACTTTCCTGGCCATCCTCCTCTGCTCGATGTACAGTCCTCCGGATTCTGAAGATACGTCACGGTGTGCAGTGCATCCTGTCAGAAAGCATACTTTTCTCCGCTCAGACTGGATTGACTTTGCAGCGGACATGAACGTCCTGCTTTTCTGGCTGAAGTGCAGGGATCAGCAGCTGGATGACGGACTCCTTGCCGGCCGGGCCGGCGAGAAGGTCTTCCGGAACAAGGCAAAACAGGCCGAAGCCAGCTGGCCGTATCAGGCTGAATGCATTAAAAACACGCTGGACCGGCTTTGGGCACTGGAGCGTACTGATTCACCGGATTCTGATGCCCTCTGCAATCTCTCCGGGGAAATGCTCGGCGCTTGCTTTGTACCGAAACCGGATGATATGTGGGCATCCGGTCTCCGGGCAGTTGGTGAAGGACTCGGGCGTTTTGTTTACTGGATGGATGCCTGGGAAGATTATGATCAGGATATCCGGGCCGGAAAGTTCAATCCCCTGAAGCAGTATCATGATCGTGAGGATTATGATCAATTTGCCCGCAACACACTGGAACTCCTGATTGCGGATGCCACTGAAGCATTTGAAATCCTGCCGCTGGAAGAAGATCTCGACCTGCTTCGGAATATCCTGTACAGCGGCGTCTGGCAGCGTTATGCGCTGAGGATAGAAAAAAAGTACGGAAAGGAGGCGTCCCTGCTTAATGAATGATCCTTTTGCCGTACTGGGTATCTCTTCATCCGCCACGGAAGATGAAATCAAGTCAGCATACCGCAGGCTGGCCAAGAAGTATCATCCGGACCTGAATCCGGGTGACAAGGCTGCCGAACAGAAAATGAAGGAAATCAATGAGGCCTATACGCAGGCGCTCCAGTTCAGAAAGAACGGCAGCACCTGGAATCCATATGGCAGTTCTGCATCTTCCGGCGCATCCGGAAATCCTTTCGGCGGTTCGTGGGGGCCCTACGGCAATCCATTCGAAAGCCAGTCCGGTTCAAATGGAAGCCGCACTGAATACCGGGATCCGTACTCCGGTCAGAACGGGGCTTCCGGAAATCCCTTTGGGGACTATGGTTTTGATCCATTCTCCGCGTTTTTCGGAGGGCGGGCCGGTTCTTCAGGCCCGCGGGCAAGATCCTATGCAAATCCGGATCTGGATGAGGTTGCACATGTCCTTCGCTCCGGCCGTTATTCCGAAGCAGAACAGCTGCTGAACCGGATTCCTTCCCATGACGCAGACTGGCATGCCCTTTATGCCCGCGCCGAAATCGCGCTTGGCAACCGGATTTCTGCACTGGATCACGCCAGGGCTGCCGTTCGGATGTCGCCGGGCGATCCCGAATACCAGCAGCTTCTCTCTGAAATCGAAAGCGGAAGCCGCGCGTACCGGCGAACGCGTGCCGGCACCGGATATGATTTTCAGTCCCTCATTTGCCAGAATCCCTGCATCACATGCTTCGCGGTAAACATGCTCATTAACTGCTGCTGCGGCCGTGCATTCTGGTGCTGATCAGAATCGAAAGAAGGTTGTAATATGAATTTCTTCTATAAGCTAAAAACATGGATTGCCCGTTTCATGGAAGGCCGTTACGGACCTGATCAGTTCGGTATTTTTACGCTGATTGCCGGTCTTGTTCTTTCCGTTCTGTCCGGTTTCATCGGTCTACCGGTTCTCGGTCTTCTCGGAACCGGCCTGTATATTTATACCCTTTTCCGGCTTTTTTCCCGTAACCGCTCAAAGCGGATTGCCGAAAATCAGAAGTATCTGTCACTTTCTTCCGATACAAAAACCAAAGCGCGCCAGTTTGTCCTCCGGCAGAAGAACCGAAAGGAGTACAGATATTTCCGCTGTCCGCAGTGTAAAGTTCTGCTGAGGATGAAAAGAGGCACAGGTGAAAAGGAAATCACCTGTGCCAAATGCCAGCATCAGTTTCGTCAGAAAGCCTGATGAAGGCTCCTTTTTTATCCTGCGCGGCGTCCCATGATCATGGCGGCGCCGTTTTCTGTTACGCAGTAGTTCCTCCTGGCACTGCTGTTCCGTTCGAGCAGTCCTTCATTGACCATCCTGTTCAGGTATCCGGCAGTAGTCGAAGTACTCATCAGCCCGGCAGCTTCCCCGATCTCCCGGACGGAAGGTTGTCTCCCCTCATCCCGTGCAAAAGAAATCATATAGTGAAGGATCAGTAAACGTCTGCGCCTGTTTCTGGGTGTACGGCTGTTCATTCTCTTCATCCTCTCATTTCTGCTGTCGTATAGTGTTCAATATCCGCAGTACTCGCGTACATATCTTTCCGCATGGTTCCGATAACCCGCCCGATGCATCGTACCTCGTCCATGTCTGAAAACCGCATCAGCGGGTATTCCGGATTCAGGCTCCGGAGTCCTTCTTTCCGGAATTCCTTGATGTATCCCATATCTCCGGTAACAAAAATGCCGATCTCACCGGGGCGTATACTGGCTGTATGCTGTACCAGCACCTGATCTCCGTCATGATAGCGGGGTTCCATACTGTCACCGCTGACTCGGATAATTTCGTCAGCCCGGGATGTTACGCTGTCCTCATACAGCCAGACCGGCTCGCCGGATTCATCCCCGATTCCCCAGCTGGGACCGGCACACGCGGCCAGGTCGTTCCGGTATATCTGCACCAGCTTGCGTGCGGAAACAGGCGTTTTTTCCTGCATGTCAATCAGCACATCCATTTCCCGCAGAATCACCTGCCGGTGATACTCATTCAGCCGGAAATACCGGTCTGTAAACAGGCGGGTCGCTTCATCCGCAATCTTTTTCCCTTTTTGCTGATCCGCTGCTTCCGGAATGCCGAAGAATTCGTTGATCGATATTCCGAGGTTTTCACAGATCACGGGGACACTGCTCAGATCCGGACGGCTTCTTCCAGCCTCCCATGCACCGACGGCGTTCTTCCCGACATGGGCCAGGGCTCCGAGCTCTTCCTGGCTCATGCCTTTCTTCCGGCGGCTGTTCCGGATCATTTCCCCGTAAGCAATCCCGGCCATGTTGCGGGAAGCATAATCCTTTCTTTCATCCGGCTTCATTCGTTTCACACCCCGTTCAGAACAATATTTTCGTTCTGGTATTATTTTAGCACAATATTTTTGTGCTTGTAAAGGGGAACAAAAAAAGAATTTGACTTCATTCATTCACTTGTCATAGAATCATCGGGTACCGATATAAAGGAGCTGAATATCATGTTTCACCTGGAAAAAAAGGATTTCCTGAAACTCCTTGATTTTTCACCGGAAGAAATCACCGGCCTTCTGGATCTGGCTGCTGATCTGAAGCAGAAGAAAAAAGCCGGCATACCGCATGCGGCTTTTCCCGGTAAAAACGTTGCCCTGATATTTGAAAAAACGAGTACTCGTACCCGCTGTGCCTTTGAGGTCGCTGCTTATGACCTGGGGATGAACTGTACCTATCTGGATCCGTCCGGCAGCCAGATAGGCAAAAAGGAAAGCATCGCCGATACGGCCCGTGTTCTCGGCCGTATGTATGACGGTATTGAATACCGCGGCTACGGCCAGGAAATTGTGGACGGCCTGGCCCGCTATTCCGGTGTTCCGGTATGGAACGGCCTGACCAATGAGTTCCATCCCACCCAGATCCTGGCGGATTTCCTCACAATCCGCGAACACTTCGGATCCCTTTCCGGCATCAAACTCGTATATATGGGAGATGCCCGTTACAATATGGGCAATTCCCTGATGGTCGGCTGTGCCAAGATGGGTATGCATTTTGTTGCCTGCGCGCCGTCCGCTTATTTTCCGGATTCAAAGCTGATTGAGGAATGCCGGAAAATCGCGGCTGAAACCGGCGCAGTGCTTGAATTTGAGGAGGATATTACGAAAGCGGTGTCCGGCGCGCATGTCATATATACCGATGTCTGGGTTTCCATGGGGGAACCGGACCATGTATGGGAGACCCGGATCAATGACCTGCTTCCCTACCGTGTGACCGCGGATGTCATGCGCAAAGCCCGTCCGGATGCGGTATTTATGCACTGCCTTCCTTCCTTCCATGACCTGAATACCACGATTGGAAAGAACATCTTTGAAAAGTTCGGTCTCGACTGTATGGAAGTAACGGATGAGGTTTTCGAAAGCCCGCAGTCCATTGTCTTTGATGAAGCGGAAAACCGCATGCATACCATCAAGGCGGTCATGGCGGCCACGCTGTAATTGCCCTCAAGAAAGGTTCAGGCGGTTCCATTTTCGGAACCGCCTGTTTGTTTTATTTTACCGACTTTCTTGCGACGATCAGGTACCGGTGGGTCGTTCCCTCGATTGCGCCTTCCGTTTCGATCTTTTCCTGCATCTTCAGCAGGTTTGCTGCGCACCGGTCGACGGAGAACCCGGGAAATTCCCATTCGATGATCCGGGCAAACCACACAAAAGCACCGACGTCAAAGAACCGGATCGGCATAAATGCTTCGCCCTTCTGCAGGATCTCAAATCCCGCGTCTTCAAAAGCCTTCGCCTGCACCGTCAGGTTCTGTCCCGGGAACGGCTCTGCGGCGTCGGGAAGCACCGTTTCAACCAGGTCCCGGTCGTTCCGGTCCCCCACCTGCTGGGTGATGAACATTCCGCCGGGCTTCAGGATCCGCTTAATCTCCTTCGGTTCGAAATCCCCGTGCCGGTTAATCACGATATCAAAGCTTTCGTCGTCAAACGGGATATGCGCCGCATCGGCGCATTCCCGCAGGTCGATTCCCAGGGGGATCAGCTTCTTCCGGCACAGCTCCACATTCGGCGGGTATCCTTCTGTCGCTGCCGTGTTTTCATATGGATGTTCCAGGGAAAGCAGGTATTCACCGCCGCCAGTATCGTAGTCCATCAGCTTCATGTCCGGCTTCAGGAAGGACCGGACGATGGCGTCATAATCCCAGGGGATATTTTCCCCCTCTTCGTATTTTCCGTTGATATGGGAGAAATCCCATCCGCTGATATGCGCGATGCTTTCTTCCTGCTTCCAGCGATTAATCAGTTCCCGTTCATTCATGGTTTCCTGCATTCCTTTCTTTTTCTGGATCGGATGTCCGGGAAAGGTGCAGTTCCTGGCAGCATGGCTTATTTTCTTTGTTTTTCCCGGTGCTGCCTGCTGTCAGTCTTTCGAAACTGCACCGGGAAATTATCTCGGGTTCTCATGGGTTGCCTCCTGCAATGCCTTCTGGCATCTGAATCATAATATCACATTCAGTGGTCACAATAAAAGGGATGATAGGTTTGTATTCTGCAGATTGGCAGATGAAAAATGAATTTTTGATTATGTATTGACTTTGAGCCCGCTTCATGGTTTAGGATAATATTGATTTTTCGGTTCTGCATTTCGCAGATATCACCAAATGAAAGCTGAGTATGGAAAAATGTCACAGCATGAAGAGAATTCCAGACGGAGTGTCAGACAAACCAGGGGGTTGCTCAGGCGTTTCATCTCCTATTATAAACCGCATAAAAAACTTTTTGCCATGGACATGGGGGCTGCACTGCTTGTTTCCGCGATCGGTGTGGTATATCCGATCATAACGCGGACCATGCTGAATACGCTGATTCCGGAACGTCAGTACAGGATGATCGTGATTTTCGGCCTGGCGCTTCTTCTGCTTTATTTCATCAAGATGATGCTCAACTATTTTATCCAGTACCAGGGGCACATGATGGGCGTATACATGCAGGCCCGGATGCGAACCGACCTGTTTGCGCATCTGGAAACGCTCCCCTATTCCTTTTTCGATAACCATGAAACCGGAAAAATCATGACCCGTATGACAAACGACCTTTTTGAGGTTGTCGAGCTGGCCCATCACGGCCCGGAGAACCTGATCATCTCGTTCCTGAGCATTTCATTTGCTTTTGTGTACCTGAGCACAATCAATATCTGGCTGACCCTGATCGTTTTTGCCTGTGTTCCCTTCCTGCTGGTCATTTCCTACAGCCTGCGCAAAAAGATGCGTAAGGCATTCCGGGATTCCCGTACGGCAATCGCGGAAATCAACGCCAGTATGGAAAGCTCCATCTCCGGCATCCGGGTGACCAAGGCTTTCACCAACGCGGATAAGGAAAAGGAAAAGTTCGAAGTCGGAAACGGCAAATTCCAGGTTGCCCGCAAAGCGGCCTACAGTGCCATGGGCCGTTTCCACAGCGGCAACACATTTGTGACGGATGTGTTCAATGTTGTGGTGCTGATTGCCGGCGGCCTGTTCCTGTATAACGGTCAGATCCGTTTCGGCGATTACTCTGCTTTCATTGTTTCCGTCAATATGTTCATCGGCCCGGTGATGACGCTGATCAACTTCATGGAACAGTTTGAGAACGGAATCACCGGTTTCGAGCGCTTCTGTGAAATGATGGATGAGAAGCCGGAAACCGACTGTCCGGATGCCGCCGATGCCGGCGTTCTGGAAGGCCATATCGAGTTCCGGGATGTCAGTTATGCCTATGACGAAGATAAGAATGTCCTTCGCCATGTGGACCTGGATATTGAAAAAGGAAAAACCTTTGCGCTGGTGGGACCCAGTGGCGGCGGGAAAACAACCATCTGCCACCTGATTCCGCACTTTTACGACGTATTGAGCGGAAAAATCATGCTGGACGGAAAGGAAATTCACAGCCTGACGCTGGAAAGCGTACGCCGGAATATCGGAATCGTTCAGCAGGATATCTATCTGTTCAATGACAGCATGAAGGAAAACATCCGCTACGGAAAACTGGATGCAACGGACGAAGATATCATTCTGGCGGCGAAGCGCGCGAATATTCACGATTACATCATGTCGCTTCCGAACGGATATGATACGAATATCGGCGAACGGGGGGTTCGCCTCTCCGGTGGGCAGAAACAGCGTCTTTCAATCGCCCGGGTCTTCCTGAAGAATCCGCCGATCCTGATTCTGGATGAGGCGACCAGCGCCCTGGACAACACCACGGAGATTCTGATCCAGCAAGCATTGGATGAACTCTGCAAAGGCCGTACGACGCTGGTGGTGGCCCATCGCCTTTCCACCATCAAGAATGCGGATGAGATTGCCGTGGTCAGCGACGGAAGGATTGTTGAACAGGGAACCCATGATGAACTGATGGCGAAGCAGGGCATGTATTATGACCTGTATCAGCTTCAGTTCCGTGCAAACGCAGGAATTGTATAAATGATTATCTGTATCATGTGAAGCACGGGGCAGTTCCCTGCCCCGTGTTTTTATGGATATTTCCGGTTGAAGTTGCCGACTGTATCACTCACGCTGGAAACACAGGCAAACGTATCTGGGTATTCACTGAGGATCCTTGTCATATCCGTAATCTGATGTTTGCCGATTACGCTCACCAGCATGGTTTTTCCCTGATGGGTATATCCTCCCTCTGCCTGGATGATTGTAGCGCTGTGGTGCAGCTCATTCACTATCCGCTTTGTGATTTCATCGGGATGGGATGTAATCATTTCCACCCGAAGGGCTTCATGTCCGCCTTTCATGATAAAATCGCACATCCGTGTGGTGATCAGCGCGTAAATGATGCACAGAATAACCGGTTCAATCCGGAAATCATAAACGATATAGGAAACAGCGGCAATAACAATATTGATTGTAAAGGTAATATGGGTCATGGAATAGGCCGGCTTCCGCTTATGGATCAGCGCGGATATATAATCCATACCGCCGGTACTTCCGCCGCATTGGAGGGAGAAAGCCTCAATGATTCCGTTTACGGTGCCGGCAGCCACCGGAGCCAGCAGCGTGCTTTTTCCATCCTCCGTATGATAGATGAAGCGTTCAGCCGGGATAATTCCCTCCTGCATCATCAGCAGCACACCGGAAAAAACCGCAACGCTCACCAGCGTTTTCAGCACAAAGGACCGGTCAATCCGGTACCAGCAGATGATGGCCAGCGGGATATTCAGGATCAGTGTCATATAACCGACACTGAAATGGAACACATACTGGATCATGGTGTTGATACCGCCCAGGCCGGATGGCGCGAACTGATTCGGGAGGATGAAAATATAGTAGTTCACGGCCATCAGAACTGCGGCTGCGGCAATAACGGCATACTGGGCTGCCGGATTCTTCAGTCTGCTCACATAATGCATGCGGTTTCCTCATTTCATTTCATTCCGGATGTTTCAGCTCGTATTGTACATCTTTTGTTTTTTGAATTCAATGAAAAAAGCCCTTGCATATTCTGCAAGGGCTTCATGTAACCAATGAGGGTCAGCCACCGAACATCTTGATCAGGAATCCGGCTGCGATCGCGCTGCCGATAACGCCGGCTACGTTCGGGCCCATGGCATGCATCAGCAGGAAGTTGGACGGATTGGCCTTCTGCCCTTCACGCTGGGATACACGGGCTGCCATCGGAACAGCGGAAACGCCCGCGGAACCGATCAGCGGATTGATCTTTCCGCCGCTCAGCTTGTACATCAGTTTTCCGACCAGCAGGCCGCCGATCGTGCTGAAAGCGAAAGCGATCAGGCCCAGTACAACAATCTTGATGGTATCAAGCTGCAGGAAGCGGGAGCCAACCATCGTGGCGCCGACGCTGATGCCCAGGAACAGGGTTACGATGTTCATCAGTGCATTCTGCGCCACATCGCTCAGCCGTTCAGTCACTCCGCTTTCCTTCAGCAGGTTGCCGAACATCAGGCATCCGATGAGCGGGGCGGTGGAGGGCAGCAGGAGCACGACAAAGATCGTCACGATAATCGGGAACAGGATCTTCTCCGTCTTGTTGACTTCACGCAGCTGCGTCATCTTGACGCTGCGTTCCTTTTCGGTAGTCAGCGCCTTCATAATCGGGGGCTGGATCATCGGGATCAGGGCCATATAGCTGTAGGCAGCCACGGCAATCGGGCCCAGCAGTTCCGGGGCCAGCTTGGTGGTTGTCAGGATCGCCGTCGGGCCGTCCGCGCCGCCGATGATGCCGATGGAAGCAGACTGCTGCGCGTCAAAGCCCAGCAGGTTCGCGCCGAAGAAGGCAAAGAACACACCGAACTGTGCGGCCGCGCCAAGCAGAAGGCTCTTCGGGTTGGAAATCAGCGGACCGAAGTCGGTCATTGCGCCGATGCCCATGAAGATCAGGCAGGGATAGATACCGGCCTTGACACCAATATACAGGATATCAATCAGGCCGCCGGTTGCCAGGATGTGGCCGTAATCATGATAATACGGTGAGGAATGGTCCAGAAACGCATCCCAAAGGCTCTGATGATACAGGGCATCCGGCAGGGATCCGTCGGAGGTCATGAATACAGAGCTTACATTGGCAAGCAGGCAGCCGACCGCGATACCAACCATCAGCAGGGGCTCATACTGCTTCTTGATGCCCAGGTACCGCAGCCAGCACGCCAGGGCAATCATCACCAGGTTGCGCCATCCGTCCGGATTGGAGAAAAATCCCGCAAATCCGGATTCGGAAATGAGTTGTAAAAGGGAATC
>JAEEGK010025682.1_pt1 | contig 12068 bp, 7 predicted proteins | sample 8958771 | NCBI WGS metagenome assembly JAEEGK01 (sample SAMN16246547, study PRJNA631951) | gut metagenome | biome: gut microbiome; feature: rumen; material: SC-attached | host: Bos | place: Iran: Karaj | collected 2018-10 | reverse complement strand
GGTTCGTTCCCACGCTGAGGGACTTCAAGAGTTGCTGGAGTCCGGCACCTTCCTTAGTTCGGACGGCATAGATTCCCAGGATGGAAAGGACCACTCCGATGGCGGCAATCATCATCGGAGCAAGGATGGCCTTCATCTGGCTCTCTACTCCGGCGCTGAAGAAAGCAGAGGCTCCAAGCGCCATTGTAGCCAAAATGGAACCACAGTAAGACTCGTAAAGGTCGGCTCCCATTCCGGCGACATCACCTACATTGTCGCCAACATTGTCGGCGATGGTTGCAGGATTGCGGGGATCATCTTCCGGGATGTCCTGTTCAACCTTTCCAACGATGTCGGCTCCCACATCGGCAGCTTTGGTGTAGATTCCACCGCCGACCCTTGCAAACAGGGCCTGGGTGGAGGCTCCCATACCGAAAGTAAGCATGGTAGTGGTGATAACCACGAGTTTCTGTGAAACGTCAGGATTATCAATACATGCGTTGAGGATAACCCACCATATCGAAATGTCCAACAGGCCAAGTCCGACCACAGTCAAGCCCATGACCGCTCCTGAGCGGAAGGCCAGCTTGAGACCGGAATTAAGCGTCCTGCTAACTGCATTTGCAGTCCTGGCAGAAGCATAGGTGGCAGTCCTCATCCCTATGAAACCTGCAAGTGCAGAGAAGAAACCGCCTGTAAGGAAGGCAAAGGGAACCCAACCGTTCTGCACATGGAGCACGTATGCCATGAATGCAAACAGAAGGGCGAGGACCACAAACACTATGGCAACCACCTTGTACTGCTGCTTCAGGTAAGCCATAGCGCCCTCACGGACATACTGGGCAATTTCTTTCATCGTAGGGGTTCCTTCGCTCTCTTTCTTCATCTGATGGTAGAAAAACCAGGCAAAAAAGAGGGCCAGGACAGACGCTGCTGGAACTAAATAGAAAAGATTATCCATTGCTAGTAGTATATTTGATATTAAACAAATATGATTAACAAATATAATCTTTTTTTGTTAAATACTTAAAACGTTAAATCAATGCCGCCCGGTGCATTTCACCGGACGGCAGACTTGATTAATCGTTATTCTCACTTAGCCTCCTGGTACCCGGGGTTCTGAGGCCTCAGGTTAGGATTGCGCTGCATCTCATTAAGAGAGATAGGCCAGAGAAGGTCGCTTTCCTTGAAAGTTCCGCCCGAACCATTGACTGCGCCGATCAGATTGACGAAATCGACTTTGCCACGGGTAGTCTCGGAGATGTTGGGGAACTTGCCTGTACGTACGCAGTCATCCCAGATCTTCGACTCAAACGGGAACTCGCGGAGACGCTCCATCCAGCAAGCTTTGATGAAGTCATCTTTCGAAAGGGCCTGGTTGACGGCCGTGAGCTCTGCAACGGTCTTCCCAAGGGCGCGTGACTGAACCTGGGCCAGATATCCGGCGGCTTCGGCATTCACACCGCTGCTTTGTGCGATAGCCTCGGCAGCATCGAGAAGGGTTTCGGCATAGCGATAGATGTTCCAGTCCTTGGTACCCTTACCGGTACTGAGAATGGCTTGCTCATCATAGTAGTACCAGTTGCCAGGGAACTGATAACCCATATTCGCGAAATTAACGTTGGTGAAGCCAGGCATCCATCCAGTCGTAAATGCCGGAGGATTCCACTTGCGTCCGTCATCAGGTCTTGTGTAATCCCAATGGAAGAACTGGTTGGGCTGGATTCGCAGGTCATCAGGCTCGTAAACGTTCAGGTAACGGTTGATGGGGCCGAAACAACGCTCATAGATAGCATACTTGTTGGAAAGGCTGGTCGCAGATCCATCAAAAGCATGGGTAGGAGTATAAGAGTTATTTCCGAGGGAAGCCTCAAACTCATAGGCATAAATAACCTCATCGAGATCATCCTGAGCACGGAGCTGGTTGTAAGCACTGTTTAAACCAGTGTCTTTGTTCTGGGCAAGTGAAACCTTGCCGGAAGCAATGATCTTCTTAGCCTCAGCAGCTGCTTCAGCATACTTTCCCTGCCAGAAATACAGGTCGGTGAGGGCCATTTCGGCAACCCACTTCGTAATCCTGTGGCCGTTTGCTGCGAATTTCGCATCGGGAAGATTTGCTGATGCCGTCTTGAGATCACTCTCGACCAGGGCGAGGACCTCAGCCTTGGGTGAACGGGGAAGTTCGGTATCGAAGGAAAGGTCATAAAGGAACTCCTCACTCTTGGGAACATCTCCGAAGAACTTTACAAGCATCAGGTAGTTGAAGGCCCTGAAGAAACGAGCCTCACCATCAAGCCTTGCACCATCTGCGGAAGACATGTTGCCTGACTGCACCACATCGGGAATCGCCTTGATGATACCGTTGGCATTGTTGATGACCCTGTAGCATCCGTCCCAGAGGCCGTCCATATCTTCGGAAATACTCTGGGTATTATCCTGACGGGTAAGGAGGCGTGAATAGTTGCACTGAAGCTCCTGTCCTTCATACACATTGACGAAGTAACCTGTGAGCAGGCTGGTGTATGCGATCAGCGAGCAGTCGTAGGCACCGGTAGAAGCGAACTGAGTAGGTGCGCCAACTCTGTACAGATAGTTGACGTTACCTTCAATGTCCGCCTTGGTCTTGAAGAAGTCCTTAAAGGTAAGGTTACTCTTCGGGCTCTCCGCAAGGAACTCCGAGCAGGAGGAGATGAGGAAGAGGCCACAAACGAGTGTCGCTATTGATAAAAATATCTTTTTCATAATATATCTTCTGTGTTAGATGTTATCAACTTCGTCATAAATTAGAAAGTCACGTTTACACCGAAGGTGAAAGTCCTCGCGCGAGGATAGGAGTAGAACGGAGTGTTCTGGCCGCGGGAATTGACGGACTCGAAGTTGCCTCCACCTGAGCCGGCTTCAGGATCGTATCCAAGATAGTCCTTGGAGCAGAGCAGGAAGAGATTGTTGCCACTTACGTAGGTACGGAGAGCATTGATTCCGAGCCTGCTGGTGACAGCCTTGCCGAAAGTGTAGCCTAACTGCATCATGTTGAGACGGAGATAGGAACCGTCGCAGACCCAGGCAGTGTCACCCTTGGTGTCCTGTCCGGCATGTCCGGAGTTACACAGACGGATGGCCTGCTGCATCGTGTTGGGATTGGTTCCGTCATACGCATCCTTGTAGATGGCGGTGAGTCCATTGGTGATACCGAAGCGGTCGTACAGAGGGTGGAAGTAACGCTGCTGAACTTCTACACCATAAACGAACTGGAGATCAGCGGTAAGGTCGAAGCCCTTGTAGTTGAAAGTGTTGATCCAGCTTCCGTTCCAATCCGGAACACCCTTACCAGTCACTATCTTACCGTCCGAACGATGAGGACGACCGATCTGTGCCTGAGAGCATTTTCCGGCCTGAGCATCTTCAACGGTCCAGACGCCATAGCGCTCGTAACCGTAGAATGCCGAGATAGGCTCTCCTACGCGAAGGATGGTGTTGGCACCTGACACCCAGGAGTTCTCCTCGATATCAGCGTCGGTCTCTCCGAGATGGACGATCTCGTTCTTGTTGTAGTTGAGATTGAGGGTGGTGTTCCAGGTAAAGTTCTTGTTGTCAACAGGATAAGCGTTGAGCATGATGTCAAAACCATCATTCTTTACCGAACCGATATTCTTCATGACAGAGGAGAAACCAGTGGAATGGACAACGGGGCAGTTGAGAAGGAGGTCGGAAGTGAACTTATGGTAATAAGAAACATCCAGGTTGACGCGATCCTTGAAGAAGCCCACGTCGAAACCTACATCAAACTGAGCGGTTTTCTCCCACCTGAGGTCTGAGTTGGCCATGGAACTGATACGGGAGTAAGGAGCGCTGACATTATTGATGAGCGTGGTGCTCGATTCAACACTTGACAGGGATCTGTAAACACCAATCTCAGAGTTACCGGTAAGTCCGTAACTCGTGTGGAGCTTGAGGTGGCTGATTGCCTTGGCGTTCTTCATGAAATCCTCCTGGGAAACCATCCATGCGAAACCGGCTGAAGGGAAGAAACCGTACTTGTGATTGTCTCCGAACTTGGAGGATCCGTCATAACGGCCGGTAGCTGTAATCGAATAGCGGTCTTTGAATGTATAGGCAAGACGGAGGAAGTAGGAGTTCATGGCCCAACGCTGATGCTCTGAAGCCGGCTTCCTGTGGTCGGTACCGACACCCATGTTATAATCCTCGAAGAAATCAGTAGTGAAACCTCTGGTCCTGGCATAGTTGTACATGTAGGTACGCTCCTGCCATGAGAGACCGGCCATGACGTTGATACGGTGATCGTCTAGGACCTTATTGTAGGTCAGGTAGGTCTCCTCCTGCCAGTAGAAGGTGTTGGTGCTGGTGAATTCAGCCCTACCATCCGGTGCCGACAGGTTGGTGAGGTTTGTAGGAGAGTAATACCTGATCTGGATTGTGTGCGCATCGATTCCCAACTGGGTCTTGAGGTCAAGGCCAGGGAGAAGGTGGAAGGTGAACGCAGCATTTCCGAAAATCTGGGTGTCTGACCTCCTTCTCTTCTGGAGATCGAGAATCATAACCGGGTTCGCCATACCCTCGAAGCCATAGGACATCGCAGGGGAAGCGTTGGTGGTGTAGTTATTGGTTCCGGGCTCATAAACGGGGAGCCAGGGCAGCATCTCGATCATGGTACGGATAGCCTCCTGGCCACCTGCATTCTGGGGAGTGTGGCGGCCGTAGGTGTGGTTAACCATGAGGTTGATGTTGGTGGTCAGCCATTTCGTGGGATTGGCATCAAAGGTCAACTTTCCGCTCGCACGCTTTGTCCAAGTATTGATCAAAAGACCTTCCCTGTCTGTATAGTTAAGGAAAGCTCCGGTAGAAGAATTCTTGCCCTTCTGCTGGACATTGATCTGATGGTTATGGGAGATTGTAGTACGAGTGGACTCCTTCTGCCAGTCGGTGTCATAAAGAGGCTTTCCGGAGGCGTCGAAATAAGTCCTGTCCGTGAACCAGTCGGCAGGATTGAGCGACCAGTTCATACCGTTCCACTTGTTCTCGTTGGCAAGACCGGCCATGAACGTATCGCACCATTCCTGGGCGTTCATAGGATCCATACGACGAGCCATCTGTCCGATGGACACAGATCCTTGATAACTGATACGTCCGCCGTCCTGTCCGCCGTCGCCCCTCTTGGTGGTAACGAGGATAACTCCGTTAGCACCACGGGCACCGTAGATAGCGGATGCGGAAGCGTCCTTAAGAACCTCAATGGACTCGATGTCATTAGGATTGACGAGACCGAAATGCTCCATCGCAACTCCGTCAACCACATAGAGAGGGTCTGAGGAAGCGTTGATGGTGGCTGTTCCGCGGATGATAACGCGAGGCGTGTCGAAGCCCTGGGTCGCATCGTTGAGGACGGTTACACCGGAGGCTTTACCACGAAGGCTTTCGAGGGCACTGAAATTCTGCGCCTTTACGATCTGCTCGCCTTTGACGTTAGCGATAGAACCGGTGACATCCCTCTTACGGGCGACACCGTAACCGATGACAACCGTCTCATCAAGGAGATTGACATCAGGCTCCAATTGGATGTTCAAAGTCGTCATATTACCGACAAGAACGCGCTGTTCCTTGTAGCCGATGCAGGAAAACACGATTGTTTCCTGGGGAGCAGCTGAAATAGTGTAGGTACCGTTGGCCTCTGTCAAGCTTCCAACAGTGGTGCCTTCAACCATTACAGCGACTCCGGGGAACGGGTTAGCATTCTCATCCGTCACGACGCCTGTCACAGTGTGCCTGTTCTGGGCCATCATCGAAACACTGACGATTCCGGCAAACAACACACATAGAGCATGTTTGAAAACGTGGTGCATAACTGAAACTGTTTTTGATTTGTTAAGTGGATAATGAGGATAATAGAATTATCTTTTTTAGTTGCATAAAGTTAGATTTAATCGTTAAAATAGGCTGCCATAATTTGACCAAAAAATGTCATTTCCGTCCCATCTTGAAACAGGAGTATAAAAACATCGAGGCCGGCTGGGACACCGACCTCGCTGAAAAAACAAACTTAAAGGTATTATCTGACAGGGAATTCCGTCACTCTCAGAGTAGTGCATCCGTAAGGAATCAACTCTATCGTTTCCTCCTCGCCAAGATTCTTCCCCTGCTGTGTGAAATAGGGAATCTGGCCTGTTGAACCACGATATACGGTCCAGTCCAGCATCTCGCGGGCAGTACACTTTATCACCAGCGGAGCGTTCTCAACATTCCATGGATAGAGATTGCGGTCGACATCCGTACGGATTAACTTGAACTTCTCGGGAAGATTCTTTTCAGAAATATCCTGACGTGAGAGGCAGTAATTCCATTTGGAGGGAGAGGTCACTTCCAGGTACCACTCTCCGTATCTTACCCTCTCCTCCGGCTTGAATTCCTTGCGGGTCCAGTTTTCCTCCATCTTGAGAGCGTAAACAAGCGGTCCCCTCTCAATAACGGCGGCGCGGTCGTACCACTCTCCACATGAAATCCTCATCGGAAGATAGATGGAAACAACGTCACCCCTGGACCAATTCCTCCTCAGGGAAACTGTTTCCCCGGCTGTCATGGTTATGTCAACCGGCGAGCCGTTCACCTTGACGACAGGTGTATCACACCAGGACGGGATACGGAACTTTACCGGGAAAAACGCACCCTTTACCTTTTTTTCAGGGAAAGAAACAGTCAGGCGGACTTCCTCGTCAAAAGGATAAAAGGTCTCTTCCTTTATGTTCACCTTGACTCCGTCAGCCACTACTGCCTCGACTGAAGATGGAGCGAACACCAAAGCGGCAAGGCCACCGTCATCAGTGGCGTACCAAAGGTTCTGGGTAAACTTAGGCCAGCCCTGATGCATATTTGTAGTACAGCAAGGATAGCCATTAAGGATTCCAAACACCTGGTCGGTGTCATCATGGGGAGTCGAGAAGTTGCGCATGGTGTTGCGGGTACACTCGATCTGGTTGGTCTGCTGGAAGTATTGGCGGGCGGTATAGTCATCGGTTATCTGGGTTGGAAGGGCGTTGAAAGCGACCCTTTCCAGATAGTCTGCCCAATGGGTGTCTCCTGTAACCCTCAGCATCTCCTCCAGGGAGAACATCATCTCAACCGCAGTGCAAAGCTCCGAGCCCCGGGTAGGATCCGCGTAATTGATGAGTTCGTCACCTGCCCAAAGCCCTGTAGGGAGGCCAAGATAATCATGGATAACTTTCTCTCCCCTGCGCATGGCATCCAGCAACTTTGGATCCTTTTTTTGCTGGTAATATATTACCGGCTCCTTGAATCCCTGTCCCAGGTTGACACAGTGGAGGGTGTTCGGAGTTCGTAGGATTTCTCCGTCAAAGAAATACTCGCTCCAGCTGGTGCTCTGGCTGTGGATCAGTTCGCCAAGTTCAAGAAGATACTTCTCTCCTGTCAGGTTATAGAGCCATAGAACCACCTCCAGGTTGTCTCCACCACGCTGGGCGCCCCAGAAAGTCCAGTTGTCCAGCGGGTACTTCGGCAACATCTCCAACTGGTAACGGAAATATTTGTCCAGGAAAGGGATGACCCTTTCGTCGCGCGTGGCCATGTAGTACTGCTTGATTATTTTCAGCGCTACCATCTTAGGCCACCAGTCATGGGAATTGTTCCTCTGGAGTCCGGGCTCAGGATCCCTGTCGATGTCAGGACCGAAATAACCGTCTTCCTTCTGGGAGTTCAGGATAGCTTCGACCCACACCTGCGCTTTAGCCTTGAGATCCTTGTCGTCCAGGATGTAAGCGAGGGGAAGCAGTCCGTCAATCCAGTACGGTCCCCTCTCCCAGGCATCTCCGTCGCCGCCTAGCCAGGCATTCCTGGCACCGACAACGTTCGGATAGACCTCGTCGAGATGACCTGTCAAACCGGTCACCTGGGCTTGAAGCTGCAGTTTCAACCAGCCCTCAGGCTTAATTGCACCCAATGGCAACTCCAAATAGCGGCTTTCCAGAAGAGGAGCCCTATTGGAGATATAATCCTGCGCCGCGGCGGAAGCCAACGAGAGTGCGAAAATACTCACAATAAAAACGAACCGTCTCATAATCAATCTGTTATTCACCAACAAGGGGTACCCAGACCTTCATCTTGCCGGCCTCGCGGTTGTCCCAGGAATAATAAGGAATATAATTCAGAGTCTTGTCACCCACATGAGCGGCTATGCTGACTATACCGCGAAGCTTCCCGGATTCAAAGGCAGCGTCGAAAGAGGCGTCTTCGGCAATGCGAAGACCGTCAAAGTCATCTTTGTTGTCAGCTTCCTCTATGCAGTAAACCAGCGGACCACGCTGTACGGCACGCATTCCGACATCTTCCTTTACCCTTGGATCGGCAGCGACCACCTCGACGGGCATATCGAAATTGATTTCAATCTTGTCTCCGTCATTCCACTTGCGGTCAACCACGGCATAACCTTTTTCAACAGGGGCATCGAAAGCTTCTCCGTTGACGGCCAGGGTGTAATCTTTGCACCATCCGGGCACGCGAAGGTGGATCTGGGTCTTCAGGGAGCCCTTCATGCCGACTATCAGGGTCACTGCTCCTTCCCAAGGATAATTAGTTTCCTGGCAGAGGGTTATGGCTTTCTTGCCAACCTTCACGTCAGCCTTGTTACCCATGTAGAGATTCACCCAAAGGGCATCGTCTGAGACTCCGTAGATATAGTTGCCGATGGAAGGGAGGAAGCGGCAGATCTGGCTCGGACAGCAGGCACAGCCGTACCATTCCTGGCGGTGATGGTTACCGAGGGACTCCAAAGGATTTACATAGAAGAATGTGTCCCCTTCTAGGGAGATGCCGGCAAGGGCTCCGTTGTACATGGAACGCTCCATGACATCGGCGTACTTGCCGTCGCCGGTGAACTGGTTCATCCTCCAGTTCCACAGAACCATTCCCACTGAAGCACATGTCTCGCAATAGGCTGTCAGGTTCGGCAGGGAATAGTCCTCGGTGAACCCCTCATTGCTGGAACTCTGGCCGATACCTCCGGTTATGTACATGTTCCTGAGTACAACATCATCCCAAAGTCTGTTAAGGGCGTCGATATATCCCTGGTCACCTGTGTAAGCAGCTACATCTGCCATTCCGCAGTAGAGATACATGGAACGGACCGCATGGCCTGAGATTTCAGACATCTCGCGGACCGGGACTTCATCCTGGTAGTATTGCGGTGGCCATGGCCTGTCAATAAGCTTTCCATAAGAACCGTAGCCATGGCCTCTTTGCTCGAGAAGCCAGTTGGCGAACTCAAGGTACTTCTTTTCCCCGGTCGTCTGGAACAACTTGACAAGTGCCAGCTCTATCTCCTCATGCCCGGGTACCCAGTGGCGTTTGTCGGGACCGAAGACTGTCATCATGTGGTCGGCCATCCTGATACAGACATCAAGCAGTTTGCGCTTCCCAGTCACATTGTAGTAGGCGACACCGGCTTCGATCATGTGACCTGCACAGTACATCTCATGTTTGTCCATGTTGTCCCAGCGGTTCTCCAGACCGGTCAGGGTGTAGAAAGTGTTGATGTAGCCATCATCCTGCTGGGCAGCGGCAAACTTGTCGATCCATTCGTCACATTTTGCTTCGAGTACGGGATCAGGATTGTTCTGGAGGGAATACGCCATGCCTTCGAGGGCCTTGTAAACATCGGAGTCGTCAAAGAATATTCCCGAATGCTCCCCCTCTCCCTTCGCCGCATTCTCAAAGTTGCGGATGCGGCCGGTCTGGTTCTCGATCTGGTCGATGCAGACCTTGAGGGTCACATCCTTATGGCTCTGGAGACGAGGTGTCCAGAAACCATCCTCTATCTTCACGTCCGAAAACTTCACCGGGGTGATCATCTTCATGTTGGTATCCTCCTTCTTCCCGCAGGAAACCATTGCCGATGCGGCAAGGAAGACTACTGCCATGAATAAAAGAGCGCGTTTCATCTGTGTTATTGTTTATTGGTTATTAATAATCAAAGTCTTTCCCGTGTCTTCAAGGTTAAGGATCACCGGATGCGAGAAGCCGGAATTGGGCTGGTGGAAGACAATCTTCAGGTTCCCTTCGAAATCCTTGAAAACCATCGGATGACCTCCGTCTTCCTCGAATATGGGTTCGTCATCACAGGTCCAAGGCCCGGCAAGCTTTCCTGAAGCAGAGCGGGAGAGAGCGACACAGTACTTACCATCCTTGAAGGAAGACCAGAGGATCAGCAGTTCCCCGTCTTTTGTGCGGAACACGAAATTGCCGTCTGAAACGTATGACTTTCGCTTGCTGCCGTCCGGATCGGTCCAGAAGCTCCCCCCGGTGGCCCAGGCGGCCTGAGATGCAGTGAATATGGTTACTGGTTCTCCCGCGGCAGCAGAAAGGTCTTCCTTGAGAGGCATCACCTCGAAGGATCCGTCCACGACTTGCACCCATTCATGACAGAAAACCATGTAAGGAACCCCGTCTTCAACCCATAGGGTACCGTCCAGGGCCATGTATTCCTTCGGAGTTGTGAGTTCCTTTCCGAGCGGCAGGAACGGACCCGTCGGGGAATCGGATTTGAAAATCTGAGTCCCCCTGTAGGTAAAGTCTGGCCAACCTTCAATGCTCTCCGCCCATTTCCTGTCAGTGTTCAGGGTGGCGAAAAGGTACCAGGCACCTTTATAATGATGGACTTCCGGTGCCCAGACCCTGCCCGTTATGAAATTGTCTTCCGGGACGGTGAAAACCCTTTCGGGACCTGTCCATGTCTTGAGATCCTTGCTGGCGAATGCCTCAACCCCTCCCAGCCCTTCAGGAGTGGTGGAACTGCGATAAAGGTAATAGGTCTTCGTAGAAGCATCAGCCACAATGAAAGGGTCGCGGCAATAGATACTGTCCGATGGAGCCCCTTCTCCTGTCTCTGTGCTCGCTGATCCCTTGGAAGGGCGATCCTTGCACGAGACTGCCAGGGCAAGGACTGAAAGGATGATTATCGGTAGATGTCTCATGACTGGGATAAAAAAACTGTTCCTGACGGAAAGACTTCCGCCAGGAACAAATTTACCGATAATCTTTATGATTATCAATATTGATTTACTCAGCCTTGGGCTCTTCGACGGGCTCAGCAGCCGGGGTAGCCTCAGCGGCGGGAGCGGCTTCTGCTGCAGGAGCGGCCTTCTTGGCGCGGCTGCGGCGGGTAGCCTTCTTCTCTTCCTTCTTGGCGGAAGCGAGGGCGGCCTCGTTGAAGTCGACAAGCTCGATAAGGGCCATGTCGGCACCGTCACCGAGACGGAAACCTGTGTGAAGGACGCGGGTGTATCCGCCCGGACGGTCGGCGACCTTAGGGGCGATGACACCGAAGAGTTCCTTAACAGCTTCCTTGTCCTTGAGGTAACTGAAAACTACACGGCGTGAGTGAGTGGAATCCTCCTTGCACTTGGTGATAAGCGGTTCGACGTAGGTCTTGAGGGCCTTAGCCTTGGCGACAGTGGTCTGGATCCTCTTATGCTTGATCAAGGAAGAGGCCATGTTGGCCATCAAAGCCTTGCGGTGGCTGCTCTTGCGGCCAAGGTGATTGATTGCTTTATTGTGCCTCATTGCTATTCGTTGTTCTTTTTCTTGGGTTCAATATTATACTTTCTTACATCCATACCGAAAGTAAGCTTCATCTTTTCGACCAGCTGGTCAATTTCGTTGAGGGACTTCTTGCCGAAGTTGCGGAACTTCATGAGTTCGTTCCTGGAGTAGGAAACCAGGTCGGCGAAGGTGTCGATCTCAGCGGCCTTCAGGCAGTTGTAAGCCCTCACTGAGAGACCCATGTCTGAAAGCTTGGTGAGAAGCAGATGTCTCATCCTGAGGCTCTCCTCGTCCAGTTCCTTGGAATCGGACTCGACAGCGCTCTCAAGGGAGATCTTCTTGTCATCGGTGAAAAGCTTGAAGTGATAGATAAGGATGTTGGCCGCCTCCTGAAGCGCCAAGTTGGGAGAGATTGAGCCATCGGTGATGATCTCAAGGTTTAGCTTCTCGTAGTCGGTCTTCTGTTCGACACGCCAGGGTTCGACCGTGTACTTCACGTTCTTGATCGGCGTGAAGATCGAGTCGAT
>JAEEGK010025673.1_pt1 | contig 12070 bp, 8 predicted proteins | sample 8958771 | NCBI WGS metagenome assembly JAEEGK01 (sample SAMN16246547, study PRJNA631951) | gut metagenome | biome: gut microbiome; feature: rumen; material: SC-attached | host: Bos | place: Iran: Karaj | collected 2018-10 | reverse complement strand
CGTTCACCGAGGTGTCGAAAATGGTGTAGTAGTTGTCGTACTGTTCGCTCAGGTAGCGCTTGAGCACGTAGCCGAGGAATACGCAGATGAGTATTCCGCACAGTAGCATGAAAGCGCCAAGTTTAATTCTTTCGGATCGGGTGGTTTCCATCGTTTCTCCGAATCAATCTATAAAATTAAAGTGGTAGAGTCCTTCGGAGTATTCCTCCTTGGGGCACTGCCGGTTGAAAAAGTGGCGTAACGTGGGGTCGTCGGACTCCATGCCTTCTTGCAGTGTGGCGTCCTTGAGCACGTAGCCGTCCTTGAGGTACACAAATCTGTCGCAGATAATCTTGATGCTCTCGAGTTCGTGGCTCACGATGACCATCGATACCTTGAGCGTGTCGCGCAGTTCGAGCAAAAGTTCGTCGAGGGAGCGGGCCGTTACCGGGTCGAGGCCCGTAGAAGGCTCGTCACAAAAGAGCAGTTCCGGCTTGAGCGCGATGGCGCGGGCGAGGGCTGCGCGCTTTTTCATGCCGCCCGAAATTTCGCCCGGGTACTTGTGGAAGGCGTGCAGCAGGTGCACCTTCTCCAGGCGGTCGGCCACGATGGCTTCCATCTGGCTCTTGGGCATGTAGGGCATGCTGCGTTTGAGCGGCAACATCGCGTTCTCGGCGATGGTCAGGTCGGCGATGAGGGCCCCGCTCTGGAAGAGCACGCCCGTGCGCATGCGGGTCTCGCTGTCGAGCCCTTCTTTGGGCCCGAAGGTCTTGCCGAAGTAGGTGATGGTGCCCGCGTCGGACTTGATGAACTTCAGGATGTTGTTCAGGAGCGTTGACTTGCCGCAGCCCGAACTCCCGAGCACCATGCGGATTTCGCCGCGCTTCACCCCGAAGGAAATATCCTTCAATATGGACTCGCGCCCGTAACTTGCCTTCAGGTGGTCTACTTTCAGGATTTCTTCCATTGCTGCTCCCTAGTAGAATATGAAGGCGAAGAGGGTGTCGGCGAGCACGATGCAGCAAATTGCGGCGACCACGCTCGATGTGGTTGCCTTGCCCACGGCTTCTGCGCCGCCGTGCGCGTTCAGGCCCTTGTTGCAGGCGATGAGCGTCACTATCCAGCCGAAGACGAGAGCCTTGATGCTGCTCTTTAGGAACGTGATGGGCGCAATGCCGTCGCGGATGCCCATCATGTAGTTGGAAAACGAAATGTCGCAGAAGAAGTAGGCAATGAGGAACCCCGAGAAGCACCCGAAAATGGAGGCGCAGAACGAGAGGATGGGGGTCGCGATACTCATGGCGATAAAGCGCGGCACCACCAGGTACTGCACCGGAGGGATTGCCATAGACTTGATGGCCTTGACTTCTTCGCACACGCTCATGTTCGCGATTTCGGCGGCGACGGCACTGCCGGAACGGCCCGCGAGGATGATGGTCGTGAGGAGCGGGCCGATTTCTGCGAAGATGAGGAAGCCGAGGCCCGAGGCGAGGTAGGAACCGCCGCCCACCGCGTTCAGCATGATGGAACTCTGGAGCGCCATCGTAAGGCAGATGAGGGCGACCATCAGAAAGCATATTCCCATGGCCTCGCTCCCGAGCTTGAACATCTGCTTGGCGACACCGCCAAAATGAATCTTGCCCTTGTCGAACGGCCCGAAGATGGTCCAGTAGATGGACATGAACAGGAGCGTCAGGACTTCGAAGGTCTCCTTGATGACGGAAAAACCGATGCCGCCGAGCATCTCGAGAACGTTGTTCGTACCCTTCGCCGGCCTAGCGGGCGGTTCCATCTTGCGGAGTGCCGAAAGGTGCGCCTTGATGTCGGCATTGAAATGGGCGAGGGTGAGCGTGTTGCCCGTCTTTTCGGAAAGTTCGGCGAGGAGCGCGAAGAACGCATCGCCACTATAGTCCATGCTTGCAAGGTTGCTCCCGTCAAGGCACAGCGCACCGCTACGGAGTTGCCTTTTGCAATTCCTCAGCAAGTCTTTGCTGTTCGCCGCCGTGAGCGTATCTGGCAAGATAATGGTTGTCATGGTACAATTTCGGGCGAAATATAGAAAAATACACTAAAAAAGGCCCGCTTTTGACCATTAAGCGGATGGCGGGCATGTTTTGCCGACAAAGTGCTGTTTTTCTATCTTTAAGCCCATGTTCCGCCGTTTTGACAAGCCGGGAAGGCCGCGCAGGCCGGGCCACAAGCGCCCTGCGTCTGCCCGCTCCGCGTATTCTATGCCCGTCCGCGAGGTGTTTGAAGTCCGCATCGAGAAGATGGTGCAGGGTGGCGAGGGTATGGCACGCCTGCCCGATGGTCGCGTATGCTTTGTCGCGGGTGCGTTGCCGGGCGAGTTCTGCAAGGTGGCGGTGACGTTCACGAAAAAGGATTTTGCCCGCGGGCATGTCGTGGACGTGCTGGAAGGCGCAAACCCCGACCGCGTAGAGGCGCGCTGCCCGCTATATGGCAAGTGCGGCGGGTGCAGCTTGCAGCACTTGGACAGCGAAAAGCAGGCGGAATACCTGGCGCAAGTCGAGCGAGAGAACTTCCGGCGCATTGCCCGCATAGAGTTGCCCGAAAGCTTCACTGTGCATACGGGCCCCGCGTGGGGTTACCGCAACCGCGCGCGGGTGGTCGTGATTTGCGACCAGGCCGGCGACAAGCCGATTGTGCGTTTCGGGTTCCGCAAGCAGGAAAGCAACAGTGTGGCGCTGTTCAAGAACTGCCCCGTATTGACGCCCGCACTCAACGAGTTCTTGCAGGGGCGCGCCCGCGAGATTTTTGCGGGCAAGTTCCGCCCCGGCCGCGAAATGGAAGTAAACCTCTTCGATAACGGCGCGGGTGAAATCTCGTACTATTACGAGGGTATGCCTGCCCGCGAATTCAGCGAGAATGCGGTAAGCGTCGCCGAAATCTGCGGCAAGAAAATCGAGGCCGATGCGGGCGTGTTCTTCCAGAGCAATCTCGCGCTGTTGCCTGCGCTGGTACAGTCCGTGCGCGATGCCGTGGACGAGGGCCTTGCAAGCGGCGAGGCGAGCGACGAGTGGCTCATTGACCTCTTTAGCGGGGTAGGGTTCTTCGCCGCGATGCTCCTGGACAAGTTCAAGCGCGTGACGACCGTAGAGCGCGAAGAAAAATGCCTGCAACATGCGAAGGTTAATTTATCTGAAACGCGCGACAATGCATCGCGCGATAATAAAATCGAAAACGTTTCTGCCCCGGCCGAGGAATGGCTCGCGAGCAACGTGGTAAACATCCCCGCGACGCTCATCGTGGACCCGCCCCGCACGGGCCTCCCGAAAGAAGCCCTCGACGCCATAGCGGATTCCTCAGTGAATCGCCTGATTTACGTGTCCTGCCACCCGGTGACGCTCGCCCGCGATACCGCCCTCCTTGCCGAAAAGGGCTTTAAAATCCGCCGTGCGGAGGCTTTTGCCTTCTATCCGCAGACGCCCCACCTCGAAATGATGCTCGTTCTGGCCCGCTAGAAACCGCCTTAAACGGCCAAAAACGCCACATATTGTAAAAACAACGCAACGAATATGGCAATTCGGGGGGGGATTTTGCTAATTTGTTAATTAGGTGTTTTTCCAGGAAGGCTTAAAATGAACAGACTTTCAAAACTCGCTATTTTCTTGGTGATTGCCATGGGGGCATTCTTCTCGTCCTGCTCCACCGAAGAGCCGCACATCGTGTGTGGTCGTGAATGGAATCCGGCATTGCAGCTGGTTGCCGATACTACCAGCGAATTTGAACTTATCAACCCGATGATCGTGCAGTTCCGCTACGGTACGGGCTTCGATTTCCCGACCATTAAGATTGCCTTCTACGAGGGTACTGCCGCTAACAAGGGCAAGGAAATCTGGAAGTACGAAACCAAGGTGAACGAGAAGGTAAGCGTCTATACGCTCCAGGGTCACTCCAAGCGCGGAGGGCTTATGACCGCAGCAGAAATGACCCGCCACCATGCTCCGGGCCAGATTGTTATCGAGGCTACTACGGGCGACCGCCTGCTGGCCGTGAAAGAAATCACGCTTATCAAGAACAAACAGTAATTGGAATTTTCGATGATTTGTAATAAACTTCTGGCCGGCTTCGGCGGGCTTCTGTCTCTTTGTGTTATGCCTTTTTCCCTTGTCGGTTGCGGCGAATCTGAGGTTACGCTCAACTACAAGCTTGCACAGCCTGTGGACGTGGAGGTCTATACCGAAAGCTACTTCGCGACGATTGACCTGAAGGGCGAAGAGCAGATGGGCACGATTACTGCCGCCTATGTGGACCTGAACTACTCTACTGCGGGCGATACCACGAAGGTGCAGCGCCTGTACCGCTTGAACAATTCCCGCGGCTACCTCAAGAACTTCATGCCTTCCGAACTTGCGTGGCGCGTGAAGGAGGTGAACCTTGCGGCCGTTGACCGCGAAGTGACGAGCATTACGGGCCTCGATGACGGTTACGACACGCTTCTCGCGCATATCCCGATGCCCGAACGCTGGCGCAAGCAGCTCTTGAACCCGGATTACAAGCCGCACCTGCGCCGCCTCGAAAAGCATCGCTGGGAAATGGACCACCTGCTTACGGGTACAGTGCCCGTGAAGGCGAACATCACGCAGATGCTCAAGGACCAGGGACGCCTGAACTTTGCCCTCATCAAGATTGATTCCGTTGTCACGAAGGGTTTCGAGAACCGCGACCACCGCCATTGCCTGGATTACAAGATTTACCTGCACGAGACGGAAAGCTTCCCCTACTACATCTGGGAGCAGCACGTGAACAGCAAGATTGTGCCCGAAAAGTTCATGGCGTACACTGCCGGCCACAAGGCGGAATATGACACCGAGTTCGAAATCATGATCGACCCCGAGACGGGCATCCCGTGCCAGGAACGCGAAGTGAAGGTGGGGACGCACTACATGGTGCACCCGGTCACGAAGGACACGGCCACCTTCAAAAGCAACATCACGCACGAACGCCTCTTCAACATCAAGCGCAACCAGACCGCGGAGTAGCCTATGATGACCCCCTTCCGCAAAGCCTGTGCCGTTTTTGCTGTCGCTTTTGCGGCGGTACTTTCGGGCTGTACCTCGCACCCTTCGCCCCAGCAGACGATGGTCGACGACCGCTACATGATGTACAAGGAAACGTACAAGGCGTACAAGGAAGCGGAAGAGCGTTACCTGAACCTGCTCTTCAATATCGAGCGTATGCCCGAGGAAGAGGAACTCTGGATAATGAAACGCGAGCAGATGCAAGAACTGCTGCAACTGCGCGAACTCATGCTGCAGGCGCGTGGCGAACTTGACGACGCGATGAAGGACTGGGAAAGTCACCTGATGGAGGTGCAGTCCGAGGTGAAGAAGGCGAAGGTCCAACAGTACAATCCGAATTTCAAGGGGCGCGATGCCCAGCGCACGAGCCCGGGGCAGTTGCTCCCGGGCGAGGTCCCGAACACGCGGAGATAGTTCCATGAACCTCTCGAAGTCCTACCAGGAACTCGCGAGGGCGAGCATCGGGCGCATCCTTGTGATGGATGGGCCGGCAAGGCCTGTTCTTGATGCGTGCGATTTGCGTGAAGAAGATTACCGCGGGGAAATGTTCGTGGACCACGCGGTGGACCTGCAGGGCAACGACGACATACTTTGCGTTACTGCGCCGCAGGTCGTGAAAAAGGCCCACCGTGCCTACCTGGAGGCGGGTGCCGACATTATCCGCACCAACACCGTGCGCGCAAACCCGATTGTGCAGGGGAAGTTCAGGCTCGAGAACATGGCGTACGACATTGCCCTTGCAGGGGCGCGCATCGCCTGCGATTCGATTGCCGAATACAACGACGACATTCTTCAGTGCAAAACGGGCAAGCTGGGCCAGACGCTCGAACGCAAGTATGTCGCGGGCGTGATGGGGCCTGCGGAAGATTCCGCGGATGTGGGCTTCCGTGAACTGGTCGATGCCTACAGCGAGGTGGTGCGTGGCCTTCTGGACGGGAATGCCGACATACTGCTGTTGGATTCGTTCCGTAACCTGTTGAACGTGAAGGCGGCCCTGCACGCCGTATTCAAGGTGTGTTCCGAACGCCAGGAACTTGTGCCCGTGATGGTTTCGGGCGAAATTGCCGAAGCGGGTGCAGGCACGCTGGCAGGCCTTACCGCAAGGGCGTTGCAGCATACCGTGAGCAGTTTCCCGGTATTCAGTATCGGGCTTTCGGCGGGTGAGAACGCGAGTGACCTGCATGACCTCCTGAAAGAAATCGAGAATGCTCCCGTGCGCATGAGCGTGATGGTGGATGTTTCGCTCGAGGGCATGAAACCCCACGACAGCGATTCCGTGAAGGGCCGCGCAAAGGAACTCTGGCGCTATGCCGATTCGGGCCTCGTGAACATCGTGGGCGGCGGCAAGGAAACCACGCCCGAGTCGCTCAAGTTCATGGTGAAGGCGCTCAAGGGTAGCCGCCCCCGCCGAATCCCTGCCCGCCGGTACAACATGCTGTTGAGCGGGCTTGCACCCATGACGGTAGCAGGTGCGGGGAATTGCATTTGCGTGGGCAACGTGTTCAATCGGGAGGAATCTCCCGAGTTCGCGAAGATTTTTGGTGAAAGAAACCTTGCCGATGCCGTTGCGCTCGGGCACAGGCAGGTTACCTACGGTGCAGAAATCCTGGACGTAAACCTGGATTCCTACGATACCGAGCCTCCGCAGATACAGGCGTTCATGGGCAAGATGCTCGATGACAAGTCGCTTGCGAAATGCCCGGTGATGATGGATTCACGCAGTTGGGACCTGCTTATCGCCGGAATCGAATGCATTTCGGGGAAGGGAATCGCCCGCAGTATAAGCCTTTCGGAAGGTGAAGAAATCTTCCTCACGAAGGCAATGGAAATTCGCAAGCGCGGGTTTGCGCTGGTATGCTTTGCCGAAGACGAGAAGGGCGCTGCAGATACCTTCGCGCGCGAAACCGAAATTATCGAGCGCATGTATCGCCTGCTGGTGGGCAAACTCAATTTCCTTGCCGAAGATATCGTGTTCGAACCCTGCGTGGAACACGAGGGCAAACCGCTGGACGATGCGATGAACCTGCTCTTCAAGGTGTGCCGCTACGTGAAGGCGAACCTGCCGTACGCGCATATCCTGGGCGATGTCCAGAAGCTAGGGCTGCATGCGAACGGGCTCGAGAAGGCGAGACCCGGACTTACGTCCGTGTTCTTGCACCATGCAAAAAAGGCAGGGCTCGATTTTTACATCGCTAAGCCGGAGAAAATCCCCGCTTACGAGGAAATCCCTTACCGCATGTGTTGCCTGCTTGAAGACGTAGTGCTTTCGCGCGTACCCGATGCGAAGAAAAAACTCGCTGCCGCGTTGAAGGCAATGTAGCTGTCATCCCCGGCTCCGACCGATGCATGATCGTCATCCCCGGCTCCGACCGGGGATCTTTATTGCCAGCTGTTGATGAATCCCATTCCGAGCGTAAACTTGATCCGCGTGGGCGCAATCGCGTCCGGTAAAAGCGGCACGTCGATTGTCGTGGGCTTCCAACTGCCTTCGCGGCCTTCATCGTCGCCGATGCGGCTGAGTGCGCGTGCGAACGTGAGCGTTATGTCGAGCGGGATGCTGTAGAAAATCTTGTTGCTCCACCTGAAGCTAAGGCCCGCAGAACGGTCCCAGAAATCGTGGTCCGTGAACTTGTCCGTATCGAACCACTTGCTGTTCCATGCGGCACCGATCTGCGCGAATGCGTCGATGTAGAATGCGCGCGTCTCGAAAATCCAGAAACCCTTACGCCAGTCGTCGTAGACGGGGAACAGGTAATGGACTTCCGCCATGGCGGTCTTGGTGCCTGCGCGCGTGTAGTTCTCTGAACTGCGCAGGTAGGGGTAGCCTTCCAGGAACACGGTGCTGTAATAGTACGAGTCAAGCGTATCCACCTTGGCGCCGGTAGAATCCTTCGCGTCGGTATCCCAGTTGAAAATGCCTCCGAGCTTAGCACCTGCGGCGAGTCGCGCTCCGGTAAGTGGACTCTGGATGCTCCCGTAGAGGCTCAGGCCGAATTCGTGTATGTTGAAATTCCTGTACTTGGGCTTGATTTTCCCGCTTTCGGTGACGACGAAACTTTCGGCGAACGTACCGGGGCGGTAGAGGTCGCTGTTGGAATACTGGTACGATATTACGGCTCCGTCGCCCTGCCCGCTGATTCCCGTTCCGTCCTCGCCTTCACTGTCGCCGTAGAGCCCGAATAGCGCCATCGCGCTGAATCGCTTCTGGTATGTCCATGCGAAGTTGTCTTCGTAAAGGTTGAAGTCTGCCCAGTCGTAACCTGCGGCAATTTGAAGCGTATCGACGCTCTTGAACGGGCTGTAACCCGCCATTGCGACAATCGACTGCATCGGGACTGCGTAGTTGCTGATGCCGAGGCTGTCCCCGTCATTGGCGCGTACATCCTCGTAACGCACAGTATCCTTGCTCGTGTAGCTCGCATACGTGTACGAAATCCCGAAGTCGATGGGAGTGCTCCTGTTTTCCCACGAGACGAAGAATTCCTTTTCTTGTTCCGGGTTGAGGCCGCTGCCGTTGATGTAGTCGATGCCGTTCCCGATTTCGAGCATGAGCCCGACTTGCAGGGTGTTCTTCTTGAGCGGGTCTGCGATGATGGCGGCAAGCCCGATCTTTGCCTTGAGTTGCCCGTCGCCGAATACGGTGAGGTCGGGGGCGTTCTCGTAGAAGGCGAGCATCGGGATGAACAGCGGGACTGTCGGGATGGGCTTGTAGTCGCGCTCGGTGCCGGCGAATTCGCGGCTTTCGAGTTCTATATGCTTCTCGATGCGCGGGAGGGGCGAGCCCTTGAGCACGATTTCGCTCGGGGCGGGCCTCTGCGTGACAGTGTAGGTCGTGTCGATGAGCTTGATGGCTGAATCGCGCATCGTGACTGTCGGCTCTGTCGTGCAGTTTGCGAGTGCCGCGATAGAGTCAACCGAAGCGGAGTCCTTCGTCATCCCCGCGGATGCCCCTTCCTTCGTCATCCCCGCGGATGCCCCTTCCTTCGTCATCCCCGCAGATGCCCCTTCCTTCGTCATCCCCGCGGAGGCGGGGATCTTTGTAGAATCAGCTGCCGCGCAGTTGTTCCAAACGGTATCGGCAACTTGGATGGTACTGTCGCGTTCCGTCACGTTCATCGTTGTGTCGTTCACCATCGCAATAGGAGTATACTGGAGCTTGTAGAGCGAGAACCCGTCCTTGTCGTACTGCGTAAAGTAGAGCGTGTCGCCTGCGAGTACCGGCGTGAATGCTCCGCCGACCACGTTCGTGAGCGGGCGTTCGTTTCCGGTGTCGATGTTTTTCTCGATGAGGTTGAAGATTCCGTTCCTGTTGCTTGCGAACACGATCTTGCTGTTGTCAATCCAGTTCACGTCGCGCTCGTCGTAGCCCTCGGTGCTCACGACCTTCATGTTCTTGCCGTCGGCGTCTATCACGGCGATTCCGCGATGCACGTCGTCAAAGAAACTGAAGGCGATTCGCTTGCCGTCGGGGCTGTATTTGGGGCTATAGATGTTGTAGTACCTGAACTTCGCGTCGGGCACATAGATGTCTATCGGGTCTTCTGCCGTGTATTCGCTGAAGTCTGCGGTAAAGGGAACCTTGCTCAAAACGAAGCGTGTGCTGTAGGGCTCGCGCCGCACGAAGGCGACTTCGTTCCCCTTGGGGCTGAATGCGGGGTAGACCGCGTCCACGAGGTGGGTGAGGTTCAGCTTGTTCTTGTTCGTGTCGCTCACCGCAATGTCGAAGTGGGCGTGCCCGTCCTTGTCGCGGTTCTGGAACGTCACGTAGGCGAGAATAGGGCCTTTTTCCGGCGCGTCGTACACGTCGATGCCCTTGTCGAACCAGGGCTTCTTCGCGCGGAACCCGCTCTTCGCGTAGTCGTTTATGTCGATGGTGGAATCGCCTTCCTCTTCCTCAATGGAAATCATTCCGATTTCGACACCGTCGACTTTTTCATTTTCCTTCGTCATCCCCGCGGAGGCATCTTCCTTCGTCATCCCCGCGGAGGCGGGGATCTTGTTTGCAGTACTGTCCTTGACTTCTGCGCTATCTTTCGTCTCTTTCAGCGGCATCTTGAAAACCGCGCCGTCGAACCACGGCCCGCCGAAGTTCGATACGCCGTAGAGGTGTTTGCCCGCAACTACGGGGAAGTCCTGCCAGAAGGCGTCTGCGGTAATCTTCGTGCCTTCGACGAGAGGCCCGAGGGAATCCTTCTGCGCCTTGTACGCCTCGGTGATTTCCTTCTTCCAGGCTTCGTAGAGTTCCTTCTCGCTAATTCCGAGAATTTTCTTGAGTGCCCCGTCGAGCGTCACGCGGTAGGGCTTTGAAAGTTCAGTCCAGATTTTCGGGACAGCGTCTTCGCCGTAGTGCTTCGAGATGTAGAGCACGAGCGAGAACCCCTGCGTGTAGGGCCCGAGTTCGGCAAAAAGCGAGTTGTCCGAAAAGTCGTGCATGTATTCGAGCGGGAGCAGGGTGTCGTTCAGGGCTGCGACGCGCAACAGCATGTCGCGATGTGTGTCCCAGGCGTCAAAGCCCATGCGGGCAGATTCAAACTGCGCCGTACCTTCGGCGAACCACAGCGGCTGCAGCGTGAAGGGGAGGAACGTCGCGAAGTCGCTCGTGATGCGCTCGTTGTAGTAGTCGGTGTAGCTGAATTGTACACCGTAGATGCTCGGCTTGAACTTGCTCCCGTTTTCGATACTCACCAGGTGGCTGAATTCGTGCGTGATGACGTCGGCGAGCCAGCCGTGGCTGCTGCGGATCTTGAAATCCCAGTTGGTGAGCCACAGGTTTACCGCGTTCTCGCTCGGGACGGCACTACCGTTACTGTAGAGAGCGTTGTTGAGCACTGCGTTCACGCGGCCCGGCAGGTCCTTCTTGTAGCGGCCCACCACCGAATCGTAGACTGCTTCTGCATATGCGGAAAGCGCGGAGGCGTGCTCGGTGTATTCCTGCGGGTAGATGAACTGGAAGTGCTTCGTGTCTGCGGTCTTCCACTTGATGTCGCTCTGGTTGCCGTAGAAACCGGCCGCAAAGGCGGAACCCGCAAGCAGCAATGTGCCTGCAAGTGTAGCCGCAACCTTAGCGCGGATCTTTTTCGCGTTGAAGAGCATTGTCTTATAAATTTAGGAAATTCGTGCTTGAAAACCCATAAAAAAAGAAAAAACGCCGTGCGGTTGCCCGCACAGCGCTTTTGTTAGGAGGAGAAATCCTGTGAAATCTTATTCCAGGCCGTAGGCTTCCTTCATGCCCTCGATGAGCTTGGTGCCCTTCACGCCGTCGGTGGATTCGAACAGCGAGAAGCCGCCGGTGTAGCCCCAGTGCGTGAGCGGAATCTGGAGCGTGTCGCTGATTTCCTTCATCGCAGCCATGTAGTTGAGCACGGACTGCTTGTCGGTCTTCACGTTGTAGGCGCCGAACTCGTTGATGATGACCGGCACGTTGTTCGTTACGGCCCATTCCTTGGCGGGCAGGATAAGGCTGAGGATGTATTCCTTGCTGCCAAGCTTATAGTAGTTCTGGATGTTCTTCTTGTAGTTGCTGGGAACCGTCTTGGTGACACCGAAGTCGGCACTGTATTCGGACCATCTTTCCTTGTCGTAGGGGAACATCAGGTTCTTGATGCTCTTGAGGTCGGTCCAGCTGGCGCCCTGGTGCGTGAATACGAACGGTTCGTAGGTGTGGATTGCGTAGATAACGTTGTCATCATTGAGCTTTTGACCCTTTGTGAGCAGCGAGATGGAATACCACTGCGCATCGCCGAAGATGATGGAGTGCTTCTTGTCGACAGTGCGGATGGAGTCGATGTCTTCCTGTGCAGCCTTGCGCCAGTTGGTAGAAGTCGCCTTGCCGTTGCTCATGTCGGGTTCGTTCAGAAGTTCGTAGAAAATGTCTTCGCGCTCGTTGCTTGCATAGTGTGCCGCCACGTGCTTCCACACGTTCGCCATCATCTTCAAGTAGCGCGGGTTCTTGGAACTGGTGGAGTTGTAGCTGTTGTCGTATTCGTGGTAGTCGATCACGAACGACATGCCGTGCTTGCCGGTCCATTCCACGAAGGAGTCGAGTACGG
>JAEEGK010025667.1_pt1 | contig 12072 bp, 10 predicted proteins | sample 8958771 | NCBI WGS metagenome assembly JAEEGK01 (sample SAMN16246547, study PRJNA631951) | gut metagenome | biome: gut microbiome; feature: rumen; material: SC-attached | host: Bos | place: Iran: Karaj | collected 2018-10 | reverse complement strand
ATCCTCGAGGCAGGCGGTCGCGAAGAACTGCTTGTTCAGGCGGCCCTCGACCATCTTCTCGATGACCTGCGCGGGCTTGGAAGCCATCTTGGGATCGTTCTTGATCTCGGCGACGATGATCTCCTTCTCCTTGGCGACGGTCTCGGCGGGGATCTCATCGCGGCGGACGTAGGTGGGGTTCATCGCGGCGATCTGCATCGCGATATCCTTGCCGTACTGGTTGATCTCGGGCTTCTCGGCGACGTCGGTATCGAACTTGACAAGATCGCCGATGCTGCCGCCCATGTGGACGTAGCTGACGAGGTCGCCCTCGAAGCGCTCAAAGCGGCGGACCTTCAGGTTCTCGCCGATGGTCATGATCTTCTCCTGGAACAGCGCCTCGATGGTCTTGCCGCCGCAGTCGAGAGACATGAGCTCCTCGACGGTCGCGGGGTTCTTCTCCATGACGAGGGCCGCGCAGGTGTTGACGAGCTCCTTGAACTGGTCGTTTCTCGCGACAAAGTCGGTCTCGGCGTTGACTTCGATGACGACGCCGACCTTCTTGGCGGTGTTGACGACGGCGTAAGCCATGCCCTCGGCGGCGATGCGGCCGGACTTCTTGATGGCCTTGGCCAGGCCCTTTTCACGCAGCCACTCGATGGCCTTTTCCATATCGCCGTCACACTCGGTGAGGGCCTTCTTGCAGTCCATCATGCCCACGTTGGTTCTCTCACGCAGGGTCTTCACATCAGCAGCGGTAAATGCCATTTGTATTTCCTCCAATTATAAGTTTTATCGAAAATGGGGCCGATGTAGGCATCGGCCCCTACGTTGCTTACTTTTCTTCCTCAGCGACAGGCTCGGCGGCGGGGGCCTCCTCAGCCATCTCCAGCTGCTCGCCCTGACGGCCCTCGATCACGGCGTTGGCCATGGTGGAAGCGATCAGACGGATGGCGCGGATGGCGTCGTCGTTGCCGGGGATCACGTAGTCGACCTCATCGGGGTCGCAGTTGGTGTCAACGATGGCAACAATGGGGATGTGGAGCTTGCGGGCCTCGGCGATGGCGTTGCGCTCCTTGCGGGGGTCAACGATGAACAGGGCGCCGGGGAGCTTCTTCATTTCCTTCACGCCGCCCAGGTACTTCTCGAGCTTTTCGATCTCGCCCTGGTGCTTGATGACTTCCTTCTTGGGGAGCATGGCGAAGGTGCCGTCGGTCTCCATCTTGCGGAGCTGAGCCAGACGGTCGATACGGGTGCGCATGGTCTTGAAGTTGGTGAGCATGCCGCCCAGCCAGCGGGCGTTGACGTAGTACATGCCCACGCGCTCGGACTCTTCCTTGATGGCGTCCTGCGCCTGCTTCTTGGTGCCGACGAAGAGGATGCTCTCGCCGTTCTCGGCCAGCTGACGCACGAAGGCGTAAGCTTCCTCGAGCTTCTTCACGGTCTTCTGGAGGTCAATGATATAGATACCATTGCGCTCGGTGTAGATGAACTGCGCCATCTTGGGGTTCCAGCGGCGGGTCTGGTGGCCGAAGTGGACACCGGCTTCCAGCAGCTGCTTCATGGATACGACTGCCATTTTGTGATTCTCCTTTTTTGTTTTTCCTCCACCCCGATCATCTTTTCGGCTGACCGCCCCCAGGCGGCACACAGACGAAAATCCCCGGGTGTGTGAGTTACAGTGTCACGGCTGATTCACCGTGCCGACACATTATACATGATTGGCTCCCGGATTGCAAGCATTTTTTTGCGAAAAAGCGGAAAAATCAAGAAAAAATCAAGAATAATCGGCAGCCCGCGGGCGTTTTTTCCGCGGGCTGCCGAATGTGTCGAAGCGCGGGGGAAGGGCGCGGCGAGCCGGGGGCTCAGCGCGGCTGCTCCCCAGAGTCGTCCGGAGCGCTCTGGGCCTGCCGTGCGGCCTTCTTTTCACGCCGCTTGTGCTTGAAGCGCTTGATCAGAACGATCAGCACGATCAGCGGGATCCCCAGGAACAGCAGCAGGTAGGGCAGGAAGATGATGAAGTCGCTGAAGAGCTCCGTCACGAACTCCCACAGACCCTTTAAGCTGCCCAGGATCCCGTTTCCGATGTTCTCCCAATAGCCCGGCTCCTCGGTGGGGGTGAAGACCTCCACCTGGGTGACCTCAATGGTAGCGGTGGCGTACTCCACCTGGTTGGACAGCGCCCGCAGGGAGCGCTCATAGCTCTCCAGCTGGTAGCGCACATAGGTCATCCGGTCTTCGATCTCCAGGATCTCAGACAGGTTTTCCGCCTGGCCCAGGAGCTGCAGCAGCCGATCCTGCTCCGTGCGAAGGGCCGCGATGTGGCTCTCGGTGTCCGCGTACTGCAGGGTGACGTCCTGCTGGGATTCGTGCTTGTAGGTGACGTTGCCGATGCCGGAGACGCTCTCGGTGAGGGTGCTCAGCTGGTCGGCGGGAACGCGGACGATGATGGTCGCCCTGGGCGTTCTGCCGGAGTTGCTGGCCTCCATGTCTTCGATGTATCCGCCCAGCGCCAACAGCTTTGCGGTGATGGCGTCGAGAAAGGCCTGGTAGTCGTCGGTCTCCACGATCAGGCTGATCTTGCGGATGAGCTTCCGGCCGGTCTCCGCGGCGGGCGTTTCGGTGCTGCGGTCGGTCGCGCTCACGGGTGTCTCGTTGTAGCTTTTGCTGTGGGAATAATAGGAATAAGTATTCAGGTTTTCGCCGGAGGCAGCATTGCCGTAGAAGACGTCGTCGCTCACCTCGTACTCCGCAACGCGCTGGGGGGCGGAGGTCTCGGCGTATACGCCGCGGGTCTTTTCGGCCGCCTCATTGGCTTTGCAGGCGCTGAGGCCCAGCAGCATCAGAACGGCAAGCAGAATGCAAATTCGTTTTTTCATGGATGATTCCTCCCTCATCTGGATGGGGGTTAGACGATGAAAAACCGCATTTGTTCCCGCTATTTTTTCATGTTTTTTGCGTTCTGCATTCTGCATTTTGCATTTTGCATTCTGCATTCACCCTCGTGGCCTCCGCCATTCCCGGCGCACCCGGCAGCCGGAGAGCTCCACGTCCACCAGAATGATGTCGTCTCCGGCGCGCCGGATGCAGGACCAGGGAATGCGGTAGTACCCGTCGTGACCGAAGAGCCCCAGCCAGCGCCAGGGCCCCGGCACCCAGCTGGCGCAGACCCGGCCCTCGGGGAGCTCCACCTCCACATCGCAGACACAGCCCAGCCGGCACCCGTCGCAGACGTTGATGACTTCCTTGCATCTCAGATCCGTATATCTGCATGGCGGCATGATCATCCCTCCCGGTTCTCATCCTATGCGCGGGGCCGCCGGGATATGTGCGGGGGGAGCGGGCGCGCACCGGGGATATTATTTGTGCAAATCGGAGAAAAGGATTGAAAAAGGAGCGAGATTTTGGTATAATCGAAAAAGGAAAAGCCGTGTTTGCCGCGGCAGACCTCCGGCTTCCCCAGGCTGCCGGGATCCATTACCACACTCTTGAGGAGGAACAGCTATGAACAAACGCTCTGTAAGTATGCTCCTTATCCTTGCCATGCTCGTTACGCTGCTCAGCGGCCTGAGCCTGACTGCTGCCGCACAGGAGAGCATCGGCGCCCCCGTTTGGGAAGATGGGGAGGCGGAGGAAACCTCCGAGGACATCGACATCTACTTTGTGGACGAGATGGACACGGATGGCCTGTACGTCTACTGCTACGACGGTGCCGTCGGAGACGGTATGATGGAGACTGCTGAGGATCTTGGCTATCCCGGCGGCCCCATGACCGAGGCTGAGGGCACTGAAATGCGCGGCCATAACTACTACAAGATCACCCTGAACACCGAAAGCGCCAACACCGTGATGTTCGGCAACGGCAACGGCACATTCAGCCTGGAGGCCACCGACGCCCATACCGCGCCCCTGTCCTTCGTGGACGACGCCATGCGCCCCGCTCCCGACGAGGAATCCGAGGAGAACGCCTTCGTGGTCTACGCGGTCAAGCTGGAGAACGGCGTCTTTGTGGCGACCAAAGAGGACGACGTCTGGCCCGCACCCATTCAGATCATTGAGGAGCCCGGCTGCACCACGGAAGGCAAACAGGCCTATGTGGGCCTCCGCACCGGCGCACTGGCAGGAGAGGAGACCATCGCAAAGCTGGGGCACGACTGGGACGACGGTACGGTGCTTCAGGAAGCGACCTACCTGGACGACGGCTCGATCATGTATAGCTGCCGGCGCTGCCACGAAACCAAAACAGAAACGATCCCAAAGAAGGAGAATCCCTTCGTGGACGTTCTGGCGGGAGACTACTTCTTCAAGCCCGTGATGTGGGCCATCAGCCAGAAGCCCCCTGTGACCAAGGGCACGGATGATACCCATTTCTCCCCCCACGCCGACTGCACCCGCGAGCAGATCGTGACCTTCCTCTGGGCTGCCAACGGCAAGCCGGAGCCCCAGACAACGGAAAGCAATTTCAGCGACGTGACGCCCAACGACTGGTTCTTCAAGGCTGTTATGTGGGCCTCGGAGAATAAGATCGCAAGCGGCATGGGCGGCGGCATCTTCGGCGTGGGCCAGAGCTGCACCCGCGCCCAGGCCATGACCTTCCTCTGGGCCTCCGAGGGCAAGCCCGCACCGAATTCGACGGAGAGCCCCTTTGACGACGTGACGCCCAACGACTGGTTCTTCAAGTCGATCCTCTGGGCCGCGGAGAACGGGATCACCAAGGGCGTGGGCGACGGCCTCTTCGGTGTGAACAACACCTGCACCCGCGCGCAGATCATGACCTTCCTCTACAAGACCTCTCTGCTTGAGGACTGAGACAAAAAGCATCTGTCCCGATCCAGCATAATCAAGGGTCTGTTCCGGGTCGTCAGCGACTCCGGAGCAGACCCCTTTTATTCTCGGATCCGGGTTTCTTATTCCTCGGCGCGGGCCAGCTCCACGCCGCTGTAGTACCATTTGAGTATGGTCTCAAAGTCGTTCCCGGCCCGGGCCATGGCAGCGGCGCCGTATTGGCTCATGCCCACCCGGTGGCCGTTGCCCCGGGTGGTGAACACAACGCCATCGGCTGAGAGCGACAGCGAAAAGGCGGTGGAGCGCAGGCCGAACGCCTTGCGGAGGGCCGTGCCCCGGAAGGCTCGTCCGCCCAGTGTGACGGAGGCCACGCCGCCCCCGGCGGTGTACTGCACGGCTTCCGCCCAGGCGCAGGGATCGCCGGAAAGCTGCACTTCATGATCCAGGGCCTCCAGCTTTGCCTGAAAATCCGCCAGGGAGACCCGGAGCTCGTCGGTGTAATGGGCCGCGTCCTCCTCCCCCGGACTCTCCACTGCCTTGAGATAGGGCAGCTCGCTGCCCCAAACCGCAGCCGCGTCCTCCGTCCTGCCGCCGGAGCAGGAGAAAAACGTGGCGTCAATGAGCCTGCCTTGATAGAGAAGCACCAGCCCGTCCGTGTCCCGGACGGCGGCCTCCGCCTGGGCCCGGGCCTCGGGCTCCGCCTCCGCCGGGTCGCGCCAGGCCTGGCAGCAGTGAGAATCGGTGCAGACCGCCGCCTCCGTGTGCCGCGGATTCCGGCAGCGGCTCAGCGTGTAGGTCCTGGACGCCACGGCCTGGGCCTTCAGCGCCTCCCGGCCGAAGGAGACGGGCATCTCCGCCAGCAGTACGCCGGTGAGATAGCGCTCCAGATCCATCCGCACCACGCCGTCCTCGGTCAGCACGGCCAGCTGACAGCCAGTGTCAAAGGCCGCCGGCTCCGCCGGGGCGGCGCAGAGCTCGGATGCGGGCGGCGCACTGGACTCCGTGGTCGCTGCAGCCTCCGGCTCCCGGGTGGGAGCGGGGAGCGGATCGCTGCCGGAAGCAGACTGCCCGGCCGGAAGCAGCAGCAGCGCAAGGGAGGCCCAGAGCAGGGCCGCGGCCAGAGAAGCAAGAACAGATTGACGCATTTTACCTCCTGTTTTTGGAAAACCATTGACGAATGGCTGTTTATGTGATAGAATGAATACTAATAAGGGGAAGAACCGATCTCCCCAGACTCTATGCGGGACTTGTCCGGCGTAGAACTACCCTGCATTTTGAAGGAAAAACCAGCTGAATGGAGTGGTACTTTCATGAAAACAAAAAAACCTGATATTTTCCTCGGCATTACCATGGGTATGCTTGTCCTGGCCGCGGTTCTTTGCATTCTGATCCTGAAGACGCAAAAGAGCAAGAACGAAACCACCACCACGGAGCCGCCCCAGATCGCCAGCACGGATGCCACCAACCCCTTCCCGGGCGGCAGCGAAGCGCCGAACAACACAGAGTCGGTGCCTTCCACCGAGCATCCCACCCAGCCCCCGAAGGATCTTTCTCCCATCAACGACGCGCAGCTGAAGAGCGAGCTGGATGAATCCCTCCGGGGTCTGACCAGCGAGTGGCAGGTCATGGTGATTGATCCCGCATTCAACACCGAGATCGGCTCCGCCGTCAACTGCCGCGGGGAAGACTGGATGACGGCGAACCGCATGGCCCAGGTGTTTATTATGGGCACGGTGTTCCAGCAGGCCGCCGACGGCAAGCTGGAGCTTGCTTCGGTGCTGGACGACGTCAAGGCCATGATCAATACCGACGATACCTACGCGGCCGACCGGCTGACCGAGACCATCGGCTCCGGCGACGCCTCCAAGGGACGCGAGGCAGTCAAGGCCTTTGCTGTGGCCAACGGCCTGCAGCTGGGCTTCAACCGCTCCCTCAGCGGCTCCGGCAGCCAGAAGAACTACGTCAAGGCGGAGCAGACCGCCAAGCTGCTGAACATGATCTGCCGCGGCGAGCTGGTCAGCGAGGAAGCCTCCCGCCAGATGCTGGAGATCCTTCTGACCCCTGTGGATGGCCTGGAGATCGAGACCGGCCTCCTGGGCGAGGATCTGCGCTACGGCTTTGTGGTGGATGTGGAGTCGAGCGTCTGCGTCTGCGCCATGGGTGTGGTGCAGAACGCCAACCGCAGCTTTGTGATCAGCGTGGTCTGCAACGGCCCCGTCACCATCGAGGGCGCAAAGAACAAGGTCACGGAGCTGATCAAGCTCACAGCCCCGTACTTTGCCGAGTAAACAACAGCAATCAAAAACGAGCTCCGATCCGGAGCTCGTTTTTTTTGCTTTTTCATTCTGCGTCCCGGGTCCAATGCCTTCTGCGGGGGCGCTGGAGCCGCAGGCGCTCAAAGAATTCGCTGAGCAGGGAAGCGCAGTCCGCCTCCAGGACCCCGCCCTGCATTTCGGGCCGGTGGTTGAAGGGCAGGGAAAACAGATCGATCACCGAGCCGCAGCAGCCGTTTTTCGGGTCGGCGGCTCCGTAGACCACCCGCGGGATCCGGGCGTTGACAATGGCGCCGGCACACATGGGGCAGGGCTCCAGCGTCACGTAGAGGGTGCATTCCCAGAGCCGCCAGCCCCCAAGGGCCTTGCAGGCGGCGTCGATGGCCTCCAGCTCCGCGTGGCAGAGGGCGTTTTTGGCGGTCTCCCGGCGGTTGCGGCCCTCGCCTACGATCCGGTCGCCCAGCGTCACCACGCAGCCCACGGGCACCTCTCCCTCTGCTGCCGCCAGCCGCCCCAGCTCCAGGGCGCGCTGCATAAAATCTGTGTCAGTCAAAGCAATTTCACCTCCCGGGGGTTCTTGATTTATCCTAATACATGGCGAGCGGTTTTACAAGAGAAAAAGCAAAGAAATTGTAAAATAATCGGAAAAGGGCTTGCCAAGCAAGGAAGATTGTAATATAATGAGTTGAATTTCCCGGGGGCCTGTTTGCCCAGCGCCGAAACGGGTTACCCTTTCGAATGATACAAAGGAAGTGTATTATGTCTACCGCAAAGAAGAATTCAAACCCTGCTATTGAGGCGTTAACCGGCCCCATCACCGCACTTGTTGCAAAGGGCAAAAAGGAAGGCGTTCTCCTGGCCAGCGAGTTGAACAACGAACTGTCGAAGATCCCCTGCACCGTGGAGCAGATCGAGATGATCTATGAGACCCTGGAGGGCATGGGGATCCAGATCGTCGGCGCTGAGCTGGATCTGGACGACGACGCGCCTCTGGATCTGCCCGGCCTGGAGGAGGAAGAGATGATCGACCCCGTGGAGCTCGCCGCGGAGTACAATCTCGACGATCCCGTACGGATGTACTTAAAGGAGATCGGCCAGGTGCCCCTGCTCTCTCCCGAGGAGGAGATGGAGCTGGCCCAGAAGGTCTCCACCGGGGATAAGGAAGCCAAGAAAAAGCTGACGGAGGCCAACCTTCGCCTGGTGGTTTCTATCGCGAAGAAATACTCCGGCCGCGGCCTGCATATCCTGGATCTGATCCAGGAGGGCAACACCGGCCTGATCCGCGCCGTGGATAAGTTCGACTACACCAAGGGCAACAAGTTCTCCACCTACGCCACCTGGTGGATCCGCCAGGCCATCACCCGCGCCATTGCCGACCAGGCCAGGACCATCCGGGTGCCGGTCCACATGGTGGAGGTCATCAACAAGGCCACCCGCTGCAACCGCAAGCTGGTGCAGGAGCTGGGCCGGGAGCCCACCCTGGAGGAGATCGCAGACGAGCTGGGCCTGCCCATTGAGAAGATCATCGAGGCCAACCGCACCGCGGCCGACACCCTCTCCCTGGATACCCCCGTGGGCGACGAGGAGGACACCACCATCGGCTCCTTCGTGGAGGACGACAACACCCCCGGCCCCGCCGAGTCCACCTCCAACACCATGCTGGCCGAGGCTCTGGCTGAGATTCTCGGCACCCTCACCCAGCGGGAGGCTGACGTGCTGAAGATGCGCTTCGGTATGTACGACGGCCGCAACCACACCCTGGAGGAAGTGGGCCAGAAGTTCGGCGTCACCCGGGAGCGGATCCGCCAGATCGAGAACAAAGCCATCCGCAAGCTCCGCCACCCCAGCCGCGCCAAGAAGATCAAGGATTTCTATTGCTGAACGAAGAACGCTGCCCGCCTTCCCACGGGCAGCGTTTTTGATCCGGTGGGAAAAGCTGCAAACGTCAATCGGAGTCGAGGAGGCAGACCCATGGAAAAGGTCAAATACTCGGTGGTCATTCCCGCCCATAACGAGGCCCAATATATCGGGAAATGCCTGGATTCCATCCATCAGGCCGCCCGGACGGTTGGGCCGGAGACGGTGGAGATCCTCGTGGTCGCCAACCGATGCACCGATCAAACCGCTGCCATCGCCGAGCGCGGCGGCGCCAGGGTGCTGGTCAACGACGACAAGTGCATCGCGGCCATCCGGAACACGGGGGCCAGAGCGGCCAGAGGGGAGATCGTGGTGACCATCGACGCGGACAGCCGGATGGGGAAGGAAGCCCTGGCGGAGATCGGGGAAAAGCTGGACGGCGGGCGCTATATCGGCGGAGGAACCAACGTCAAATTTGACCGGATGTCCCTGGGAATGGCCTGCTCGGCGCTGTACGTGGCGGTCAAGCTGCTGCCGATCATGCTCCGCAACGGCGGCTACCTCAGCGGCGCCATGTTCTGGTTCCGCAAGCGGGACTTTGAGGCCATCGGCGGCTTCAACGAGAGCCTGGTGAGCCTGGAGGATATGGATTTTGCTGCCCGGCTGAAGAAATACGGCAAACAATCGGGCCGGAAATACGGAACGCTGAAACGGTCCCAGGTGCTGACCTCCGCCCGAAAATTCGACGAGTTCGGAGACTGGTATCTGATCAAAAACCGCGCGCTGACCAAGCGGATCTTCACCGGAAAGGATCGGGAAGCTGCGGATCAGTTCTATTACGACGTCCGCTGAGGCGCCCGCAGGGGCCCGGGCCGGCGAAGCTGCTCCCACCGGGGCGAAGCTGTGCAAAAAACAAGCTGAGAAAGGGTCAAAGGACCGTTTTCTCAGCTTGTTTTTCTGTGTGCGGCACGGCTGCCGCCCATTACGCCCGCCTGCGCCTTGCGCCCCACAGGGCGAGGAAGATACAGCACAGGTACAGGGCCGGGTAGAGCCCATAGCTCACCCAGCCGGGGTAGGGCAGGGAGCGAAGGGGCAGGATCAGCAGCCGCAGGGCGCTGAACCAGGCGGCGTAGCAGAAGAACAGGCCGCCGGGGCGCTTGTCTCTTGCCCGGCGGCGGCAGATCGGGAGGCCTGCCAGGGCCAGGACCAGCTCATAGAGCTGGGTGGGATGGACGGCCGGGGCAGGGAAGCTGAACAGCGCCCGGGGCATCAGCCCGGCGTCGGAGGGAAAGACCACGCCCCAGGGCAGATTCGTTTTAATCCCCCCGCAGCAGCCGTTCAAAAAGCAGCCCACCCGGGCGATACAGAAGGCCAGGGCAAAGGGGAGCACAAAGGCGTCCAGCACGGCCAGGGGCTTTGCCCCCGCCAGCCGCGTAGAGACCAGCAGGGCAGCCGCGGCTCCGGCGATCCCGCCGTAGAGGCTCAGACCGACCATCCGCGGGCTGTACCAGGGCCGCTGGGGCCCGTAGGCCTCCGGATAGATCGCCACGTTCCACAGCCGGGCCCCGATCAGAAAGGCTGCGGCCATCGCCAGCAGCGACAGGAGGGCGGCCCGGCGGGTGTAGCCGCAGCGGCGCAGAGGGGCCCACACCGTGGCGGCGCAGACCAGCGCCGCCACGGCTGCACACAGGGAATAGCTTCTCAGCTTCAGACTGAGCAGGGTAATCTCCGGCAGCATCTCAGCTTTCCAGAGGCTTGCTGCCGCTGATGCCGATCACGATGCGAATGCCCGCGTATTCGCCGCCGAACTCCTCAATGAGCTGGCCGGAGACCCGGACGCCGCTGTGGGCCTCGTCGGCATAGACGCAGTTGAGGGTCATGCTGACAGTCGCCTGCTCGCCCTCGGAATCCATCGTGAAGGGCTCCAGCAGCAGGACGCCGGTCTTATCGTCGTAATGGATCACACGGTCAGCCAGGAAGTTTCCGTCCTCGTCGCCGGACTCAAAGCGCATGATCGCACCGTCCGGGCCGGACTGCTCCAGGGTGAAGGGGAGCGACCGGGACTGCCCGATGACTTCGTTGGGGTCGATGTTGATATCGCAGCCCTCGCCGTCTTCGCTCTCGCTGTTTTCCTTGGCGGCCTTCATGGCGTCCAGCAGCTCCTGGGGAATGTAAAAATCCTCCACGGTGAGCATTCCGTCCTGGTAGTAGCCCACGATCTCCTCCAGGGTGGGATACTGCTCGCCGATCAGCGGGACTTCCGTTTTGGGGTAGGCAAATTTGACCTTCACCGAGAAGGCAAGCTTGTTTTCCTCCAGATCCTTTTCCGTCTGATACAGGTCAACCCGGTCGGGCATCCCGGCCAGAATGTAGGCGATCACCCGCACCTTGACCGAGGCCTTGCCGTCCTTGTCCAGCTTATCCGTCCAGGAATCCTTGTGGGCCTCGGCATCCTTGGACAGGGGGGCGAAGCGGAAGAAGTAGCCGGCGTAGGCGGGCTTTTCGTCCTCCTTCAGCTCCTCGTAGAGCTCGATGGTGGCAAGCTGGTTGAGCTCGTTCTTGACCTCGTTCATCGCCTTCTGGAGCTTCGCCTGGATCTTGCGGAGGTACTCGTTCTGCATCTCCTTGAGGATCGCACCGGACAGACGCTGATACATCCGCTCCTTGTAGCGGGAGATCAGAGCCTCCTCCTCCGCCTTGGTGAGGACGCCCAGACGGCCGCCGGAGAAGTGCTCGGCAAATTCGCTCTGGATCTCGTACTTGGTGTCCTCCGGAAGGGCGAAGAAGCGGCGGGCGTATTCGTCGATGTTGTTTTCCAGCATGGTGCGGAAGCTGTCCTCGTCGCCCTCGGAGGCCTTGACGCAGTCGGCCACGATCTGCCGCCACTCCTTGGAGGTGCGGGCGTGGTGCTGGCCGAAGTTGGCCTTCTCGTTGTAGTAGAGGTAGCAGTTCTCCATCCGCTCCGCCACGTAGCCTCTGGCGGCCTCGCCGAAGGACTGGATGGACTTGTCCAGCAGGGTCACGCCCACCAGGGCGGTGCCCATCGCCGTGTCGCCCACGACGTTCAGGGCGTACAGGCCCGCGTCCTTGTAGATGTTCATGATCTCGCCGTCGGTCTTGTTGGGCTTCATGATCTCCACGCCCAGGGTGATGGCGCCCAGGGCCCGGCCCCCCTGGC
>JAEEGK010025665.1_pt1 | contig 12072 bp, 10 predicted proteins | sample 8958771 | NCBI WGS metagenome assembly JAEEGK01 (sample SAMN16246547, study PRJNA631951) | gut metagenome | biome: gut microbiome; feature: rumen; material: SC-attached | host: Bos | place: Iran: Karaj | collected 2018-10 | reverse complement strand
CAACTCCATCTTCCAGGTCTAGACGATTTAAGGTTACCTGGCTGAACTGGGCTACGAGTGCAAGCGCTACGGCTTCAACGATTCCAACGACCTGGCCTCCGTTGTCCAGACCGCGACCGAGTGCGACGTGATCTACATCCCCACCGATAACACCGCCGCCGCCAACACCGAAGCCATCGCGAACGTGGTCATCCCCGCCGGAACGCCCGTCATCGCCGGTGAGGAAAGCATCTGCGCCGGCTGCGGCATCGCGACCCTCACGATCAGCTACTACGACATTGGCTGGAAGACCGGTGAAATGGCATACGAAATCCTCGTCAACGGCGCGGATGTCGCTGCCATGCCCATCGCCTACGCCCCGCAGTTCACCAAGAAGTACAACGCGGTCAATGCGGCGGAGCTGAACGTCACCATCCCGGCGGATTACCTGCCGATCGAAGCCGCGGAATAATCCCGCTGTTTCCGTCTTTTCACCCCTTCGCCCCCGCGGCGGAGGGGTAACCGCATTTTCACCGCAGGAGGATTACCTTGAATATCGCGCAACTGCTCAACCAGCTTCCCGGTGCCGTGGCCCAGGGCCTGATCTGGGGCATCATGGCCATCGGGGTATATATCACCTTCCGGATCCTGGACATCGCCGACCTCACGGTGGACGGTTCCTTCGCCACCGGCGGCGCTGTCGCGGCCATCCTGATCACCGGCGGGGTCAATCCCTGGCTGGCGACCCTGGCCGCCTTCGTGGTCGGTCTGGCCGCGGGCATGGTCACCGGCGTTTTCCACACCTCCATGGGGATCCCGGCCATCCTGGCCGGTATCCTGACCCAGCTGGCCCTGTATTCGGTCAACCTGCGCATCCAGGGAATCGGAACGGACCTGGGCTCCCGGGCCAATGTTCCCCTGAGCATCAACAAATACAAAAACATGCTCGTTTCCCTGCGGAACGTCGGCCGGTTTGCCCTGGACAATCCCATCTGGCTGATGCTGCTGATCACCCTGGTCCTCATCGGCCTCATGTACTGGTTCTTCGGCACGGAGTACGGCTGCGGCCTGCGGGCTGTCGGCGCGAACCAGCAGATGGCCCGGGCGCAGGGCATCAACACCGGCAGGGGCAAGATCGTCGGCCTGATGATCAGCAACGGCATGGTGGCCTTCTCCGGTGCGCTCATGGCCCAGTACCAGGGCTTCGCGGATGTGCAGATGGGGCGCGGCGCCATCGTCATCGGCCTGGCGGCTGTGATCATCGGCGAGGTGATTTTCGGCAAGCTGTTCCGCAATTTCGCGCTGAAGCTGCTGGCCGTCTCCCTGGGCGCCATCATCTACTACATGGTCATCCAGGTGGTCCTGTGGCTCGGCCTGAACACGGACGACCTGAAGCTCCTCACCGCGCTGGTGGTGGCCCTGTTCCTGGCGATGCCGCACTGGAAGAGCCGGTTCACCGCCTGGAAGCTGAAGGGAGGGAAACTCCATGGCTGAATCCGAAATGCTGGTCCTGCAGGGGCTGCACAAAACCTTTAATCCCGGCACCGTCATGCGGAAAATGGCGCTGGCCGGGGTGGACCTGACGCTGAACAAAGGGGATTTTGTCACCGTCATCGGCGGCAACGGCGCCGGCAAGAGCACCATGCTCAACGCCATCGCCGGCACCTTCCAGGTGGACAGCGGCACCATCTTCCTGGGCGGCCGGAATGTCACCCACCTGCCGGAGCACAAGCGCGCAGCCTTCCTGGGGCGCGTATTCCAGGATCCCATGACAGGGACCGCCGCCTCCATGAACATTGAGGAAAACCTGGCCCTGGCCAGCCGCCGGGGACAGTCCCGCGGCCTCCGCTGGGGCATCACCGCCAGAGAGCGGGCGGAATACCGCGAAAAGCTGGCGTCCCTGGACCTGGGGCTGGAAAGCCGCATGGGCAGCAAGGTCGGCCTGCTTTCCGGCGGCCAGCGCCAGGCGCTGACCCTGCTCATGGCCACCCTGAAGAAGCCGGAGCTCCTCCTGCTGGATGAGCACACCGCCGCGCTGGACCCGAAAACCGCGGAGAAAGTCCTCCGCCTCACCAGCCAGCTGATCCGGGACAACGGCCTCACCGCCCTCATGGTCACCCACAACATGAAGGACGCGCTCGCCCTCGGCAACCGGACCATCATGATGCATGAGGGAAAGGTCATCCTGGACCTGGACGCGGAGCAGAAGAAGCATATGGCCGTCGAGGACCTGCTGGCGCAGTTCGAAAAGGCCAGCGGCCGTGAGCTCGCCAACGACCGGATGCTCCTGGTATAACCCTTTCACAGAAGACAAACCCCCGTGCCGCGGCACGGGGGGTTTGCATGCGAAGCATCAGGTCACGGTGAATTCCGTCCATTCGATATGGTTGTACTTCATCACGTCGTCGGCCCTCTTCAGGCCGCATTTCTCATAGAACGGCACGGCGTCCTCATTGGCGATCAGGTATACCGCGATATCCTTCTCCCCTCCTGCCAGCTCATGGGCGGTTTTTATCAGGCGCCGGTCGATCCCCTGGTGTGTGCAGTCCCGGTCCACTCCCAGGTCGGTGATATACAGCCAGTAGGCAAAATCCGTCAGCCCGAACAGCGCGCCCACCAGCAGTCCCTGCTCATTCCGGGCGGTCAGGCTGATGGATACGGTCTGCACCAGCCGGCGGATACGCTCCTCAAAGCGTTCCTTCGGATACTGCGACCCCAGGTCCGTCCGTCTGAGAAAATCGATATATTCCTCTGCTGTGACCCGCTCCTCCCGGATGATGACCGCAGGTCTGTGTTCTTTCAGGTATGCCTCAAACTCCGGCGTCCGGCTCCAGTAGCGGATCCCCCAGTTCTCAAAGTTCCATTCGTCCATATATTCATTGCATTCGTAATCCACATACCAGATCAGCCCGTCCCGCACCACAAAATTAGTGGGGAAAAAGTCGATGTTCAGCCCGGCATCCCTGGCCTTCACCGCCATCTCACGCACCTGCGCAAGAAATGGCTCTGCGGATATTCCGTCCCTGACCAGGTCAAAAACGGTCGGGCCTTCGATGTACTCCTTCACGATTCGTTCGGCATCCGGATCAATGGCCAGCATTTTCGGAATCCGGATGCCCGCCGCCCGCAGGCGTTCATAATCCCGCTGCTCCGCTTCGATCTTGTTGCCGAAGGTATAGTAATCACACGGCTCATGGTGAATCTGTTTCACTACCGCCTGCTGTCCTTCACATTCCGCCAGCCAGGAATATCCGCCCTTTCCGTGTCCCAGCAGCCGGATTATCTGATATGTCTTTCCGCCTGCAGTCACCTGTCTGTCCATTTTCCCCACCTGTCTCATTCATCATAGGTTACATCGTTCCGATCCGTTTGAACACGACCCATACGGTTTTGAACAGGATATGGATGTCCTGTTTGAGGGACCAGTTTTCGATGTATTCCCGGTCCATGCGGACCACGGTGTCAAAGTCGCGGATATTGCTGCGGCCGCTGACCTGCCAGAGCCCGGTGATTCCCGGCCGCGTGGACATCCTGGCCCGGTGGTAGGGCTCGTACCGGTGCCACTCATCCACCGTCGGCGGACGGGTTCCGACCAGGGACATATCCCCCTTCAGGACGTTGAAGAACTGGGGAAACTCATCCAGGGACAGGGCGCGGAGCCATCCGCCGACGCCCTTCTTCCATTTTCCGTCCGGTCCCTTCCGCTTTCCGATAATGCGCGGGTCGTGTTCCATCTTGAACATGAGGTGGTCTTCCTGGCCGTTTTCCTGGGCCACCTGCTTCTTGCGCTCTTCCGCGTCCATATACATGCTGCGGAACTTATACATCTGGAACTTCTTCCCGTTTTCACCGATCCGGGTCTGGGAGAAAAAGATCGGGCCCGGATCAGACAGCAGGATCGCCAGGCCGACCGGCGGAATCAGGAGCACCGTAATCAGGGAACCGATCAGGCCGCCCACAACATCCATGAGCCGTTTCAGGAAAAGGTCGCGGCCGGTGATATATCCCAGGGAGGTGGTAATGGTCAGGTGGCCGCAGATCCATTCCACGTTCTTGTGCCGGGATTCAATATCGTCCAGGGATGTCAGGGCCGTATGGATGGTGATGCCCATGCGCATCAGGCTGTTGATCAGCTCGACCGGCATATCGGTTTTGGGGGGTACGTCCAGGTAGATCTCATCCACCCAGTTGTTGGTCAGGTACTGCTCCAGGGTATCGGCTGTGGCCACCACCGGAATCGTATCCACCTCCGGATACTCCTCCCGTACCCGGCCCAGCGCCTCCCGCACCTGTTCTTCGGAATTGTCATTTCCCATGACCGCGATCCCGGAGAACCGGTAGATGCCGTAATTGGAACGGAGGATCCGCGGAATGACGGTCGGGATCTGGGATGTTTCCAGCGCAATCAGCATGGAATGCCGGTTATGGATATGGTGCTTTTTCTTCAGGAAGCTTTTGTATACCTGGCGCATGATATAGCAGGACACCAGGTACAGCGGTACGGTATACAGCGCAATCTTCGGCAGGTCAGCCTCAGCGCTCTGGTCCAGCAGCCGGAGCACTACCAGGATCAGGAGCACATTCCCCGTCTGGCCGAGCAGGCGGACCATTTCATCCCACGGCGAATGATGCAGGACGCTGTGGTAAGTGTCCATAACGATCATCACGACGGTGTTCACCAGCGCCGTTTCCAGGGCCAGCCACCAGAAAAAGAGGGAGTGCAGCATTCCGTCCTTTTCAACAATCAGGAATGCGGCCAGGAGGCTGAGAAAAGCGCAGAGGATGTCCAGCAGCATAAAATCGATATGCTGGGACCAGCCGCGCACCCTTCGTTTGTACATGCTTCCACCTTGCTTTCCGTGAGGAATTTATACGCTTTGGTTTTTCTCCTGCCGGACCCGGGCGGCGCACAGCAGTACCGCCGGCAGCACCAGGTGCATCTTCAGCAGCAGGATCACGGCGCCCGCCTTTCGCGGCAGGCCGCGGGCCGTTACGAACGACAGCATGTCCGATTCGCGGAGTCCTTCCTTCAGGCGCTTCGCCGCTTCCCGCAGGGAAGGCTCCGTCGCGGCGCGCCACTTCCCCGTCCGGATAATCAGCATCGCCGCGTATTCGTTGAGCTGGCGGCCGATGGACGGCGCCAGTCCGCTCATATTCTCCCGCATATACGAGACCAGGTAATAGAAACTCTTTGTCAGGAGATTCTCCCGGCTCCTGGCCCGGATGGAATCCTCATTGGTTTTATTGTATATATACAAAGGTTCGTTGCATATATACACACTCCTGCAGTGCAGGAGACATTCGTACGTCATGGGCACGTCGGTAAATACACGGATCCGCTCATCCCGGGTATAATGCCCGGCCAGCAGTTCCCGCCTGAACGCCTTGTCCCAGGTATGCGCCTGGATCGGGCCCGGGTGAAGCCCGGTCCGCGTATCCATCAGCAGGCGGGGAAATATCTCCTTCTCCAGGCGTTCCCGGTCATAGTATCCTTCCGGAACGTCGTTCAGCGTTTCTTCCGTGTGATCGGAATAAACGTTATGCGCCGCGAAAAGCACCATGTCGGGCGCCTCCGGAAGTCCGGACACTGTATCATGGATGAACTGCAGCATATTTTCGAGAGGCCAGTCATCCCCGTCCAGAATGCAGACGTAGTCCCCCCGGGCGGCGCGGATTCCTTCGTTCCGGGCAGAGATCAGCCCGCCGTTGGGCTTATGGATCACCCGCACGCGGGAATCCCGGGCCGCATACCCGTCGCAGATCTGCGGGCACCCGTCCGGTGAACCGTCATCCACCAGCAGCAGTTCAAAATCGGTATAGGTCTGGTTCAGGATGCTGTCCACACATTTCCCCAGGTATTTTTCCACATTGTAAACCGGCACAATGACACTGATCATTCTTCCGTTCCCCCTTCCCGAACCGGAGTATCCGCGTCCTGCGTCTTCCGGTTCCCGGGCAGGATGCTGCGTTTCAGCTGCATAAGGCTTTCCCGGAACATGGGATTCCGTCCGTAAACGGCAAAGTAGAACAGGTTCGGCACCAGGAAGCTGACCGCGGCGTTCAGGAACAGGGCCGGCCATACGTCCAGTGAAGCCAGGCTGCACACATACCACGAAGCCGCGCAGGATACCAGGGCCACCGCCGCCATCCCGCAGAAGAGGCGGATGTACCGGCCCATCCGCTCACGCGGGAACACTTCCCGGAACAGGTTGCGGAACAGCCAGGGAATCTGGATCACCACAATGGAGACAACCGAGGAAAGCAGCACCCCGTACAGTCCCAGCCACTGCACCGTGGCCAGGTTCAGGCCCAGGTTGACCAGCGCCGCTGTCAGGGGCCTCCAGCGGTCGATCCGCCAGATGCCTGCCGCATCCTTGAACATATTGATCAGTTTGTTGGCGCCCATGGAATAGTAGTAAACCGCGAAGCAGACCACCAGTCCGGCGGAAAGCATGTTTTCTTCGCCCATCCAGATATTCATGAACGGCTGAACCATGCACAGCAGCATGGAACAGCTCACCCCCAGGATCCAGCTGAACAGCAGGCTGATCTTTTCCAGGTCACGGTAGTTCGCTTCCCTGCTTTCCATGACCATCTTGTTGCCGACTCCGGCCATACAGGCGTTGAGGAGTACCACCAGCATCATGCGCAGGGCGGTAATCACAAAATAATAGTTCTGGTAAACCGCCAGGACCGTCAGCCCCATAAACGCGGAGATCACCAGGGTATCCGCGGAATCGAAAACCGTTGCGGAAAGCTTGGATGTGAAAAGGTCCCGCACCCTCCGGAAAATGTCCAGCGTCTTATCCTTCGGCAGCTTTCCTTCGGGTACGTACCGGGGATATATCCTGGACGCATATACCGCTGTCAGGATGTTGACGGCGATCTGGCACAGCAGCTGGACAGCCAGGTAGAGATAATAGTTCCGCGCAAAAACAAGAACCAGGATTTTCAGGATGTATTCCGTCAGCCGGACCGCCAGGCTGACCTTGCTGATCACATCCCGCCGCTGATGCGCCTGGAGCAGGCTGCTCCTGTAAGCGAACAGCCAGTACGTCACCACCGTGTTTCCCAGGTTCATCAGGTACAGGATGTACAGGTTCATGCCTGCGGGCACGTCGCCCTGGATGAGATTGGGCAGCACGGGAATCAGGAGCAGTCCCGCTGCCCCGATCACCAGGCCGATGATCCGGTAGAGGGTGCGGTACAGCCGCAGCAGGGCGCAGATGGAAGGGGCGTCATCCTCGGCAATCGGCCGGTACATGCTGAACACCATGGCGCTTCCCACACCCAGCTCCGCCAGGTTCAGGAATGTCAGGAGCGACTTGAACAGGCCGTTCAGCCCCAGGTATTCAGTTCCCAGGCAATGCAGCATGACAGAGCGGATGACGAACGGGAACAGCAGGTTGACCATTTCCAGCATTCCGTCAAACACAATGTTCCTTGTTGCGTTCCGGGTACGTTCAAGCTTCATGCCGATTGCCGCAGTCCTTTCGTTGGATTTCCGGGTCCCCGGGCAGGATTCCTTTTACCGTCAGCCGTCCAGCAGTTCCCGGTAAAGCCGGTCTGTCTGCATCGTAATCTCCTGCCATGTATATTTGGTTGAAACCATTTCCCGGGCTTTGCCGCGGTACTCCTCCGCCCTGCCGGGATCATCGCACAGTTCCTGCAGCGTTTCCCGCAGGGCTTCCGTGTCTCCCCGGGGAAAGGTGAATCCGCAGCCGTCCATCACGTCGGCGCATTCGCCGATATCGGAGGTCACGCAGCAGCATCCGTAATTCATGGCCTCCAGCAGGGTCAGCGGCATGCCCTCCAGGTCGCTGGGCAGCACATACAGGTAGGCATTGCTGTACAGCTCCTCCATCACGGTTCCCTGCTGGAAACCGGTGAAGATGATGGAAGGATTGTCTCCGGCCATGGCATGCAGCTTCCGCGCGTATTCATCGGTGTCCGAAGCGCCGCCGACGATTACCAGCTTCTTGTCCGTCCGGAGTTTCCGGTAAGCTTCAATGAGGTAATGAATCCCCTTTTCCGGCACAAGGCGTCCCAGGAACAGGATGTATTCCCGGGAAGCAAGCCCGAACCGTTCCGTGATCTCGCAGGCCACCCGGCTTTCCGCCGGATCGATGCCGTTCGGGATCAGCACCGTTTCCCTCCCGTATTCCTGCCGGAAGTACTCCTGCACCCCTTTGCTCAGCACAATGATGCGGTGGGCATGGCGGACAGCGGCTTTCTCCCCTTTCATGATGTACGCGGAAGCGAACCTTCCCCATTTCTTTCGCATATGGTCGAGCCCGTGGACCGTCACCACAACCTTCTTGCCCATGAGCCTCGGCAGTCCGCAGAGAACGCACGGCCCCTCCGTATGGAAGTGAACCAGGTCGCACCGGCTGAAGGATACCATCACCGTCGCGATCACCGAAGAAGTCATGGCGGCCAGTCCGCGGCGGTCCACCGTCGGTGTCCAGACCAGGCGCACTCCCCGGTATTCCCGCGGCAGGCCTTTTTCTTTCCGGATCTTCCGGTGCCGCTTTCCGGTCCGGTTATAGCAGGTCACGTCATATCCGATCTCCGCGAGATGCGGTGCGAGATTGCTCACAACAACCTCCACCCCGCCGTCCCTGGACGGAATGAACTTGTGTCCGATCATCGCAATCCGTTTGCCGGTGTTCTGCACGCTTATCGCGCCGTCCTTTCCTCACAGGCGGGCAGCCGGTCCGCCGGGTTTACCGCTGTGCTTCCGGATATGCGCGGGCCGCCATATCCAGGTACAGTTCCTGCAGCTTCCGTGCTTCCGTATGGATATCATACCCTGCCCGGCAGGCAGTATCGGCTCCCCGGGACCGGTCCGTTTCCGCCCGTCCTGCTTTCATCATCTGCCGGACCCACTCTGCGTCGTCCGAACCGAGGGAAACCCGGACCGCTTCCGGGGAGAGCAGGACCTCGTCGGTCACCCTGTCCGAGAACACGCACGGCAGTCCGGCGGCCTGTGCCTCAATCCCCACCACCGGGAGTCCTTCAAACAGGGAAGGCAGTACAAAACAGTCCATCGCCTGGTACCAGCCGCTGACGTCCGCCGTCTGTCCCGCAAAGATCGTTTTGTCCATGATACCGAGGCTGTTCGCCTTTTCCCTCATGGCCGGTTCCAGCTCGCCGGTGCCGATCAGGACCAGGCGGGCCTCCGGTACTTCCTTTGCGGCGGCCGCAAAGATCTTCAGCAGGCGGCTGTGGTTCTTCTGGATATTGAACCGGCCCACATGGCCGATCACAAAGCAGTCCTGCAGTCCGTATTGCTGCCGCTGCCGTTCACGGACATCCGGCCGGAACCGGAAACGATCCACGTCGATCGCGTTCCGCAGGATGAAACCGGATTCGTTCCACCGTTTTTTTCCGTAATAGTAGATTCCCGCATCCCTGCCGCAGCTCCAGTAATCCGTTGCCGCGCCGGGAAGCAGCTGCTTGCAGGCCAGCTTCAGCGGATACTTGTAATCGCGGATGATCCGCGTGTTATGCGCGTGCGCTATCCGGACCCGGATTCCGGCGTCCCCGGCACTCCGGAGCGCGTAATACCCCATGGCTTCGTTATGTGCGTGGACAATCCGGATATCGGGGTTTTCATGCAGGAGATCCGCCATGAACCGCCTGTACCGGGGATAATGCAGCGGATTCAGGCCCGGGCTGACAAACACCCGTCCGCCCATGCTGCGGATCTCGTCGTCATATTCCCCCGGCACCGGTTTGTTGGCCAGGAAGTCAAACTGGATCCGTTCCCGGTCCATCTCCCGGTAATAGTTCATCAGCATGGTTTCAATTCCCGCACGTGCCATATTGCTGACGGAATGCAGCACACGAAGCATCTTTCCCGATTCCTCCTGCCACTCTTTTGATCACGGCGTTCCGGTCCGGACGGACATCCCGGAATGCAGATGCGGCGGGGGCTCACAGCCCGCTGCTCAGGCGGCTGACAGCTTCATAAACCCGCTCGCAGTTTTTCCCGTCCCGCACCGGGAAAAACGCCTTCAGGCGGTCCCGGTATTTCTCCTCCATCCGGAAATCATTCCCGGCACATTCATATATGGCGTTTATCAGGGCTTCCTCTGTCGATGCCACCGGACCGAATCCGTGCTTCTCTGCGGAAAAATAGCCTTCCTGGTAATGGTACTTCCGGAAATCCTCCATATCAAACTGGTAATATATCACCGGCTTTTCCATATAGCCCGCATCGAAAAACACGCTGGAATAATCCGTAACCAGCAGGCTGCAGCGCATCAGCAGCGTCTGGACATCATAATCCTTCCAGCCGGCCAGGATGATCCGTTCCGACGCGGGCCTGAACTTGTCCAGTTCATCCTGCAGCTCAATATGGGGATAGAAAACCAGCCTGAGATCCCGCTCCTCCAGGAGGCTGACCAGGCGGGGGTTCTCCAGCAGGGACTGAAACTGCCTGTAAAAGGCCGTTCCGTAAAACTGTTCTCCCCGGGGATAGTCCGCACCGCGCCATGTCGGCATCACCAGGATCTCACCGGCAGGAGCATTTCCCCGGATGAGATTGTCAAAGCGGCACAGCCCCGTATACTGAATCACGCCTTCCGGGAAGCCGTATTCGGAAATGAGGTAGTCGTATTCCATTTTTCCGCCGCTGGCAAAAAAGTCAACCTTCAGTCCGGGATACAGCATCATCTTCATTTTGTTTCCGATGATCCCGTGCTGCAGGAAGGCCTGCCTGCCCCGCGGCCGGATCCCGATCCGGCGCAGGTGGTAAAAGGCAACCAGGTCGGGAGAAGCCGGCTGCACATGGGTGCCGATCAGCATGTCGGCCGCCAGGTACATCAGGTAATGCTTCAGTGATCTCCACCGGACGGTCCGGCCGAGCTGTGAAACCCTGCTGTAATCCGGGCTGTCCGGATCGATCACAAAACACACGTTGATCTGCGGCTGCCTTTCCCGCAGGTAGCGGAAAAACCAGTATCCGTTATCCCGGGCATCGAATCCGCGTTCCATCACCAGCCAGAGACGGCGGTAGTCCCTGTTGGTTTTTCTCAGCACCGCGGCAACGGGCCGGAGCAGGATCATGAGGAACGCGTTTTTCAGGTAAACCGGCAGCCGTTTCAGTATGTGCAGCATTTCATACTACTCTCCCATCTCAATCAGCCGAATCTCGTTCGCGGCTTCTTCCGGGGTCGGCGGCCTCCACTGAACCTGCTTCCGGGGCGTCTGGATCCGGTAACTGAAACTCATGGGAATCAGCCTCAGGCCGATGCAGCTCCAGAAATAGAAGGCGGTATTGTCCGTCAGGTACGTTACGGACATATAGGCCAGTATGGCCATATACAGCAGTCCGGTTTCCGTATCATACTGCTTCATCCAGTAAGAGGGATAAAGAATGTAATTGATACCCGCCCACAGGGTGAATCCCAGTGCACCAAGTTCAATAAAGATCTTTAAAATATCATTATGCAGCGGATATGCACGATTGATGAGACCTTCATGATACCATGTATTCACCAGATCGGACACACTTTCAAAGCCCAGTCCCTTCCAGAACGGTGAGAGTTCATAATAGTCGTTGGGCAGGCTCCATAGATAGTCTCGTCCCATCATGTTGACTCCAAGCGACTCCAGAAAATCAACGAGAATGCCGGAGCGCGTAAGGTAGAGATAAAGATACAGGAAGAAGAATAGACTGATCCCTGTCGCCATGATAAGCTTGCGTGATTTTCGCGTGATGCGAAGCAGCTTAACGTACAGACACACAATGAGGACCGCCGGGAGCGTGCTGCGTTTCAAGCCAACAAGCATGAAAAAGAAAGAGAGGAACACTCCCCATCGGCGTAGTCTCTTTTCCGATGTCGTTTTATTTGGTGCGAACATTATATAGTAGATACAGAATTGCCCGAATAAAAAGGTGATGTCGTGGATTTCCAATGCACGTACAAACCCTTCCGCTTCTCCGAAGGTAACGAGGCAAGTTACAACGGAGGAAACACTCGCGGCGAATCCGTACTTCGGCATTTCCAGCAGCATAATGGCAGTATTTGTAGCACACATACTGAAGAACAGATAATTGATCGCTCTGTCCTCAAGCAAATAACA
>JAEEGK010025663.1_pt1 | contig 12073 bp, 12 predicted proteins | sample 8958771 | NCBI WGS metagenome assembly JAEEGK01 (sample SAMN16246547, study PRJNA631951) | gut metagenome | biome: gut microbiome; feature: rumen; material: SC-attached | host: Bos | place: Iran: Karaj | collected 2018-10 | reverse complement strand
CTTAGTAGAAATAGTAAATAGATTAAGAGATATGTCACCATTATGGGAAAAATTTATTGAGGAGGGAAATAATTAATGGATTATTCAGATAAAGTTGTAGATCATTATACAAATCCAAGAAATGTTGGAAAAATAGAAGATGCTTCAGGAATTGGAGAAGTAGGAAATCCAGTTTGTGGAGATATTATGAAAATGTTTATAAAAGTTGAAAACAATGTTATAGTAGATGTTAAATTTAAAACTTTTGGATGTGGGGCGGCAATAGCTACTAGTAGTATTTCAACAGAAATGATAAAAGGAAAAACAATAGAAGAGGCACTATTACTAAAAAATAGCGATGTAGTAGAAGCACTAGATGGCTTACCACCAGTAAAAATTCATTGCTCACTTTTAGCAGAGGAAGCAATACATGAAGCAATTGCAGATTATTACAGAAAAGAAGGGAAAATGACAGAAGAAGAAATTAAAACAAAATGCAATTTGAAAGAACATCATTGTGAAAGTTGTGGTATGTAGTATGAAAAAAAGAGTTTTGTTAGGAATGAGCGGAGGCGTAGATAGTAGCGTTTCCGCTATACTTTTGAAAGAACAAGGTTATGATGTAATAGGTGTAACGATGAAATTATTTGAAGGAGAAGTAGAAGGAAGTTGTTGTAATGTTTCTTCTACAATGGATGCTAAAAGGGTTTGTGACTATTTAGAAATTCCTCACTATACTTTAAACTTCAAAGATGACTTTAAAAAGTATGTAATAGATGACTTTATAAATTGCTATGCAAATTGTAAAACACCAAATCCTTGTATCGAATGTAATAAATACTTAAAGTTTGGAAGTATGTATAACAAAGCACAAGAACTAGAATGTGAATATATTGCAACTGGTCATTATGCTAAAATAGAATATTCAGAAAAATATAATCAAAATGTATTGAAAATAGCTAATGCAATAGAAAAAGATCAAAGCTATGTGTTATATAATATGCCAAGAGAATTACTAAATAAAATAAAATTGCCGTTAGGAATGTTTAATAGCAAAGAAGAAATAAGAAAAATAGCAAGAGATAATAATTTACCTGTTGCGAGTAAGCCGGATAGTGAAGATATTTGCTTTGTGCCAGAAGGTAACTACAAGACATTTTTAGAGAGTAATTCAAATATAAAGGGCATAAAAGGGAATATTGTAAATTCAGAAGGTAAAATACTTGGAGAGCATGACGGCTTATATAAATATACAATAGGGCAAAGAAAAGGATTAGGAATATCTAGCACCAATCCTTTATATGCTGTGGGATTTAATAAAGAAAAGAATGAATTAATTGTTGGGGAAGAAAAAGAATTATATAAAAAAGAATTTAATGTCTCAGAGGTTAATTGGCTTTTGTTTGATAAATTAGAAAAAGAATTAATAGTCTATGTAAAAACAAGATATTCTTCAAAAGCATATAAGGCTAGGATAATTCCATACGAAAATAATGTTAAGGTAATATATGATGAACCACAAAAATCAATAGCTCCAGGACAGTCGGCAGTATTTTATATTGATGATATAGTAGTTGGTGGAGGAAAAATAATAGGGTAATATTGATTAAGTTTATAACTTAATATATAATAAGCCTACAGGATGGGAGATGTTAATTATGAATGAAATCAATATAAAAGTAAATGGTATGATGTGTGGAGGATGTGAAAATAGAGTAAAAAATGCATTAGAAAATATTGAAGGAGTAAAAAACGTGACTGCTGACCACACAACTGGAAACGTAAATGTGGTTTGTGATGCTGTTGATGTCAAAACGCTTGAAGAAACTATTGAAGATATAGGCTACGAAGTAATAAGGAACGATTAATTATGAAAAAAATAATTTTATCTATTGACGGTATGACTTGTAGTGCCTGTTCAAGTGGCTTAGAAAAATATCTAAATAAACAAGAAGGCATAGAGAACGCAGTTGTAAACTTAGTTATGGCAAATGCCACAATAAACTATGATGAAAGGAAATTAAATCTAGTTCAAATAGAAGAATTTGTTAAAAAGGCAGGTTTTAAGAGTTTAGGAGAATTTAAGCAAATAGACTTAAATAAGAAGAATAAAGATAAAAAAATTCTCTTTATTAGTTATACGGTTTTAGCTATATTATTAATGTATATTTCTATGGGGCATATGCTAAATTTACCTGCTATACCCTTATTAGATATGCATCAAAATACTACAAACTATATGTTTGCATTGCTTATAATTTCAATCGCATTTTTAATATATGGCTTTGATATCCTAAAAAACGGTTACAAAAATCTAATTCATAGAACACCTAATATGGATACATTAGTTGGAATAGGAGTATTAACAAGTTTTTTATATAGCTTATATAATATGATTTTAGTACTAAACGGCAATAGCGAAAAGCTTATGTTTTTATATTTTGAATCATCAGCCATTGTAATATATTTTATAAAATTAGGCAGATACATAGATGGTATAAGCAAAGATAAAACTAAAGAAGCAATTAGTAAGTTAGTTACAATTACGCCTAATAAAGCTACAATAAAAATAGATGGAGAATTAAAAGTTGTAACACTAGATGAAATTAAAAAAGGAGATATAGTTGTTTGTAAGCCAGGAGAAAAAATAGCAGTAGATGGAATTATACTTGAGGGAAAAGCCCATCTAGACGAAGCATTTATTACAGGCGAAAGTAAACCAAAACTAAAAGAAAAAGGTAGTAATGTAATAGCAGGAAGTATAAATTATGACGGCTATATAGAATATAGGGCTGAAAGAATTGGAAAAGAATCTACTATCTCGGAAATTGTAAAACTTGTTCTTGAAGCTAGTTCTACAAAAGCTCCAATTGCTAAAATTGCAGATAAAGTATCTGGATATTTTGTACCAATAGTAATTGGAATAGCAGTATTAACATTTGCTATATATCTAATAGTAGGAGAAAGCTTTCCGAGTGCTATAACAACATTTGTTACTGTATTAGTTGTAGCTTGCCCTTGTAGTTTGGGTTTAGCAACTCCTCTTGCGATTGTTGTAAGTGAAGGATTATGCGTTACAAATGGAATACTAGTAAAGAAAAGTGAAATACTTGAAAACGCAAGAAAAGTTGATACTATTATTTTTGATAAAACAGGGACCTTAACATATGGTAAACTCAAAATATCTGAGATTCTTAATTACAGCAATATGAATGATAGTAAATTATTGCAATTAGCTGGAAGTATAGAAAACAAATCAACACACCCTATTGCAAAAGCATTTATAGACTACTCTAAAGAAAACAATATACAATTATTAGATATAAATAATTTTGAAAATATTGCTGGAATGGGCATAGTAGCTAATATTGATAACGGCAAAATCATTATTGGAAATAGTAAAATTATAGATAAATATAATATAAAAAATGACTGTCATAGTGATGAAGAGAAACTGGCTAAGAATGGGAATAGTATCGTTTATATTGCAAATGAAAATAAGATTTTAGGATTAATTGGCGTAAACGACGTTATAAGAAATGAAACTGTAGAGCTTATAAAAAACTTGAAAAAATTAAATATTGAAACAATAATGCTTACTGGTGACAACAAAGAAACAGCAGAGAAGATCGCTGAAAAAATTGGAATAAATAGAGTAATATCGGAAGTCTTACCGAAAGATAAGGCAGACACGATAAATAAATTAAAAAATGAAAACAAGTTTATTATGATGTGTGGAGACGGAATTAACGATAGTATTGCCCTAGCTTACTCTGATATAGGCATAAGCGTTAACGATGGAACAGATATTGCAATGGATTCGGCTGATGTTGTTTTAACTAATAACGATTTAAATTGTATAACAAATCTAATAAATATAAGTAAAAAAACCGTAAGAATTATTAAGCAAAATCTGTTTTGGGCATTTTTCTATAATTGCCTAATGATACCTGTTGCAACAGGAATATTAAAACCAGTAGGAATTACGATAAATCCAATGATAGCAAGTGTCGCAATGGTATTAAGCAGTATAACAGTTATATTAAATACTTTGAGATTAAAAGGTGTAAAAATGAATATTGGGTAAAAATAAAGTGCAACTTTTTGCATTTAAAGTGCAAAATTTGCACTTTAAAAATATTGACTACATATCAATATTTTGATAGAATATGCATATAATATTGACGGGGGTGTGTAATATGCCAGTTATTAGACCAAGTTCTGATTTAAGAAATAATTATAATGAAATTTCTACGATTTGTCATCAAACTAAAAGTCCAGTATATATTACAAAAAATGGTGCTGGAGATTTAGCCGTTATGAGTATTGAGCTATATGAAATGCTAACAGATAGGCTTATGCTATATAAAGAATTGCAAAAAGGAATAGACTCATTAGATAGAGGAGAGATAATTTCTGAAGAAGAACTATATGAAGAATTAGACAAAATATAGAAAGAAGGTTCTTACTTGTGAAGAAATATAACATAGAATATTCAAAAGAGTCTAAACAAGACTTAGTAAGGATAAAGCAATATATTAAAAATAATTTGCAAGAGCCAGAAATAGCACAAAAGTTAATCTTCAAAATAAGAGAAGAAATAAATGCTTTGAAAAATGCTCCTGAAAAATATGCAATTATAGATGACGATATAATAAAAAGATTAGAAATAAGAAAATTGATAGTAGATAATTATATTGTATTTTATAGAATGAAAGATAATAATATACAAATTGTTAGAGTAATGTATGGAAGAAGAAATTGGATAAATTTATTATAGATAAAATAAAGTGCAAAATTTGCACTTTATTTTTATGTCTTGAAAAACAAAATTTAAAATACTATTATAGATATAGTTTTATATAATAGGAAGGTATTGTTAAATGGAGAAATGTATCGAATTAATAGATAAATTGCGAAAAAATACAGAACTTTCGTATGATGAATATTTATATCTAATAAAAAATAGAGATATATGTAAAGATTATCTTTATAAAAACGCATCAGAAGTAAGAGATAATATATACGGTAAAAAAGTATATATTAGAGGATTAATTGAGTTTACAAATTACTGTAAAAACAATTGCCTATACTGTGGAATTAGACGGGATAATAAAAATATAGAAAGATATAGATTAACAAAAGAAGAAATATTAGAATGTGCTAACGCAGGGTATAACTTAGGCTTTAGGACCTTTGTATTACAAGGTGGAGAAGACTTATATTATACTGATGAAATGCTTTGTGAAATAATAAAAGAAATAAAAAATAATCATCCAGATGTAGCTGTTACGCTATCTATCGGCGAAAGAAGTTTTGAGAGCTATAAAAAACTAAAAGAAGCGGGAGCGGATAGATATTTATTAAGGCATGAAACAGCGGACAAATCCCATTATGAAAAACTACATCCAAAAGAAATGGACTTTGATAATAGAATAAAATGTTTAGAAGAATTAAAGAGGTTAGGTTACCAAATAGGCGCTGGTTTTATGGTTGGAAGTCCATACCAAACTGAAGAAAATTTAGCGAGTGAGTTAATTTTCTTAAAAAAACTAAATCCACATATGTGTGGAATAGGACCGTTTATTTCACATAAAGACACACCATTTAAGAATGAAGAATCAGGGACCGCAGAGCTTACGTTATTTATGCTAGGTTTAATTAGACTTACTTTACCAAACGTTTTACTTCCAGCAACAACTGCACTCGGAACGATAGATCCACTAGGTCGAGAAAAAGGAATAAAGGCAGGAGCTAATGTACTTATGCCTAATCTATCTCCTGGTAGCGTTAGAAAAAAATATATGTTGTATGACAATAAAATTTGTACAGGAGACGAAGCAGCAGAATGTTTAGAATGCTTAAAAAATAGAATAAAAACAACTGGTTGTGAAATTGAAATAACCAGAGGAGATTACAAAAATTAAAGTACATAAGAAAGGGATGGCATAAAATGTATAATGTAAAATCAATGAAAGCAGAAGAATTTATTAATGATGAGGAAATAAAGGCGACGCTAAAATACGCAGACGAAAATAAGGACAATTTAAAATTAGTAGATGAAATATTGGAAAAAGCAAAGCTTCGCAAGGGCTTATCTCATAGAGAAGCGAGCGTATTACTTGCTTGTGAGGATAAAGAAAAAGTAACAGAGATGTATGATTTAGCAGGTCAAATAAAGAAAGATTTTTATGGAAATAGAATAGTAATGTTTGCACCTCTATATCTTTCAAACTACTGTGTAAATGGATGCTTATATTGCCCATATCATGCTAAAAACAAACATATTCCACGCAAGAAATTAACTCAAGAAGAAGTAGAAAAAGAAGTAATTGCACTTCAAGATATGGGACATAAAAGACTTGCAATAGAGGCAGGAGAGGACCCTGTAAACAACCCTATTGAGTACATACTAGAATGTATACATACAATTTATTCAATAAAACATAAAAATGGAGCAATAAGACGTGTTAATGTTAATATTGCCGCAACAACTGTCGAAAATTATAGAAAATTGAAAGAAGCTGGAATTGGTACATATATTTTATTCCAAGAAACTTACGACAAAGAAGCTTATGAATATTTGCACCCGACTGGTCCAAAACATGACTACGCATATCATACGGAAGCAATGGATAGAGCGATGGAAGGTGGAATTGACGACGTAGGAATTGGAGTTTTATTTGGACTAGATAAATATAGATACGAATTTGCAGGATTACTTATGCATGCAGAACACTTAGAGGCAGTACATGGTGTAGGCCCTCATACAATAAGTGTACCTCGTGTAAAGAAGGCAGACGATATAGATCCTACCGAATTTGATAATTCACTAAGTGACGAGATGTTTTGTAAGCTTGCAGCTTTAATTAGACTTGCAGTTCCATATACAGGAATGATTATTTCAACAAGAGAAACCCCAGAAATTCGTGAAAAAATAATAAAACTTGGAGTAAGCCAAATAAGCGGTGGATCCCGTACTTCTGTAGGTGGTTATGCAGAAGAAGAAAGACCACATGACACAGAACAATTTGATGTTTCAGATAATAGGACTTTAGATGAAGTTGTAAATTGGTTAATGAGAGCAGGATATATTCCTTCTTTCTGTACAGCTTGTTATAGAGAGGGAAGAACCGGAGATAGGTTTATGTCGCTTTGTAAATCAGGACAAATTCAAAATTGTTGCCATCCAAACGCACTTATGACATTAAAAGAATATTTGATGGACTATGCAAGCCCTGAAACTAGAAAAATAGGGGAAGAGTTAATTGAAAGAGAAATAGAGAATATTGGAAAAGAAGAGATAAAACCTAAAGTTAGAGAAGAATTAATAAAAATAGAAAATGGTACAAGAGATTTGTATTTCTAAAGGAATGTGATAATAATGAATGAAAGAGTAAATATAGGCTTTTTTGGTTGTAGGAATGTTGGTAAAAGTAGCTTGGTAAATGTAGTAACTAATCAAGATATGTCGGTTGTAAGTGATGTAAAAGGAACAACTACAGACGCAGTAAAAAAGACTATGGAAATTTTACCTATAGGAAAAGTCTTAATAATAGATACTCCTGGATATGATGATGAAGGCGAACTAGGAGAAAAAAGAGTAGAAGCAACTAAAAAGATTTTAAGAAATTGCGATATTGCAGTTTTAGTAACAGAGGCTAATAGGGAATTAAACAAAGCAGAAGATGAGCTTATTAGTATTTTTGAGGAAAGAGAAATTCCTTATATAATAGCAAAAAACAAGGCGGATGTTATCGAAAAATACGAAAATAGCGGAAATGTTGTGTTCACTAGTGCCGTCGATAAGACGGGGGTGGAGGAGCTAAAAGAACTTATTGGCAAGTCAATAAAAGAAGAGAAACAAATAAGACTAGTTGGCGATTTAATTAAGTCAAAGGACATAGTGGTATTAGTAACTCCAATAGATGAATCTGCCCCAAAGGGGAGATTAATACTTCCTCAGCAAATGGCAATAAGAGATATATTAGATAGTGGTGCAGTAGCAATTGTAACTAAAGAAACAGAATTAGAGCAAACACTAAACTCATTAAAAGAAAAGCCAGCTTTAGTAATAACTGATTCGCAAGTATTTAAACTTGTAAATGAAATTGTACCGGAAGAAATACCATTAACATCTTTTTCAATATTGATGGCGAGATATAAAGGATTTTTAGATGTAGCGGTAAATGGAGCAAAAGCAATTGATAAATTAAAAGACAGAGATAAAGTATTAATAGCAGAAGGCTGTACGCACCATAGGCAATGTGAAGACATAGGAACTGTAAAAATTCCTAAATTATTAAAGAAATTTACTGGAAAAGAACTAAAGTTAGAGTGGACAAACGGTATGGGTTTTCCGGAGGACTTAAAGCAATATGATTTAATAATTCATTGTGGCGGATGTATGCTAAATGAAAATGAAATAAAGTATAGAATGGAATTGGCAGTAAAAGAAAAAGTGCCGTTTACAAACTACGGCACCGCTATTGCTTACATGAATGGAATTTTAGAAAGAAGTCTTTATTGTATCAAATGAACAATCGTATCTAAAACTAACTCAATCATATTATTATAATCAATATTATTATGCTTATGATAAACAACTTCATGGCAGAGGTTATCTACAAGTCCCATAGAAATATGGACAACCTCTGTCAGATTTTTTTTATTAATACCTTTATTTTGCAAAAATTCAACAATATTTTTAGTTGAATTTAATTCATATTGATGGTAAAAATCAGCAATTTCTTTATCTGAATGAACCATAGCCATTATCTCTTCATGAGCAACCAAAGACAACTTGTGGTTTTCTATGAACTCATTAATCATACTACGGAAAAACTCTTTCAAATTAGTTTTTTGAAATTCATCATCTATATTATTCAAAGTAGGGAAGAAAATAGAATCGGCATATAGTCTTATTCCTTCAAGTAAAATATCGTGCTTATCTTTAAAATATCTATAAACAATACCAGTAGAAACACCGGCAGCTTTTGCAATTTCAGCGGTGTTGGTATTGTAGTAACCTTTTTCACAAATAAGATCAAATCCATAGCGAATGATCTTGTCTTTTTTTTCTATCGAACGCTTTTGAATAGGCTCTTTTATCTCGTTTTCACCCATAATTTTCACCTCTACACGTATGAATAATAACATATTTTTTCACTTAAGTAAATAAGAATTAAAAACATAGAAAAGCTTGGACGAAAAAAAGTGAAAAAATTTTCAACTTTTTATTGACTAATGAAATATAAAATGCTAGAATGAAAATGTGAAAGAAATTTCAACTTTTACAAAGGAGGATAAAAAATGATTTGTGAATTATCTGATTTGAAAATTGGTCAAAAAGCCAAAGTTTTAAAAATTAACGTTACAAATAAAGAAATAAGAAGACATTTATTTGATATGGGGGTTACCCGCGGGGTGGAAGTAAGAATAAAGAAAATAGCGCCTATGGGTGAGCCTGTAGATATAGAGATAAGGGGTTATGAATTAGCTTTAAGAAAACAAGAGATGAAAGGAATAGAAGTGGAGGTAGAAGACTAATGAAAATAGCATTAATCGGAAATCAAAATAGTGGAAAAACAACGTTGTTTAATTGTTTGACTGGAATGAATGCAAAAATCGGTAACTGGCCGGGAGTTACTATTGAAAAAAAGACTGGTGTAATAAAAGGAACTAAACATGAAATAACAGACTTACCTGGTATATATTCATTAAGTCCATATAGTATAGAAGAAGAAATTTCTAGAAATTTTGTGTTTGACGAAAATCCAGATGTAATAATAAATATAATAGATGCAACAGCAATCGAGAGAAGCCTATACCTTACCACTCAACTTTCAGAATTAGATTGTAAGGTAATAGTAGCCTTAAATATGTCAGATATTTTAGAGGAAAAAGGGTATAATATTGATGCAAAAAAATTAGAAGAAAAAATCGGGTTAAAGGTATTAAAAATATCTGCATTGAAAGAAACTGGAATAAAAGAACTAGTATCTGCAATAGATAATCTTGGGATTCAAGTTAAGCCTAAAATATTTGATGAAAATATAGAAAATGCAGAGAAAAGTGTAGAAAGTATATTGCCTCCTAAAATGCCTCATAAAAGGTTTGTAGCGGTTAAGCTATTAGAAGAAGATAAGAGATTTAATAGTTATTTAACTGATGGTGTAAAGGGAATAATAAAAGAATTAAAAGCACATTATGATACAGATATAGAAGAAACAATTGCAACTGAGAGATATAACTTTATAGAGAAAATCGAAGTAGATAGTATTACAAAAAAGAAAACAAAAGAAAGTGTTTCAGATAAGTTAGATAAAGTATTCTTAAATAAGTGGCTTGCTTTCCCAATATTTATTGCAATAATGTTCTTGATTTACTATTTATCTGTTGGCGTGATAGGAAGTGCAACGGTAGACTTTATAGGGGACAATGTTGGTGCATTTGGTGAGTGGACTGGAGAAAAATTGGCTGAACTTGGGACGGCAGAATGGTTAAATAGCCTAGTAGTAGATGGAATAATCGCTGGAGTTGGTGCAGTTTTAGGATTTATTCCTCAACTAATTATCTTATTTATTTGTATTTCGTTACTTGAAACAACTGGTTATATGTCTAGAGTATCCTTATTACTAGATAAGGTATTTAGAAAAATTGGCTTAAACGGAAAGAGTATAATTCCATTCATAGTTGGCTCGGGTTGCTCCGTACCTGGAATAATGGGATCTAGAATTATAGAAAACGAAGATGAAAGAAAAATGACAACAATATTAACTCCGTTTATACCATGTAGTGCAAAGCTCCCTATAATAGCATTATTTGCTGGGTATTTCTTCCCAGACAATGCAGGTTTGGTTTCGGCATCGTTATATTTCTTTGCAATAATAGTAATTATTTTAAGCGCAATGCTTATGAAAAAGTTCATATTTAAACACACATCAAGTACGTTTATATTTGAATTACCAGAGTATAAAATGCCGAGTGTAAAATATGTTGCAAAAGATGTAACAGACAAAGTATTAGCATTTATAAAAAGAGCAGGTACAATAATTCTTTTATGTTCTATTGTAATTTGGTTCTTATTATCTTTCTCGTTTAGAATGGAATATGGAGTAGAAATAGAAGATAGTATGTTGGCTATAATAGGTAATAAAATATCTTGGGTATTTTATCCTATGCTTGGAACGAGAAGTTGGGGCGCAACTGTTTCGGCAATTCAAGGTTTAGTTGCAAAGGAGCAAGTAGTTTCCTCTATGGCGGTTATAAATGGTTTGGCAGAAGATGTTGAAGAGGGTAGCGAGATATTTTCACTTGGTGGAATATTTGCATTCTTTAGTGCAGCATCAGCCTATGCGTTTATGGTATTTAACTTATTCTCAGCTCCATGCTTTGGTGCAATAGGTGCAATGAGAAGAGAATTAGGAAGTACAGGAAAACTCCTAAAAGCAGTTCTATTCCAAACAGGAATGGCATGGGTACTCGCTACTATTGTATATCAAGTAGGAAGTAGGCTTACAGGGGTTAATCCGATAAACATTATAATAATATGTGTAATACTGCTGGCGGTATTCTTGGCAGTAAGGCATATGATAAAGACGAAAGGAAATGAGTGTGCTGATTGCCCAAATTGTAAAATGTGTGGAAAATAAAAGGTGGAGAGACTAAAAAGTCTCTCTATTTTTTTGAAAAAATAGTTGACTTTGCAGAACATCCGTTCTATAATTATTCCAAAAGGAGGCGGTATTATTGAATAAAGAAAGCAGTAATAGGACGTTTGAGGAAATAAAACATATTGATGAGAATGGAGGTGAGTACTGGTATGCAAGGGAGTTAATGAGCATTTTGGAGTATTCTAACTGGCAAAACTTTCAGAAAACAATTGATAAAGCTATAATTTCTTGCAAAAATAGCAATATAAGTGAATTTGAACATTTTACTGACGTCAGTAAAACGATAAAAATGCCTAAAGGTGCGGAAAAGACAATTTTAGATTATAAATTAACACGTTATGCTTGCTATGTTATAGCGCAAAATGGAGATAGCAGAAAAAAGGTAATTGCACTTGCTCAAACCTACTTTGTAGTTCAAA
>JAEEGK010025662.1_pt1 | contig 12073 bp, 8 predicted proteins | sample 8958771 | NCBI WGS metagenome assembly JAEEGK01 (sample SAMN16246547, study PRJNA631951) | gut metagenome | biome: gut microbiome; feature: rumen; material: SC-attached | host: Bos | place: Iran: Karaj | collected 2018-10 | reverse complement strand
CATTTGAACGTACGGCACGCTTTTCAAATTCTGAACCGTCAAAACCGAATCGTTTTCGGCTTTCGGCAAGGCGGTCAAAAGCCCTGTCAAAAACTGCGACGACTCGCTGCCGTCAATTTCAGAATGTCCGCCGCGAAGTTTTCCGTGAAGTGTCAGCGGAACATAACCGCTTGAAAGCGAAATCGTTACGCCGAGGTCTTCCATCGGTTTTTCCATCATCGTCATCGGACGTTTCAGGAGCGAGCCCCTGCCCGAAATCGTAATGTCCCGGCCAAAAAGAGCGCAAACCGGCGTAAAGAGTCTTAATCCCAAACCCGCCTCGCCGACGCTGACATTCAGTGTTTTGATTTCGCCGGTCGGGGTAATACGGACTTCACTTTCTGAGCGTTTTACTTCACAGCCTAAATCCTCGGCAATCTGCAATGCCGAAGAAGAATCGTTGCTGAAATCGGGATTTTTCAAAACGGTCTCGCCGTCAGCCAAAATAGCCAAAGCCACAGCCCTTTGCATATAACTTTTTGACGACGGAATCGTTAAAACCGCATTATATTTTGAAGGTTTTACTAACTTGTTCATAGATTTTTTCTGCAATTTGTTGTCTGTTAAGATTTTCAACGTTAATGACAGCATACGCGCCGCCCGCATAAAAAGGCACGCGGCTAAGAAACATTTCGCGGGCTTTCTCCACAGGATTTTCGCACTGCAAAAGCGGACGATTAGAAATATCAAGACCGTCCAAACAATACTCTACGGGCGCGTAAAGCCAGAGATTTAAGAAATTTTCTCTTAAAAGTTTTCTATTTTCAGCAGTTTTTACCATACCGCCGCCACAAGAAAGAAGAATATTCTTTTCTTTTGACAGCGATTTCAAAAACTCCGTCTCAACTTTTCTAAAATATTCCTCGCCTTTTTCAGCAAAAATTTGTGAAATTTTCATGCCCTCCTGTTTTTCAATTTCGTCATCGGAATCAATAAAACGGTAGCCTGTTAACTCTGCAAACTTTTTGCCGGCAGTTGTCTTACCGACACCCATAAAACCCGTCAAAGCGATTCTGCCTTGAAAATTAAATTGGTAATTTTTCAAAGCCTCGTACATAATTTCGGGAGAAATTTTTTCGCCGGTAAAATTTTCAAACGCCGGAACAGCCTGATTTACAAGCCAGTTTTTGCCGCTAAGAAATTTATAGCCGATTTTTTGAGCCGGAATTTCAAAAATCGAATTTTTGTAATTGGCATCCAAAATCAAATGTTCTGAGGTTAAAATTTCCGGTTCAAAAACCTTTACGCCCGAAGGCAACGCTTGAACAATTACGGGAAAATCATTAACAAAAGTTCCGATATTCTTTATATCCGCCGTCAAAACACCAAAACGCTGTTTTAAATTTTCTAACGCATTGATATTCCGCGCAGTAACGGTAACATTTAAGCCGAGATTCTGTCCTGCGATGATAACAGCCGGAGTTGCACCGCCCGAGCCGATAACAAGCATTTTTTTCTGCTGCAAAAACTGCGGATAGAGTTTCAGCGAAAGTTCAACACCTTTTATATCGGTATTGTCGCCGCAAAGTTTTTTGTCAGAAGAATAAAAAATACAGTTTACAGCCTCGGCTTTTTTAGCGTTTTCCGTTAAAAAGTCAAGATATTTTATAACGTCTTTTTTGAAAGGCGCAGTAACGTTAAGTCCTTGCAAACCAAGTTGTTTAAACGTTCTTATTGCCTCATCGGCAGTTTCGGCGCAAAGCCTGAAATAGTTTTCACAGCCCGCAGAGTTCATAAGAACGGGACTGAGCGAATGTAAAACAGGATTGCCCGTTACCGCCAAAAGTTTTGTATTCATTATAGTGCTTTCTATTTAATGTCGTTTATATTATAAGGTGTCGCTTGATAAACGAAATAGTTTAACCAGTTGTTAAACATTAAGTTAGCCGTACTGCGCCAACGGACTATCGGAGAAAAATCCGCGTCGTTGTACGGATAATAGTTTATCGGGACATCAATTTTAAGACCTTTTGAAAGGTCGCGTTTGTACTCGTTGTCAAGCGTCAGAGGGTTGTATTCGGCGTGTCCAGTCAAAAACAAGTCCCTGCCGTCTTTTGACATTACCATATAAACACCCGCCTCTTTGCTTTCGGCAAGAAGTTTCAAGTCCGGAACTTTTTCAATTTCCTCTTTCCAAACCTCTGTGTGCCGCGAATGAGGAACGTAAAAAATATCGTCAAAACCTCTGAAAATAGGATTCAATGGATCTAAAACCTCGTGCTCAAAAACACCGAAAACTTTTTTCGGAGTCGGATGTTTCGGTACCTTATAATAGTGATAAAGCGCAGCACATGCGCCCCAACAGATAAACATCCGCGCCGTAACGTTTTCCTTCGCCCAGTCAAAAATTTTGCAAAGTTCGTCCCAATAGTTAACATCTTCATATTCAATCTGTTCCACAGGTGCACCGGTGATTATCAGACCGTCGTATTTATGGTGTTGAATATCATCAAAGTCAATATAAAATTGCATAAGATGCTCTATCGGCGTATTTTTTGAAGTGTGGCTTTTGGTCTTGATGAAGTCTATTTCGATTTGAAGCGGCGAGTTTGAAAGCAGCCTTATCAAATCGGTTTCGGTAGTTATCTTCACCGGCATAAGGTTCAAGATGGCTATTTTCAACGGCCTAATATCCTGACTTTTAGCCCTTGAATGGTCAATAACAAAAATATTTTCTTTTTTCAGCAGTTCTATTGCCGGAAGTTTGTCGGGTATGTTTAACGGCATAATTACCTCCTTTTTAAAAAATTTGCTGCAAAAATAATAATTTTTTTTTTGAAAAAAAATTTTGCAGTTAAATATAAAATACTTACCTTTGCACCGTCAATTTACAAAAAGGAAAGATGGCAGAGTGGTCGAATGTACCGCACTCGAAATGCGGCGTAGGGGTAACTCTACCGGGGGTTCGAATCCCTCTCTTTCCGCATCTAATTAAAAGTCCAACTCGGCGACGGTAATTCCCGCTCCGCCGAGTTCTATTTTTTCATCATAACATTTACGAACAATAAGTTGCGAGTTAAGATAATCTCTAATCATAGATTTGAGCGCACCCGTACCCGTGCCGTGAAGTATTTTTATCTCGTTATGACCGCTTACAATAGCCTCGTCCAAATATTTTGCGACCTTTTCAACAGCCTCTACGCCGCGAAGTCCGCGCACATCAAGCCCAAAAAGAAAACTTCCGCGCTTGGTTGCAGTCTCTATATTAACGTTAACCTTTTGTTTTTCAAGAGTTTGCTGTTTTTTTACTCGCGTTAAACGTTTAACATCTACAAAAGTCTGCATGTGTCCTAACTCCAAAAGCGCCTTGCCGTCTTTTAATTGCAAAATTTTCAACTCCGTAGTCGAGGAATCAAGGAAAACAATATCGCCTTCCTTCAAAGGCTTTTCCTCTATCGGAATTTTTTTCAACGCCTCAGTCTCTTTTTCAAGACGTTTTTGTGCTTTGCGCTGCGCTTTTTCCTGTTGTTTACGGCGGAGTTTTTCTATTTTTTCGTCTATTTTTTGCTCTTCAAGGCTGATTTCTTCTAATTTGGAGTCCACAAAATTTTTGTATTCAGCACGGATTTCTTTGGTTTTTTCCTTTTCAGCCTGAGCGTTTTTGATTTCCAAAACCGTATTTTCAATTTTGCGGTTAACGTCTTTTAAAATCGTTTCAAGTTTTAGTTTCGCCGCCTTGATAATATTTTTGCGCTCCGAAAGCGTGTATTCGGTTTCGGTGTCAAAAAATTCTTCCTTACGGTTGAGATTTTGTTCCTTGCTTTCCAACTCCGAAAGTTTTATTTTCAACTTCCGACGGTCGTCTTCCAACTCCTGAGTACGCCTTTCATAATCAATATGCTCACGGCCTGCAATTTCTTCCGCTTTTTTGAGCAGCGCGTCGTCAAGACCCATTTTTTTGGCAAGCAAAAAGGCAAACGAATTGCCCGTCTTGCCGGTTTGAAGTTCAAAAAGCGGCTTCATATTTTCGCTGTCGTAAAGCATTGCACCGTTGATAATGCCTTCGGTAACAGTGGCGTAATTTTTCAAATTGGTGTAATGCGTTGTTATAACGCCTTTTACGTGCCGCGAATTGAGCCTTTCCAAAACAGCCTCCGCAATTGCGCCGCCCAAAATAGGTTCCGTTCCCGACCCGAACTCGTCGATTAAAATCAAGGATTTTCTGCCCGCACTGCTCAAAAACTGTTTCATATTTTTAAGGTGAGAACTATACGTACTAAGGTCGTTTTCAATGCTTTGTTCATCGCCGATGTCGATGAAAATATCATTGAAAACACCCAATACAGAATGAGGACTTACCGGCGAAAGCAAGCCGCACTGATGCATATACTGAATTAATCCCGTTGTTTTCAGGCACACTGATTTTCCGCCAGCGTTAGGACCAGAAATCATTATAATACGCTGTTTTTCATTGATTTCCAAATCAAGCGGAACAACTTTTTTGCCTTCGTCCCTCAGCGTAAAATACAAAACGGGATGCCTTGCCGCCCTCAAATCAATGACGGGGGCATTAGAAAAATGCGGCATTTCGGCGTTCATGTCAACAGCCAGTTTTGCTTTTGCACGCAGGAAATCCAACTCGGCAAGTATCTCCTCCGACTGCGAAATATCAAACAAAAACGGTCTTACCTTATCGGAAATTTCGGTAAGGATTTTTACGATTTCGCGCCTTTCTTTAAACTCCAACTCCCGGACAGCATTGTTTAGTTCGATACTTTCCAAAGGCTCAATAAAAGCCGTCTTGCCCGAAGATGATTCGTCGGAAATAATGCCCGGAATTTTGCGCTTGTTGCCCGAAGACACAGGAATCAGCATTTTGCCGTCGCGGATTGTAATTTCGGCATCCGCCTCGCACCACCCTTGGGATTTTGCAGTCCTTAGAAGACGGCTTACAACAGAAGATGCAGTAGAAAGTTTTGAAGAAATCTCCGCACGGATTCTCCCTAATTCATGACTCGCGGAATCGCGTATAGCACCGCGGTCGTCAATCACGCGGTCAACAGCCTGAATAAGAGGATAATCCAAAAATACGTCCTGACACAGCCGCCTCAAAAAAGGAAACTTCGACTCAGGAGTTTTCTTGAAAAACTTCGTAATATTTTTCAGCGTAGTTAACGAACGCTTCAAATCAAACAATTCTTCCGTCGTAAGAAAAGTGTTCTCCATGGAAATCTTTTTCAACGCCCGCCTCAAATCAAAGTATCCGTCCTGAGGAAAATCAGTGTCGGTCATACAGATTTCCTTAAATTCGGCAGCCAGATTGATTTCGGTTTCAAGATACACAAAATCGGTTGAAAAAGCCATTTTCTCAACCTTGTCCGCGCCTAACGAAGAAGAACATTTCTCTTTTAATAAAGTTCTGATTTTATAAAAACCCGTCTTGGTTTCAAAATCCTTGGGATAAATCATTATTCAGTTTTCTTTCCTTTTTCAGTGTCTTTTTCAGGATTTTCCTTGTCTTTCTCCTCTTTTTTCTTGATAAACGGCACTCTCGGAGTAAGCCTGTAAGTGTATTTAAAACCAAGTCTGTCAAAACCGTCATCGCCCGAAACCCAGCCGAAATCCGAGTCCACTTTCAAAATGTACTTCTCGGCAAGTTCTTTGGGAACCGTGTTCTTTTTCAGTTGCTTGACAAATTTGGAAATAAACACATACTCCTCAAACATATCGTTGCCGAGAAGCGTTTTGCGGTATTCCAACATAATTTGCGGCAGATTATCCATGCCTTTTTTAGTTTCGATGAACCATTTTATCAAAAATCCGACGCCGCATATCACCGCTATCGCGAGCAGCACGCCGAATGTTGCAAAAAGTCCGCTTACGAAACTTGACGCAATCGTTAAAACCATATTTGTTAATACTTAGTACGTTTATATAATAAAAAAAGATAGTGCTGCAAATTTAAACAGAAAATTTTTATCTTCCAAGAGGTTTTAAGGGGGGTAGAATTTTGTTTAAGTTTAAAAAAATGATTTTCAGAATTTTAAAAACAGAAAAAAAATGAAAAAAAAATTTCCAAATGTACGGGCAGTGCCCGTAACATTTGGAAAAATTTTTTATTTCAAGAGGAACAACTGTCTTGCCGCACCGAAATATTCGATTTCGCGGAGAATTTTGCCGGTTGTTTTTACGCCGCCTTTGTCCACCGTAAACTCGTCTTTTACCCAGTTGCCTGCTGCGTCAACTGTATAATTGTGAGTTTCAGTAACTTGCGAATTGTTTTCAGTAGAAGTTACAACGCATTTTACAACTGCGCCGCTTTCGTTGTAAGAGAAAGTTTCAACAGTTTTTTTGCCGTCTTTTTCTGTCGTAACGCTCGAAATGCGGTCTTTTGCGTCGTAAGTGTAGTTCTTTTTAACGCCGCCGACTTTCTCCATCGAAACTTTTGAGCCGCTGTAAACATATTCGCTCAAAAGATTGCCGAAAGTGTCGTTTGAATGAATCAGATTGCCGGCGTTGTCGTAAGTGAAATTAATCGTAGAACTTGACGTGTTGCATGCCGTCATCTTGCCGCTGCCGTCATAAACGTATGTCTCTCTGTACATTGACTCGCCGTTTTTGAGAATGTATTCGGTCAGCAAGCCTTTTGAATTGTACTCGTACATGCCTTTGCCGTCGGGAGAAAGCGACATCGTAAGTCTGCCTCTCGAATCAAAAGTATACTGCTGTCCTGAATTTGTAAGATAACCCATATCGTTGAAAGTGTAAGATACGGGAGTTGCGCCGTCAGAGGTTTCGGTTAACGATTTTACGTTGCCTTTGAGGTTGAGTTTCGACCAGTCGCATCTGAGGTCTGCCTGAGCCGATGCATTAAAAGCAAATGCAAAAGCGGCTGCCAAAAGTGTTAATCTTTTCATAGTATTAAAAACTTTTTAAGTTAAACTTCAATATTATAAATAACGCATTAATATTCAAAAAATTATTTAAATAATTTTTTTAGAACATTCTTAATATTTTCTTTACATACGGGGCAAAAATCTCTGTCAAGACGGCACATAATGCAGTCGGTAACTTTATTTTTGTCCGCCTCGTCGTATTCGTCGTCAAGATTTGCAAACGAATGTCCGAACTCATGAACCAGAACCTCTCTTGCCGCAGAATTTTTTGCCGCAACAGAGGCGTAAAAATTATAAATTCCTCCGCCGCCGTATTTTTCAGAGTTAACAAGCACGATAACAAAATCCCACGGAAAACCTCCACACGAAGCCGCCTTGCAGACCGCTTGAAAATTATCCGTCATCAAATACCTTTCAGCACCGAAAGTGTAATACGAAAAACCGCTCGAACAGGGTTTTAAAACCGTGCGAATGCAAAACTTTTTTTTGTAAGTTTTGAAAGGTTCGTATTCAAAAACCGCGTCGGTCAGACGTCCGGCATCAGAGAGAAAATCCGCCATAGAGTCCTCGTCATAACCCTCCGGGACAACGGCAATGTTGATTTTGTTTTTGTAACCTTTTGTCCTGCGTTCAAGTTTTACTTCCAAACTGTCGGGAAAAACATCCTTTTGAAAAATTTTTTCGTATTCACCACCGGAATTTTTCATAAAGAGTTCCGCAACAGAAACTCTTTTCGGACGTGGAAACCTCACCGCCTCCAAGAACACTTTTTCTTCCGTTTTTGACAAATCCGTTTCAACCCACTCGCCAAAAAGCGAATTGAAACTATAAGAATAAAGTAGTTTGCCCGTTCTCTTGTCCGTCAACACAAAACGGAAAACACCATTAGAAGTAGCCATATTAAGCCCCGACCAAAGACCGTCTGCCGCAAAACCCGAAAATGTAACCTCAGGTTTGCCGCCATTCAACGTAACAGAATAATCTGCTCTGATATAATCTTTTTGAGCATAAACACCGTAACAAACTAATAATACGGCAAATATACAAAATATTTTTTTCATATTTTTATTTTTCTTACGGTATTATGCTTATATTTCGGGGTATACATCATAAACATTCTGACACAAAGTCTCGGCAAATCCACCCACAAAAGTAAAAACATCAAAACCGACCAAATCCAAAGAACCGTCATATTAAAAACGTAAGTTTCAAATCTGTGATTTTTGATAATCTTGCACGGCGCGTAAAAATGCGCCCTACCGATATCCGAAACCGGCTCCATAAAAATCGGGTCTTTTTTCTGAATCAAACGGTTGTCGGGCGAATGAAAAATCTTTTTAACGGCACGCTTGTTTAAAACGAGTTCCGCAAGTTTTTCGTTATAATAATCTTTTTGAAGATGATACAAACCGTCTTTCCCGAGTTCGCGTTCAAGTTCTATGAGTTTTGCCTGACGACCGGCGTTAGCGATTTCAGCCGACTCGCTATAAAACTCTTTCTGAGCCCTAAGATACAACATCACAAAATTCGCAATTATCGGCGTAAACCTGCCTCGCACAAAATCCTCGGTATACTTGAAATTGATTTTCGGATTTCTGTAATTCAAAAATTCCGTCTCGTTTTTGAGAACTAAAAGCAAGTCGTCAAGTTCTTCAACTTCGTCCTCGCTCGGCGACTCTATTTCGCAGAGTTTGCTGCAACGCGAAGTGATGTTTTCAAGTTCACTCATAAGATACGTGCTTAAATACACGCAACGGGATTTCTCCCTGTCAAGTTCGTAAAACTCCCTTTCGTAAACGTTGTTCTGAAACTGGTCTACCGCCAAAGCCTCGTAGCCCCAGCGCGAAACCATCAAATCACCGATAAAAGGCACATTGACCTTGTCGGAAACGCTTTCGTGCAAATCGTCAAAATCTATCATAGCACCTCCCAAAAGCATTTGCGGAACAAGCACAAAAGGTATAAGAATGTAAATTGCAATTACGGAATCAAGCGCAGAAGAGATGATAAGCCCCATCATGTTAGCCGTACAAGAAACCGTAAACATCACAAACCAATAATCAAAAACCATGTCTTTGATTTCAAGAATATAATTTCCAACCAAAATAAACGAAATAGTTTGTATTGCAGAAATTATAAAAACCACAATGGTTTTGTTGAGCAAGTAACTGAATTTCGAGAGGTTAAGAAATTTTTCCCTTGCAAGAATTTTTCTATCGCGGATAATCTCGTCAGCAGCCCCCGAAAGCCCCGTAAACAACGCAACAACGATAATCATAAACAAAAATACGGGCAAATTTCTGTTGTCGGCAAAAACATATTCGCCATCATCGTTGATGTATTTTGTGAAAAAGCCCAAAATAAAAGCCAACAAGGGCGACTCCAAAAACGTTATCGCCATATATTGCTTGTTAGCAAGTTTTGAAAGAATATTGCGCCTCAAAAATATCCAAAACTGTTTCAGAGGATTAGGAATCGTATATTTAGAACGCGGCAGAGAGTTTTTGTCAACGTCTTTCTGCTGATAGTTGGAAATACGTATGTTCTTGTTAATCAAGTATCTCTGATACCATTCAAGAGGACTTACCTTACGCTTTTGAGTATAATTGCCAAGTTCGTTAACCTCTTTTGCCTCAATGATTTGCAAGATTTCCTCACTGTTGACGTTTCCGCAGACAGGACACTCGCTTACTCCGGCATCAACATATTCACTCATAGATTTAAAATATGTTATCGCCTCCATCGGATTACCGTCATAAACAATATAACCGCCCTTGTCAATAACCCATAACATATCAAACATCTTGAAAATATTTGAAGACGGCTGATGAATGTTTACGATTACTATTTTACCGTTAACAGCCTGTTGTTTAAGCAGTTGCATAACTACTTAGGAGTCTGTACTCGAAAGTCCGGAGGTTGGCTCGTCAACAAAAAGAATCGAGGGTTCGCGCACAAGTTCCAAAGCAATGTTAAGTCTCTTTCTCTGTCCGCCCGAAATCACGGTATGAAGGTCGTCGCCAACTTTCAAATCCCGACACTCGTACAAGTCCAAATCCTTTAACACTTTTATAAGGTGTTCAATAAGTTCGACTTCGGTAAGGTTGCCAAGGCAGAGTTTTGAATTGTAATACAAATTTTGCCAAACCGTAAGTTCGGCAATAAGAAGGTCGTCCTGAGGAACAATGCCGATGATGCCTTCCCGTATCTTACTGTCAGAAAGGCTATTGCCGTTGATAAAAATTTCGCCGGTATCAAGTTTGTTTTTGCCGGTAAGAACGTTAAGAAGTGTACTTTTTCCCGAACCGCTACCACCGATAATGCCGACCATGTTGCCGGATTCAACATAAAAGTCAAAAGGTTTGAGACCATTTTTGGAGTTGCGGTACGAATATGAGGCATTATAACCCGAAAATACAACTTTCTTTTCTTTTGCGGCAATGTTGAAAATATTGCTGATAGAGGACTGATAAATTGAACCGATTTTCGGACCTTTGATAATTCCGCCGTTTTCAAACGAAGAAATCTGCGACTGTTCAATTAATTTTTCGTTGATAGTAAGTTTGTTGACACCATTATAAACGAAAAATATATGAGAAATGCTCTTTATGTACAACATTCTGAGCGTTCCCATAAGTTCGGGGATATAAATATGCTTTGTCCCGTCAACAGAAACATCGTGATTGTCAATATAAAGAAAATCGTTTTTGTCGCTCGCATATTTCAAATCGTCCTCAACAAAAGCAAGAATATTTTTAAATTCGTGGTCTTCAATGTTGAACGAAACAGCGATTGTCTGAATAAAATCCGTAACGTTTTCGTTGAAAACGCCGCCCATCGAAATATATTCTATGATTCTTAGCAGCACATAAAACTTCTCTGTCTGATGAAGTTCTTGATTGAGCAACGCACATATTTTCAACGCCCTAACTGACGAAGACGATATTCTTTTGTTTGCCGATTTTTTGCTTTTGGAATTTTTGTATGAGTTGATGTAACCATCGTAACGCTCCAAATATTTTTCCACGAAAACCGGGGAAAGCGTTTTGCGCAAATACGCTGCAACCACTTCCCTTGATTTATCAATATTCCCGTAATCCTCCGGGTCTATGATAATGGCAAACAAACGCATTAAAGCGTCAAGAATATTCTCATTCATATTCTAAAACTTTTCTTTACAAAGTCCAAATATTTTTGTGAAAACAAATTGCTGCTTTCTTCCGGATAACGGACGGTTGTAAAAACCTGCGCCAAATTTTCAAGATTATTTTCCTTGACAAAATTTTTCATTTTTTCAAGGCTTTCAAGTTCCGAATAATAATTTTCAATATCTTCGTCCTTATAATCGTGATACCTTTCAAAATGTACCACTGCCTGAAAAGGAAGTCTTTCGGTAATTTCAGAAACACCTTTTGCTGGATACCCCGCCACCATCGTTACAACCGGCACAACACCTTTCGGCAAAGTCAAAATCTTAGCAATCTCCTCGGCATTATACATCGTAGTACCTAAAAAACAAATTCCTAACCCTGCATTTTCTGCCGCAAGTGCCGCATTTTCAGCCGCTAAAACAGTATCTGTCAAAGCCGTGGAAAACCACAAAAAATTGTCGTAAGAAGGCTCAGCGTTTCTTAATTTGCACCACTTGCCAAAACGGTTGATGTCGGCGCAAAAAGTGAAAACCAAAGGAGCCTGCTTTACCATCATCTGATTGAAATGAAGCGGCAAAAGTTCGTCCTTAATCTTTGGCTGCGTAGAAAGTATTATGCTGTACAACTGCATGTTGCCTGTGTTTGAAGCACGTATTGCAGCATTCAAAATCTTCTTTATCACCGAATCATCCACTATACGCTGCGCAAATTCCCTTACGCTCCTGTGATTCAACAAAATATCTTTTAAATCCATAATTTTCCCTGACTATTTGATTTTTTTTAAGAATATATAGTAGCGGTAAGTTGCCTCTGCCCGCCTGAATTTCTAAATTCGCAAAGATAAATCCCCTGCCATGTTCCCAAATCGAGTTTTCCATCCGAAATAGGAACAGTCAAAGAAACGCCCATCATAGAACTCTTGAAATGCGCCGGCATGTCGTCCGCGCCTTCCAAATAATGCTCATACGCGCTGTCGCCGTCCGGGATAAGCCTGTCGGCAATCGTCTCCATGTCAACCCTGACCGATGGGTCGTAGTTTTCGTTGAC